>Ga0265780_10002858_pt1 | contig 23127 bp, 19 predicted proteins | sample P1T30metagenome_FD_192432 | JGI IMG/M metagenome (GOLD analysis project Ga0265780, IMG submission 192432) | Plant litter microbial communities from East Loma Ridge, Irvine, California - P1 T30 | ecosystem: Environmental > Terrestrial > Plant litter > Unclassified | place: USA: California... | reverse complement strand
CCGGTGATGTGGTCCCCGGTCGAGAAGACCGCGCTGGCCGAGGCCGAGGTCGAATATGAGGACGTGGTATCGACCCAGATCGACGTCGCGTTCGAGATCGTGGAGGCGCCAAACGCCCCCGAACTGGTCGGCGCGCATGCGGTGATCTGGACGACGACGCCGTGGACGATCCCGGTCAACCAGGCTTTGGCTTATGGGCCGGAGATCGAGTACTGGTTGGTAATTGCGAACGTTTATCGCGAAGCTGGCGATATCGAAGATACCTTCGTCAGGCCGACTTGGGCAGGCAGGCAGTTTCTTGTCGCATATGAACTGCTGCCCCAGTTCCAGAACCGCCTGCAAGCGGAACTGAAGCGTTGTCCCGGTTCTGAGGACTATGAAGTTGCCCTAGAACTCGTCCGAATGAACTCGGCTGATACTCTTCGCGGTATTCAGAAAACCGAGCGAACTTTGTACGGCGCGTTTCTTCCTCGCGAGTTTGGCGCCGATCGGAAGACGACCGTTTACAAGGGTTCCCAACTCGCCGGCGCCACCGCTCGCCACCCGATGCACCATCTCGGCGGGTTCTTCGCCAAGCCGCGTCCGTTCCTCGCCGGCGATTTCGTCACCACCGACGCCGGCACCGGCCTCGTCCATATGTCGCCGGATCACGGTGAGGACGATTTCTTGCTGTGCAAGGCGAACGGCATCGATCCCGTCTTCGCGGTCGATGGCGCTGGCATGTACCGCGCCGACTGGCTGTGGCTGGGCGGTCAGGGCAGCGTCATCAACAAGAAATTCGTCAGCGCGGAGGGGCCGATCTGCACCGATCTGCGCTCGGCCGGCGCGCTGCTCGCCGCGAGCGACGATTTCGCGCATTCCTATCCGCATAGCTGGCGCTCGAAGGCGAAGGTGATCTTCCGTGCGACGCCGCAGTGGTTCATTCCGATGGACCAATCTGTGGCCCCGGCGAAGGCCGGGGCCGCTGAGTTGCATGGCGAGCCGGGTGCCCAACACGCGGCGGCCCCGGCCGTCGCCGGGGCGACGAACGGTGCAACACTCCGCGAGATCGCGCTCGATGCGATCGAGCACACCCGCTGGGTGCCCGAGCGCGCCAAGAACCGGATCAATGCGATGGTCTCGCAGCGGCCCGATTGGGTGATCTCGCGCCAGCGCGCGTGGGGCGTGCCGATCGCGCTTTACGTCCATCGCGCGACCGGCGACTACCTTCGCGACCCGGCGGTCAACGCGCGCATCCGTGATGCCTTCACCGCCGGCGGAGCGGATGCGTGGTTCGCCGCCGATCATCAGGCGCTGCTCGGCGCCGAGTACGACGCCGCCGACTATGAGGTCGTCACCGACATCCTCGACGTGTGGTTCGACAGCGGCTCGACTCACGCCTTCGTGATCGAGGCACGTTACGGCGTTGGCACGCGCGCCAACCTCTACCTCGAAGGGTCGGACCAGCATCGCGGCTGGTTCCAGTCGTCGCTGCTCGAAAGCTGCGGCACGCGTGGCCGCGCGCCGTATGATGCGGTGCTGACTCACGGTTTCGCGCTCGACGGCAATGGCCGCAAGATGTCCAAGAGCCTCGGCAACGTCGTCGATCCGCTCAAGGTGATCGGCGAGAGCGGTGCGGACATCCTGCGCATGTGGGTCGCCTCGGTCGATTATTTCGAGGACGTGCGGATCGGCAAGGAGGTGCTCAACACCACCTCCGACGCGTACCGGAAGCTGCGCAACACCTTCCGCTATCTGCTCGGCGCGCTCGACGGGTTCAGCGATGTCGAAAAGATCGCGCCGGCCGAGATGCCCGAGCTGGAGCGCTATGTGCTCCACCTGCTCGGCACGCTCGACATGGAGTTGAAGGCTGCGGCGGAAGCGTATGAGTTCAACCGCTATCTGCGGCTGCTCACCGATTTCGCGAACGAGGATCTGTCGGCCTTCTACTTCGATATCCGCAAGGATTCGCTCTATTGCGATGCGCCGGGCAACATCAAACGCCGCGCCGCGCGCACGGTGTTCGACATCCTGTTCCACGCGCTCGTCCGCTATGCCGCGCCGATCCTGTGCTTCACCGCCGAGGAAGTCTGGCAGGCGCGTTTCCCGAGCGAAGATGGCTCGGTGCATTTCCTCGAATGGCCAGAGCTGCCAGCGGTGCCGGGCGACGACGGCGTGTCGACGCTGTGGGCCGAGGTGCGGGCGCTCCGCACGCAGGTCACCGAGGCGATCGAGCCACTGCGGCGTGAGAAGGTGGTGCGTTCCAGCCTCGAAGCCGAGGTGACGGTGCCGTCGCTGCCGGTCGATGCCGCCGAACTCGCCGAGGCGTTCATCGTCGCGAAAGTGTCGAAAGGTGAGGGTGTGTCGGTGACGCGCACCGACTATCACAAATGCGGCCGCTGCTGGCGCTTGCTGCCCGAGGTCGTCGAAGACCTCGCTTTGTGCGACCGCTGCGAAAGCGTCGTCGCATGAGCCGCTTGCCGACCGCCGGCTTCGGCGCCGCTGTCGTGCTGTTCGTCGCCGATCAGGCTGCGAAATATGGCGTTACGCATGTGCTTGGTCTCGATGAGCTGACCAATGCGCGTGAGATCACGCCGTTCTTCAACCTGCAGTTCGTCGCCAATCATGGCGTTTCGCTCGGGCTGCTGCATGCGAGCAACGACACGTCGCGGTGGTTGCTGGTGGCGATGACCGGGCTGATCGCGCTCGGCGTGCTGGTGTGGATGCTGCGCGAACCCAAAAGGATCGAGCAGATCGCGCTCGGCTGCGTGTTCGGCGGCGCGCTCGGCAACATCCTCGATCGGATGCGGCTCGGCTATGTCGTCGATTTCGCCGATTTCCATATCGGCGCATGGCAACCGTTTTTGGTCTTCAATGTCGCCGACGCGGCGATTACGGTAGGAGTGCTCGTCTTGTTCGTCCGCGCGCTTCTGGTACGCGACAAGCCCCGGGCGGAACGAGATTCAGTGGAGACTTCTGGCAATGCGTAAACTGGTTTGTGTCGCGAGCGTATCGAGCGTCGCGCTGTTGCTCGGCGGCTGTGGCGCCCATTCGCGGCTCGGTCGCCCCGGCGGGCCGGACGAGTTCGCCGTCGCGCGTCAGGCTCCGCTGGTGATCCCGCCCGATTTCTCGCTGGCGCCGCCTCAGCCGGGCGCCGCGCGCGCCAACGACGTCAGTCCCAACGCGCAGGCGCTCGATGCGCTGTTCGGCGGCGCTGCGGCGCGTGGTGCTGGCGAAAGCGCGACGATTGCGGCGGCTGGCGTCGATGCCGACGATCCCGGCATCCGCTCCTCGGTGGACGATCCGCAGACCAACGTGGTCGACAAGGGCGCATCGACTCGCGACGTGGTCGCGGCTCCCGAAGGCGACGGCCAGAGCGCACGGGCGTCCGCGCCGAAGTGATTGGGCCGAAGTGATCGCGCTGGCCTTCGGGCCGGTTGCATCCGGACACAAAAAAGGGAGCGGCGCACCGCTCCCTTTTTCTTTGCGTGTCGCGCGTGCGGTTTAGAAGGCCGCGCCCAGCGACACCACGACACCGCCCTTGGAGATGTTGCGAGTCTCGTTGTGCTGGTCGGTGATGAACGAGTTCTTGTTGGTATCCACATAGCTCACGCCGAGCGTCAGGTGATTCCAGGTGTAGGAAGCGCCCAGGCCCCAATCGGTATATTCGTCGCCGATCGACAGGTAGCTCGGGCCGAACGTGTGGCCGAGATGCGCGGTCAGGCCGAATGCGGTGTTCGGAATCGACGCCGCGAGATCGCCGGCGAGATAGACGTTCGATTCAGACCCGTTGCCGACGCTCAGCGCCTTCTGCTTGGGCGCATAATTGACCGTGACCTTGCCGTTGACCGGACCCATCTGGGTCGAGATGTCGAAATACGGCTCGGCGAAGTCGGTGTTGGCGTGGCCGCCGCCGGGATAGTAATAATAGAGCACGCCGCCATCGAGCTTGATGCCGTTGATCGTCTTCGAATAGCCGGCGATCAGATCGATTTCCTGATCGCTGCCGTTGGCGATGTAATCATCGATCGAGGAGCCCCAGACCGTCGCGTACAGGCCCGATTCGTGCGCGATCGTGAAGGTGCCCTGGACTGCGGCCTTTTTGTCGGTCTGCGAGATACCACGGAACCGATAGTCGGAGATCAGCGTCGCGCCGCCCGATACGGTGAACGCCGGAGCGGGCGCGGTCGGTGCGTCGTCCGCGAACGCGGGAGTGGCGGAGGCGGCGAGCAGCAGCGCGCCGAGCGAGAGTGTGGAGAAGCGCATCGTTTTCCTTTCGAAATGCGTCGTCCCCGCCTGCTTCCGCCGACATGTGCGTCTGTAAGGGCGAACCCTCCGCGCAACTTGCCGTTGGAGGTTTTTATGTGCCGCTGCTCATGGTGCAGTACAACAAAATTTTGCTGCTCTGTGTCTGAATTGTTTCCAGTGTTGTGCCCGCGCCACACGTCTATGGCTCAGGCAAATTCCCGGAATCGCGCCAGCCCGGCGTCGAGATCGGCGATCAGATCGTCCGCGTCTTCGAGCCCGATCTGAAGGCGGACGAGCGGCCCGGCATCGTCGCGGCGTGTTGCGGTGCGATGGCGCGCCGGATCGACCGGCAGCGCGAGGCTCTCGAACCCACCCCAGCTATAGCCGATGCCGAAATGCTCCAATCCGTCGATCAGCGCGGCGCGCGCGGCCTCGTCTCCGCCGTTCAGCACGAACGAGAACAGCCCGGACGATCCCTTGAAATCGCGCGCGAAAATCTCGTGACCGGGGCAGGAGGGCAGGGCCGGGTGTAGCACGCGGGACACTTCCGGGCGCGTCGCCAGCCAGTTCGCGATGCGCAGCGCGCTCGCCTGATGCTGGCGCAGCCGCACCGCCATCGTGCGCAGGCCGCGTGCGCCGAGCCACGCATCATCGGGACTGGCGACCTGACCCAGTTGGAAGCTGGTCTCGCGCAGCTTGCCGAAATGCCCCGGCGCGGCCGTAACCGATCCGAGCATCACGTCCGAATGGCCGACGACATATTTGGTGCAGGCGAGGATCGACAGGTCGACCCCCAGCCCGATCGCGGGCAAGAACAATGGCGTCGCCCAGGTGTTGTCCAGCAAGGTAACCACGCCGCGCGCCTTTGCCGCCGCGCAGATGGCGGGAATGTCCTGCACCTCGAAGGTGAGGCTGCCGGGGCTTTCCATCAGGATCGCGCGCGTGGCCGGGCCGATCAGGTCGGCGATGCCGGCGCCGATCAGTGGATCGTAGAAGCGCGTGGTGATGCCCATCCGCTTGAGCAACGTGTTGGCGATGCCGCGTGAGGGATCATAGGCGCTGTCCACCAGCAGCAGTTCGTCGCCTGGCGACAGTACCGAGAGCAACGCCGCCGCGATCGCCGCGACGCCCGAGGGATAGAGAAAGGTGCCCTCGGCGCCGGGCTCAAGCTCGGTCAGCGCGTCGGCGAGGCTCCACTGCGTCGGCGTACCGCGCCGGCCGTAGAACAGCCGGTGATGCGTGTCGCTCGCACCGGAGGCACGCAGATCGGCGACGGTGTCGTAGAGGATGGTCGAGGCGCGCCACACCGGCGTGTTGACGATGCCCTGAGTCCATTCCTTGCGCCGCCCGGCAGCGACGACGCGAGTCGAATCACCCTTACCGTCCCGACTCATGCTTCACCGATTGCCTTGGGCGTGGCCGGATCGGCACCCCATTCGCTCCAACTGCCGTCATACAGCGCGCCCTCCGCGCCGAGCATGTGTGCGCCGAACAGCAGCCCCGAGGCGGTGATGCCCGATCCGCAGGTGGTGACGAACGGCTTGGTCAGGTCGATGCCGGCATGGTCGAATGCAGCGCGTAGGGCGTCGCCGGTCTTCCAGGTGTTGTCGGCGTTGAACAGCTTTGCGTAGTGCAGGTGCTTCGAACCGGGGATGTGGCCGGGGGCGACGCCGGGGCGCGGATCGGCCTCCTCCCCGGTGAAGCGGCTCGCCGAGCGCGCGTCGAGCACCTGTTCGGCGCCGCTGTCGATGTTGGCGCGCATCGCCGCCAGATCGCGAACGTCGTCGCGTACTCCGGTTAGCCTAACATGGCCAGGGCTCGGCGCAGTCACGCCGCCTTCGGTGGCGCGACCTTCGGCACGCCATTTGGTGAAGCCACCGTCGAGGATCGCGACATCGCGCATGCCGAAATGGCGCAGCATCCACCACGCCCGCGCCGAGGAGCGCACCGGCGAGGCGTCGTAGATCACGATCCGCCTGCCATCCCCCAGCCCAAGCGACTGCATCCGGCTCGCGAATATCTCGGGCGAGGGCAGCATGGTGGGGAAGGGACTCGCCGTATCTGCGACCTCGGCGAGATCGAGAAACACCGCGCCCGGAATGTGTGCGGCTGCGAACTCGGCCTGTGCATCGCGCTTGTGCTCGGCGAGGTAGTAGCTCGCATCGACGATGCGCAGATCGGTCGCGCCCAGTTCGGCGGCGAGCCATTCGGTCGATACCAGCGAGTCCATCGTGACACCTCGTTCGGTTTGGCGAACGGGGTAGGTGTCCGCACTCGGATCGCGTCCTAGCCCCGCATCCGCATGTCGTCGAGGCGCAGTAGCGATCCGCTGCTGCCGCCACTACATAGCGGCGCATGACCCCAACCCATCTCGGCCAGCACAGCGCGCTGCCGTCCTCGCCCGAGGATGCCGTGCTCGATTACGTCCCCAACCCACGCCGTGGACGCCCGTATCTGGTGCGCTTCACCGCGCCCGAATTTACCTCGCTGTGCCCGGTGACGGCCCAGCCTGATTTCGCGCATCTCGTCATCGATTATGCGCCCGGCGAGACGATCGTCGAATCCAAGTCGCTCAAGCTGTTCCTCGGCAGTTTCCGTAACCATCAGGCTTTCCATGAGGATTGCACGGTCGGCATCGGCGAGCGTCTGTTCGCCGAAATGCAGCCGCTGTGGCTTCGCATCGGCGGCTATTGGTATCCGCGCGGCGGCATACCGATCGACGTGTTCTGGCAATCGGGCTCGCCGCCTGAGGGGCTGTGGCTGCCGTCGCAGGATGTTCCGGGATACCGCGGGCGCGGTTGACCACCAATATGTTGATCCAAATCAACAATAAAGCGCGTACTGCACTGCAACATTCCTGCAACTTTTCCGGCCCGAAACCGTTAGGGAGGAACATTGGGCATTAAGCCCCGGTTCATGCAGGATGGCCTTTGATGACGCGATCAGCAGACGTGCTCCCCTCGGTCGACCATATTGCGCTGATCGGTAATTTCCTTCCGCGCAAGTGCGGTATCGCGACCTACACCACCGATACGTACACCGCGCTGAAGGGACGTTTCCCCGATCTCAGGATCGACATCTATGCGATGGACGATCATCCCGGCCGGTACGTCTATCCGCCCGAAGTGACGATGAGCATCCCCGAGCAGGATCGCATCGCCTATTCCGAAGCTGCGCGCGCGATCGAGCAGAGCGGCGCGCAGGCGGTGTGGGTCCAGCACGAATACGGCATCTACGGTGGCTCGGCGGGTGAGCATCTGCTCGCGCTGCTCGACCGGGTCTCGGTTCCCGTCATCGTCACGCTGCACACGATCCTCGAACATCCAAGCGTCGACGAGCGCCGCGTGATGGAAGGGCTGCTCCGCCGCGCCGCCAAGATCATCGTCATGGCCGAGCGTGGTCGCGAGATTCTCGAGCGCGTCTATGGCGCGAGTGCACGTACGCTGGCGATGATCCCGCACGGCGTTCCCGATCGCGCGTTCGTCGAACCCGATACGCTCAAGGCGCAGTTCGGGTGGCAGGGCAAGAAGGTGATTTTCACCTTCGGTCTGCTCGCGCCGGGCAAGGGCATCGAGACGATCATCGATGCGATGCCGGGGATCACCGAGAAGAACCCGGACGCGCTGTATGTCGTTTTGGGCGCAACCCACCCCAATCTCGTCGCGCACGAAGGCGAGGCGTATCGCGACCGGCTCAAGGCGCTGGCGGCCCAGCACGGCGTTGCCGATCAGGTCGCCTTCATCGACGATTTCGTCGAGCATGAAGACCTGATCGATTACCTCCAGGCCGCCGACATCTATGCGACGCCGTATGTGAATCCGGCGCAGATCACCTCGGGAACGCTCTCCTATGCGGTCGGCGTCGGCAAGGCGGTGGTATCGACGCCCTATGTCCACGCGACGGAGATCCTGTCGGACGGGCACGGCGTGCTGGTCGATTTCGGCGACAGCGAAGCCTTCGCGCGCGAGATCAACGCGTTGCTCAGCAGCGATCGCAACCGCCTGCGGCTGTCGCAGCGCGCCTATGAGCGTGGTCGCACGATGATCTGGCCGCGCCTCGCCGAGCGCGCGATGCGCGAGATCGTCGGCATGGTGGCAGCGCGCCCGCGCCGGATCGCCGGGCCGAGCGCATCGCACACGCCTCTCGACCCGGATTTTTCCGCAGTCGAGCGGATGAGCGATTCGACCGGCATGTTCCAGCACGCGATCTTCTCCGTGCCGGACCGCCGCCACGGCTATTGCATCGACGACAATGCGCGCGCGCTGATGCTGACGTGCAAGATGGAGTCGCTCGCCGACGACACGCGCGACAAGTGGATGACGATCTACGAATCGTTCCTGCAATATGCCTGGAACCCCGAGGCGCGCCGCTTCCGCAATTTCATGCGCTTTGACCGGACGTGGTGCGAGGACGTGGGTTCGGAGGATTCGAACGGCCGTACGCTGTGGGCGCTCGGCGTCACCGCACGCGACGCGCGCCACGCCAAGCACCGTGACTGGGCGGTGGCGATGTTCGACATGACCGCCTCGCTTGCGTTCGAACTCGGCAGCCCGCGCGCGCACGGTTTCGCGATGCTCGGCGCGGCGGCGATTTTGGAGGCGTTCCCCGGACACGCGCTCGCCCGCAGCATCCTCACGCGCTTCTCGGCCGAGCTGCTGGTTCTGCTAGAAGAGGCGCGACGGCCCGAGTGGGAATGGTTCGAGATCGTGCTGGCGTACGATAACGCGCGTCTGCCCGAAGCTCTGCTCCGCGCCGGCAAGGCACTGAACCGTGCCGATCTGATCGCATGCGGCACCACGACGCTCCACTGGATCATCGGGCAGCAGACCTCGCCCGAGGGCCGCTTCCGCGCGGTCGGCAGCGAGAGCTTCAACCGGCCGTATCAGCCGCCGTTGCCGTTCGATCAGCAGCCGCTCGAGGCCCAGGCGACGATTGAGGCGTGCGAGGCCGCCTATGAGGCGACCGGCGAGCAGCGCTGGATCGACGAGGCAATGCGCGCATACCTCTGGTATCTGGGCGTCAACGACCTCGATCTGCCGCTCGCGACCGTCAAGGACGGCGGCTGTTTCGACGGGCTGATGCCGACCGGGCTCAACCGCAATCAGGGCGCCGAGTCGATTTTGGCGCTGCAACTCGCCTCATGCGCGATTTCGGGGCTTTCAAAGCGGGCCGAAAGCGTGGCAGGACCGGATCGCGCCGTCGCGTAGCCTCGCTCGCGACGCCGCTAGTGCGGACGATTGGCGAGGCTGACGCGTGATAGATTTGTTCCACCATGCACTGCGGCTGCATGCCGATCCGTCGCGCGTCGTCGTGCGGCCCTTCCACCTTGCTTGGGCCAACAACGGGCAGGGGCCAAGCCGTACCGAGCGGATCGTCAACGCCGTGTTAGAACTCGATGCGGCGGAAACCCGTGCCGAACTCGAAGTCGTGCTCAAGGATTTCGAGGCGCGGCACTGGCAGACACGCCGCGTCTTCATGACCCGGTACGACGAGATCGAGGCGATGCTCGGTCTCGACGGGACGGAGATCGGCGACGAGAAGCGCCAGTTGATCGGCGCCTATTTCTGCCACGAATATAGCTATGCCGCCGCTGCGCTGATGAACCCGAGCGCGGTGCCACATCACGATCAGTCCGGCATGCCGCCGGGATCGCAGAGAATCCTGATGAGCTTGCGCGCGGTGGGTGAGGGGCACATTTCCTCGGTCGCCTTCCGCGAGGGCATCATCACCGATCGCAACGAGTTGAAGCTGGCGCCCGAGCCACCGTTCGCGACTGCGACCGACATGGTCGGCGTCGATGAGGAGCACGTCCCCGAGGGCGCGGTGACGGTGTACCGCCACCGCGATTCGACGCTGTCGGGCACGGTGATCTTCCCGATCACCAACGCGCAGTCGAAGGGGCTGGAGGATCTGCGCCTCGTCCATTTCCAGCACGACGACGGATCGTGGGAGTGGCTCGGCACCTATACCGCTTATAACGGCTCGGCGATCCAGTCGGAGTTGATGCGAACGCGGGATTTCCGCGCGTTCGATCTGGTGCCGATGACCGGCCCGGCCGCGCGCAACAAGGGCATGGCGCTGTTCCCGCGCAAGGTGAACGGCCAGTATATGATGATCGGCCGGCAGGACGGCGAGAACCTGTTCCTGCTCAAATCCGATACGCTAACGCATTGGGAGGAGGGCGAGAAGCTGCTCACCCCCGAACTGCCGTGGGAGCTGGTGCAGATCGGCAATTGCGGGCCGCCGATCGAGGTCGATCAGGGTTGGCTGCTGCTCACCCACGGCGTCGGCGCGATGCGCAAATATGCGATCGGCGCGGTGCTGCTCGACAAGGACGATCCTTCGAAGGTGCTTGGCCGGACGCAGGAACCGATTCTGGCGGCGGCCGATCAGGACCGCGAGGGCTATGTGCCCAACGTCGTCTATACCTGTGGCGCGCTGAAGCACGGTGACAATCTGTTCGTGCCGTATGGCGTCGCGGACAGTTCGGTCGCGTTCGCGTTCATCCCGATCGCGAGTCTGCTCGCCGCGATGTGACATCGCGCTGGCTGGTCAGCGGAGATGATCGGCCAGCGCGCGGAAGCGCCGCGCGCGGATGTCGAAGCTGAACTGCGCTTCGTACAGCGCACGGCCGGCGTCCGCGATTCGTGTGCCGAGCTCTGGATCGGCCAGCACCACGTCGATCGCGCGGGTCCAGTCGGCGGGGTCGTCGGGATCGCACAGCAAAGCGCTGTGCCGATCCTCGACCATCCGCGCCACTGAGGGGATTCGCGAGGCGAGGACGACCCGCCGCGCCGACAGATATTCGACGATCTTGAGCGAGGAGAGATCGTCCGCGCGCACGAACGGCGATCCATCGCCACCGAAGCCCGCGCGTTCGTACGGCGCGAGGCCGATGCGAAAGCTCGCCAGCGCCGCGCCGACGTCGCTCGGGTTCACATAGCCGGCGAGGGTGACGTTGGGCAGCGCGGCCAGCCGGGCGGCGGTCGGCGGGTCGCGCGTGGGATCGCCGTACAGGACGATGCTGTGCTGCGGTGCCTGCTGCGCGATCGTCTCGATGAAGCCGACGCCCTTGCCGGGCATGAAGCTGCCGATGAAGCCGATGTCGTAACGCGGTGTGGCGGTTCCGTCAGCGCCGAAGTCCCGAGCCGCACTCGCGATGATATGCGGTTCGCCGCCCTTCGCGCGGAGCAACTGGTCGAGCTCGTCGACCACGCCTTGCGACAGTGCGGCGATCCGCAGCCGGGTCGGCTGGACGAGGTGCAGGAGCCGGCGCCACACTGCCCAATGCCGGTAGGTCTCTGAGTGCTGATGCAGTTCGAGCAGCGTTCGCCGCCCCAGCAGCGCGGTCAGGATTGCGACATGCGGCATCCGCGTGATGACGATCGCGCTGGCGAAGGCGCTGCGGCGCGCGGCGGCGGCGAAGGCGGGATAGCGGCGGGCGGAGTCCGGCACCGCGATGTGCCGAAACGTCACGCCGGGATGCGGCCGGTAGGTCCCGGCGATCTCGGCAGCGGTGCCGCCACCGGCCGGCGAAACCACGCAAACCCGCTCCCCGGCTGCGGCGAGCGCCGAGCATAGACCGATCACCGCACCCGAATTCGCCGCCGTATTGGGCAGGGTCTGCCCGTAGAGATAGACGATCGTCGGCGCATCCCCGGCCTGCGGTCCGGTCATGCGGTTCGGCCCCGGTTGCGGATCATCGTGCGCAGCGTGCCGTCGACCAGCCATGTCGGTGCTGCGATCGGGATGATGCCGAGAACGGTCACGTCCGCCGCCGCCGTCAGCATCTCGCCGGGCCAATAGCTCAGCCGCGAAACCGCGAACGACGACAGAAGATGGAACAGCGCGAGCAATGTAGCGAGCGCAGCGGCGCGAGCGTGGATCGCGGCGACCCGCGCGACGCTCGCGCGCACCAGCCGCACCGCCTGACCAAGCGAGAGCCCATAGAACAGCCACACCGCCACCGAGGTGCTGAGCGCGACCCCGACCGACTGCCACCGCACCGCGATCAGCGCGCCTGACGCGAGCGCGACGAGATAGAGCAACTGGCGCAGCGCCGCCGAGCGCGCGCGGCCGAAGCCGACCAGCACGCTCTCCGACACCTTGTAGCCGCAGCGCGCGACCAGCGCCGAGAACAGGATCTGCACCAGCGGGATCGTCGCCAGCCATTGCTTGCCGAGCAGCGCGCGCACGATTGCTTCGGCATGGAGGCAGGCGAGCATGCCCGCGACCGCGAACACCGGCACCGCTACCGCCAGAGCGCGCTCGAACCGGTCTCGCGCGCCCGTGCCGCCATTTTGTAGCCCGGCGAACACCGGCACCAGCACGCGCTGCATCGGCCCGCTCGTCGCGGAGACGGCGATGTCGAGCAGCCGCCAGCTCCGCGAATAATAGCCGAGCTGAGTCAGGCCGAGAACGTGGCCGGCAACGATGTTGGTGCTGGAAAGCGCCGCCCAGTTGAGCAACTGGTTGAGCGCGAAAAACCCTTCGGTCGCGCCGAGTTCGGACAGGCCCGCGCGCGAGATCGTGACGCGCCACGGCAGCTTCGCCTTGCGCGCGACGATCACGGTCTCGACCAGCCCCATCGAGATCGTGCCCATCAGCAGCGACCATGCGCCATAGCCCGCGATGGCGAGCGGCACCGACACGATCAGCGACCCGAACGGGGCGGCGACCAGCGAGGCGAGCGAAATCTCCTTGTAGCGCCGCTCGCGCTGCAACACCGCGCAGGCGATCACGAACACCGCGCGCAGCAGGATCACGATCGTCGATGCGGCGATCAGTTCGGCCAGATGGTCGAAATGGAAGAAGCGCTCGATCAGCGGCGAGCCCGCGATCAGCACCGCCGCGAGTACGCCCGCCACCAGCAGGCAATTGCCGAGCGCGACGCGGACCCGTTCGCGATCGAGCTGCGGGCTGCGGATGATCCCGACGCCGAAAGTGCCGTCGAACACCGCCATCGACAGCGAGATGACGATCATCACCGGCACCAGCTCGCCGAATTGCTGCGGCGTCAGGAAACGCGAAAGGATCGCGGTCGTGACGATCGACAGCGCGATGTTGCTCGACCGCCCGGCGATCAGCCAGGCGAGCCCACCGGCGGCGCTCTGCGGTCTTTCGGGCGTGCGGGCGGCCCTGTTCGGAGCCGTCGCGTCGAGTGTCGTCATGCCAGTATCCGGTTCGCGGTTCCGCCCCGGTCTTAGATGCTGCGGTTGCGAACGGGAACGCCGCGAGCCGGCTCTGGCCGGCAGACGAGTCCGAAATGGTCGTGATTGTGGCGGTTAGCGCGCGACCGCCATCGTGCGCCGGTACAATCCAGCGGCCAGCGCGATGAAGCACAGGGTTCCGGCGATCAGCGCGATCCCGGCGAAGCCCGGCCCGACCAGAGCGAGCGGCGCGTCGCTGCCGGTCAGATACACGATGAACGCGAAGGCGACGCCCCACAGGCTCTCGCCGACGATCAGCCCGGTCGCGGTCAGCGTGCCCATCCGCTCGGCGACTTCGGGGTTGCCGCTGCGCCGCGCCCAGCGATCGTAGAAGAAGCCGGCCACCGATCCGGTGACGGTCGGCAGGATCACCGACATCGGCAGATAGATGCCGAGCGCGACGCCGAGCGGTGGCAGCCGCAGCAGCTTGAGCCGCCCGAGAACCTCGTCGAGCACGATCAGCGCCACGCCCGCGAGCGCGCCATAGCCAAGCATCGTCCAGTTGGCGTCGCCCGACAGCACGCCCTTGGCGAGCGCCGAGATCAGCCCGGCTTGCGGCGCCGCCAGCGCGTTCGGCCCCGCACCCGGCGCGCCGACGAAGCCGATGCCGGTGTTGAGCACGTTGAGCACCGGCGGGATGATGAGCGAGCCGAACACCACGCCGATCACTAAGGCGACCTGCTGCTTCCACGGCGTCGCACCGACGAGTTGGCCGGTCTTGAGATCCTGAAGGTTGTCGTTGGAGATCGTCGCGACGCCGAACACGATGCCGGTGACGATCAGCGCATAAGCGATCAGCGCGCGCGTCGTGTCCTCGCCCGGATGCTGGCCGAACAGCCCGACCAGCAGCAGCGCCGATCCGATCGCGGCGAGGATGCCGATCCCGGAGACGGGCGAATTCGACGCGCCGATCAGCCCGGCCATATAGCCGCACACCGCCGCGATCATCAGCCCGGCGACGAGGATGAAGACGATCGCGCCCGCGATCAGCGATACCGCCGATCCCGACAGCGCGCCGCCGGCCAGCACGTCCCACAGCAGCCATACGATCGGCAGCAACGTCAGCAGCGCGGCGGCGCCGACCCACAGGATCGGCAGGTCGCGTTCTTCGAGCGCGAGCGTCTCGCCGCCTTTGCGCGCGGCACTCGCCGCCAACGCGGAGCGAACACCGCCGAGCACTGGCCCGGCGATGCGGAGGAGCGTCCAGATCGCCGAGATACCGATCACGCCAGCGCCGAAGAAGCGCACCTGCCCCTTGAAGATCGCGCCGACCCAGTCGGCGACATCGCCCGGCATCGGCTGATACGCCGTCATCACCGGCACCAGCACGAACCAGCCGATGATGAGGCCAAGCCCCATCGCCGCGCCGACCGAAATGCCGACGAGGTGGCCGACGCCGAGCAGCGCAAACGACAGGCTCCCCGAGATCCCGGTCGCGCCTGCGCCGATGCGGAACGCGGTGGCGGCGGTGTCGGTGATGATCTTGGTCTGCGTCGCGATCGCGAACCCGGCCGAGGCGATGCTGTTGACGACCAGCACTTTCAACCCGGCGGCGCTTTCCTCGCCGCCCTCGCGCGACCCCGCGCCAACCTCCAGCACTTCGGCGGCGGCGACGCCCTCGGGATAGGGCAGGTCGGTATCGACCACCAGCGCACGCCTTAGCGGCACCGAGAACATCACGCCGAGGATGCCGCCGGTCGCGGTGATGAGGGCGGTCTGCACATAGGGGAAGCCCTGCCACCAGCCGATCATGACGAGGCCGGGCAGCACGAAGATGATCGCCGACAGCGTGCCTGCCGCGCTCGCGATCGTCTGGACGATGTTGTTCTCGAGGATCGAGCCGCCCGGCAGCAGCCGCAGGATCGCCATCGAGATCACCGCCGCCGGGATCGACGTCGCGAAGGTCAGCCCGACCTTGAGGCCGAGATAGACGTTGGCGGCGGTGAAGAACAGCGTGATGACCCCGCCGAGGATCACACCGCGAAAGGTGAGTTCGGCGAGCGGCTTGGAAGCGGTCTGCATGGCGCATCGTTGCATGATCGGATAGGCCAAGCACAGCCCTTTTTCTTCCGCGCCGTCGGGCAAGAGGACTTCGCCATGCGGCTTTTCCCGGTGCCGCGCGTTGGCGGGGCATGAAGAACATCTGGTTCATCACCAACCCCGCCTCCGGGTCCGCAACGGGCGCGAAGGCCGAGGCGCTCGTCGCGGTGTTCCTGGAGCGCGGGCTGGCGCTGGCCGGGCGTAGTGGTTTCCCCGAGGACGATCTGCCGACCGGCGAGCAACTCGACGCGGCGGGTGCCGACACGGTCGTGCTGTTCGCGGGCGACGGCACGATCAACGCGGCGGTCTGCGCGCTCGCCAAATGGGACGGCGCGATCCTGATCCTGCCGGGCGGGACGATGAACCTGCTCGCCAAGGAACTCCACGGCCCGGCCGATCCCGCCACGATCATCCACGCCGCGCACGAACATGGCGAGATCGTCGCGCTGCCGTTCGTCGAGGCGGGGCAGCACCGCGCGCTGGTCGGGCTGATCCTCGGCCCGGCGACGAGTTGGGTGCATGCGCGCGAACTGGTGCGCTCCGGCAAGCTGCGCGGCCTCGTGCGGGCGCTGCGCCATGCGATGCGGCGGACCTTTTCGCGCGGTATCAAGCTTCAGGGCGTACCGGGGCTGGAGCATCACGCGCAGGCGGTGTTCGTGCGACCGGGCGAAAAGCGCCTCGACATCGCCGCCGTCGATGCGCGGGATTTCCGCTCGATCGCGGCGCTGGGCTGGGAATGGCTGACCGGCGACTGGGTCGCGGCGCGCGCGGTGACTCAGGTGTTCGTCGAACGCTTCCGCATCGGCGGCCGCAAGCCGGTGCTCGCCTTGTTCGACGGCGAGCCGGTGATGCTCGATCCCGCCACGCAGATTTGTGGCGGCCACACCAGCAAGATGTTCGTCCGAACGCTCAAGGCGGATTGATCCGGGGGAAGGCCATGATCCGATTGTTCCATGTCAGCGACGTGCATTTCGGCCGCGAAGACCGCGCCGCGATCGCGTGGTTCGACGATCTCGTCCACAAGGAACAGCCAGACGCGGTCATCATGACCGGCGACCTGACGTTACGCGCGCGGCGTGAGGAATTCGCCGACGGGCTGGCGTGGCTGCAAGGTCTCGGCGTGCCGGTGACGGTGGAAGTCGGCAACCACGATCTGCCCTATTACAATTTGTTCGATCGGTTCTTCCGCCCGTACCATCGCTATCATTCGGTCGAGCGGATGATCGAAAAGCCGCTCGAGCTGCTCGGCGTCACGATCGTGCCGATGGTGACGACCGCGCGCTTCCAGTGGCGCTTCAACTGGTCGAAAGGGTATGTCGCCAAAGCCGAACTCGCCAAGGCGGTCGCGCTGACGCGCGCGGCGCGGCCGGGCACGCGCGTGTTCATCGCCTGCCATCACCCGCTGATCGAACCGCACACGCGCATGTCCGCGCAGACGCACCGCGGCGCCGAGGCGTTGCAGGCGCTCGCGGATGCCGGTGCGGACGCGGTGCTGACGGGCCACGTCCACGATCCGTTCGATATCGCGCACGATGCGGCCGGCCATGCGATCCGGCTGATCGGCGCGGGCACGCTTTCCGAACGCACGCGCGAGACACCGCCCTCCTTCAACGAGATCCGCGTCGGCGGGGAGGGTTTTTCGGTCAAGGTGCGAACGCAGGCGCCCGAACCGGATGTGCGGCTGCCGGTCGAGCAGGCGGTTTAGCGGAGTCGCCGACGACGAATCGCACCCTCACCCTTCCGTCGCTACGCTCCTCCCTCCCTCTCCCATCGGGAGAGGGAAGGGGCCCGCCCGGCGCAGCCGGGTGGGAAGGGTAAGGGTGCTGTTCTCAAATCCGGTCGAGCAAACCCCGCTCGGTGAGATACCCGCTCACCAGCCGCGCCGGGGTCACGTCGAACGCCGGGTTCGCAGCGCTCGAAGCGGTCACGCGAATACTTCCGCCTTCGCCCGCGACGTGCGTCACCTCGTCACCGCTGCGCTCCTCGATCGGGATATCCGCCCCCGTCGCCGTACTCGCGTCAAAGGTCGTATAGGGCAGCGCGACGTAGAACGGCACTGCATTGTCGTGCGCGGCGAGCGCCTTCAGATAGGTGCCGATCTTGTTGCAGACATCGCCGTTCGCGGTCACGCGGTCGGTGCCGACGATCACTGCGTCGACTTGACCGCGCATCATCAAATGGCCGCCGGCATTGTCGGCGATGACCGTGTGCGGAACGCCGTGCCCGGCCAGTTCGAACGCGGTGAGCAGCGCACCCTGGTTGCGCGGACGAGTCTCATCGACCCAGACATGGACGGGAATGCCCGCATCGTGCGCGAGGTAGATCGGCGCGGTCGCGGTGCCGTAATCGACCGTCGCGAGCCAACCGGCATTGCAATGGGTGAGGATGTTGAGCGGCCTATCGGGGTGCTTGGCATGCAGATCGCGCAGGAGTGCGAGGCCATGTTCGCCGATCGCCTTGTTGAGCGCGACGTCCTCGTCGCAGATCGCGTCGGCGCGCGCGAAGGCGGCCTCGGCCCGGTCGGCGGGAGCAAGCGGGCGTACCGCCGCATCGACCTGCTCGAGCGCCCAACGCAAATTGACCGCAGTCGGCCGCGCTTCGGCCAGCAGCGCGAACGCGGCGTCGAGGCCCGCGTCCGAGCCATCTTCGGCGAGCGCCATCGCGAGGCCGTACGCCGCCGTCGCGCCGATCAGCGGCGCGCCGCGAGTCCACATCTCGCGGATCGCGACTTCGGCATCCCGAGCCGAACGCAACTCGACCCAGACCACCTCCCACGGGAGCCGGCGCTGATCGAGGATACGCGCGCCTTTGCCATCGGCGGTACGGGTGATCGAGCGTTGATGAGTGTTTTCGAGGATCATGCGGTTATGGCTCTCACATCCGTTCGTCCCGAGCGAAGTCGAGGGACAGGGCAGGTGCCTCGACTTCGCTCGGCATGAACGGTCAGGGTTGGGTCTCTGGCACGGGTACGTCGTCGAACCTCGCGATATCGCCGGCATCGCCCGCGCGGTCGATCAGCAGCGCCTGCATGCCCGAATCCCGCGCGGCGGCGACCTCCTCCGCGATGTCGGAGAGGAACAGCACCTCGCTCGCCGCCGCGCCGATCGCCTCGGCGATCTTCGCATAGGACGCCGCTTCGCGCTTTGGCCCGGTGGTCGTGTCGAAATAGCCCGAGAACAGCGGCGTCAGGTCGCCCGCATCGCTGTGCGCGAACAGCAGCTTCTGCGCCGCCACCGAGCCGGACGAGAACACGTACAACGCCACCCCCGCCGCGTGCCAGCGCCGCAACGCCGCCACCGCATCGGCATAGACATGGCCGGTGAACGCGCCGCTCGCATAGCCGTCCGCCCAGATCATGCCCTGCAGCGTCTTGAGTGGGGTCGCCTTGCGGTCCTCGTCGATCCAGCGCAGCAATGTCGCGGTCGGCTCGCCCGGCTCGCTCGCCGCCACTTCGGCGAGGATCGGCGCGGTCTCCGCCGGGTGTGCCGCCACATACGCCGGCAGATGCGCGCGCGCATACGGGAACAGCACGTCCGCGACGAACGACAGGCTGGTCGTGGTGCCTTCGATATCGGTGAGGATCGCCTTCACGCGGCCGCCGGCTCGTGGCGGGGGAAGCGCTCGGCGATGGTGTCGCCGGTGAAGCGCGCGATCCAGCCGTCGGGGTTGCGGAACAGCCGGATCGCGGTGAAGCTCGGGCTCGGCCCCATGTCGAACCAGTGCGGCATGCCGGCAGGCACCGAGATCAGATCGCCCTGCGTACACAGCATGTTGAACACGCGCCCCTCGGCATGGAGCGTGAACAGCCCTTCGCCCGCGACGAAGAAGCGCACCTCGTCCTCGCCGTGGGTATGTTCGGACAGGAACTTCTGCCGCAACGTGGTGCGCTCGGGATGGTCGGACGCCATCGTGATCGTATCGACCGACAGATAGCCGCCCTCGGCCTTGAGCCGCGCGATCTCGGGCGCATAGGCGGTGAGGATATCGGCAGACCCGATCTCGCGCGTCGCCCAGCGTTCGAACCGGACGTTCACACTCGCGAGTTCGGCGGCGATACGGTCACCATCTTCGGTATCGAGCAACGCGGTGCCGCCATCGGCCTCGTCGAACACCTGCAAGCGGCTCATGCCCTGAAACTCCTCTCGGCGCGCTCGGTCGCGACCATGAACTCGATCGCCTCGATCACGCGCTCGGCCTCCGCCATGTCGCTGCCCCAGCCATACAGGCCGTGGCCACGGATAAGATAGGCGGGCGGCGCACCCGGCGCCAGCAACGCCGGCGTGATCGCGGCATCGATCACCGTCATGTCCTGGCTGTTGTCGACGATCGGCAGGACCACCGTCGCGTCATGGGTCGGGTTGCCCGGCAGCGCCTTGAGCATCTCGTGCCCGGTCAAGGCGAAGCCGTCGCCCGCCACCGCGCGGCTGAGGCCAACACTGTCGGGGCTGTGGCTGTGCAGCACCGCGCCCGCTTCCGGGAGGGATCGGTAGATGGCGAGGTGCAACGCCGTCTCCGCCGAAGGCTTCTTTCCGTCGAGCGATTCGCCCTGGGCGGAGACGCGCATCACGTCGTCCTCGCTCAGCCGCCCCTTGTGCCGCCCAGACACGGTGACGGCGAAGCTGCCGTCGTCGAGCCGAGCCGAATAATTGCCCGAGGTCGCCGGTGCCCAGCCCTTGCCGTCGAGCCAGCGCCCGACCGCGACGATCTGCCGCCTCGCCTCGGCGAAGGAGATGGCGGTCATGCGTGCGGCTCTACCGAAAAAGTGGAGCGGGTAACGGGAATCGAACCCGTGTATTCAGCTTGGAAGGCTGCTGTACTACCATTGTACTATACCCGCGTTGTGCGGCCAGATACCGGCAAGCCGCCGCGCGCGCAAGCGCTCGCTTAACGCCGCCGCGCGCCCGGGCGCGCTTTACGCGGCGCTAACCAATGTGCGGCTACATGCCGCCATGATGTTCCACGATACCGCCCTCGCGCGCGCCGCGCGCCTTGCCGATCCCCGGCCGCGCTCGGCGGTGAGCACCGGCTGCGGGGTCGCCGGCCTCGCCGGATTGCTGATCTGGGTCGCGGTCGCGCGGACCTATGGCATGGACGGCCCGTACGCGGCGCTGGTCAACGTCGCCGCGTGCGGCTTGCCGATGGTGCTGTGGTCGGTGTTCGTCGATAAGGTCCACCGCAACCCCTCGACCGGGATCGACTGGACGACGGCGCGGCCCTTGCGCGAAACCTATGAGATCAGCCTCACCAAGCTCGCCGGGCTGTGGCTCACCTGGGCGGCGATCGGCGTGATCTACGGGCTGGAACGCTTCTACTGGGACGGCAATTACCTGTTCGCGATGGAATGCCTCGGCACCGCCGCGCCGGTGCTGTTCGTCGCCTCGATCCCCTATGTGCTGTGGCTCGACCGCCGCCTTGCCGAACCCAAAGACGGCGCATGGGCGCTCGGCGCATGGCTGATGGGTCTCGACGAGCCCGTCTCCGCGCAGGCGATCTACGCGCATCTGCGGAGTTGGGCGGTGAAGGGCTTCTTCCTCGCCTTCATGCTGGCGATCGTGCCGCCCGGCTTCGGCGAGTTCATCCACGCCGACACCGGCTTCGTCCTCCATGATCCGGTCGCGCTCGCCAACTGGCTCATCACCTTCATGTTCGTGATCGACGTCGCCTTCGCGACCGTCGGCTACATCCTGACCACGCGCCCGCTCGATTCTCACATCCGCAGCGCCAATCCGTTCGCTGCGGCGTGGATGGCGGCGCTGATCTGCTATCCGCCGTTCGTGCTGATGGGCGACGGCGGCGTGCTCGATTATCATCCCGGCACGCGCGGGCCGGACGGCTGGACGGCATGGCTGGCAGGCCACCCGGTCCTGCTCGCCGCGACCGGCGCGGTGCTGGTCGCCCTGACCGCGATCTACGCCTGGGCGACCGTGGCGTTCGGCTTGCGCTTCTCCAACCTCACGCATCGCGGCATCCTGACGCATGGCCCGTATCGGTTCTCGCGCCACCCGGCCTATCTGTCGAAGAACCTGTTCTGGTTCATCTCGACCCTGCCGTTCCTGACGACCGGCTCATGGCTCGACGCGGTACGCTCGACCGGGCTGATGGCGGTGACGGCGGGTGTCTATTACTGGCGCGCGAAGACCGAGGAACGCCACCTCGGGCTGGACCCCGAATATCGCGCGTACTCGGAGTGGATGACGCGCAACGGCGCGGTGCCGCGGTTGTTCGGCTGGCTAACCGGACGACGCCAACCCGGCTGAAGCCGTGTCGGCATCGGTGCTAGGATAGTAGCCGTAGCGCTTACGAACCCGTCATCGTCCGATTCTGACGACGGACACATGGAAGCGCGGCGTCAAAGCGCAATCGGCGGGTGCCGTTCCATAGGCCGCACGATCGAGGCAGTTGGCCGCGGACGCGAAGTTCGCCGCGATGGCAGCCCGGACGATGCCGTTGTCGCGCATCGACGCATCGACACCACCACCATCCGCTGTGGTGGTGATGTCCCGGTCGAACAGCAGCTTGCCATTGTCGATCCGCTCCAACCGATAATGGATCGTCACCTTGGTCGCGTTGCTGGTTCCGATGTGAAATGGGGTACGATCCCCAAGCCATGTCGCGATCAGGCGCTTGTGCGCCGGTGTCGCGCCTTGGGCGGCCAGGTTCATCTTTGCAAAGCTCTCACGCAGCGCCGCGTTCACGCTGGACCGTTTGGCCGCCGCAATGAAGTTGAGGCCCGAGCTTTTGATCGTCGGCGGCAGATCCCGAATGTCTCCGATTTCGACATCGTGATACAGCGCATGGGTCGGAGGAACGGGGGTCGGCGTCTCCGGCGAAAACGGCAATCCGATGCCGACCATCGGTATCTCACCCGGCCCCGCATGCACAGGCGTGGTGCCGAGGGCGGCAGCGGCGGCGACACTGAAAAGATAGCGCATGTCGGGCAGTGTCGCGACCATCGGTCACTATGTCGTTAAGAGCACGAACCGAGCGAGGGTGCGGCAGCGACTTGGAACGCCCGCCTAGAACTTCATATCTTCATACACCCGGCTGACCTCGCCGCCCCAGGGTCCGTGATACTTTTCGAGCAGCACTTCCGCCGGCACCTTGCCGCTGCGGACCACGTCGCGCAGCGGATCGAGGAAGCCGGTCTCGTTGCTGCCGCCCGCGTCGAACCGGGCGCGTGCGGACAGGCCGGCATGGGCGATGTCGAGCACCTCGCCGGCGATGTCGCGAAGCTTGCGCCCGCCCGCGATCGGCGCGTCGAGGCCGAGCTTGGGCACCGACGAGCGCAGCGTTTCGCGCTCGTCCATCGTCCAGTGCTTGACCACGTCCCACGCGGCATCGAGCGCCGCATCGTCGTAGAGCAGCCCGACCCACAACGCGGGCAGCGCGCAGATCCGGTTCCACGGCCCGCCATCGGCACCGCGCATTTCGAGGAAGGTCTTGAGCCGAACCTCGGGGAAGGCGGTCGAAAGGTGATCGTTCCAGTCGTCGATCGTCGGCAGTTCGCCGGGGAGAACCGATAGCTCGCCGCGCAGGAAATCGCGGAAGTTGAGGCCGGACGCGTCGATATAGCGGCCCTCGCGGTAAACGAAGTACATCGGCACATCGAGCGCATATTCGGCGTAGCGCTCGTAGCCGAAGCCGTCCTCGA
>Ga0265780_10002857_pt1 | contig 23128 bp, 12 predicted proteins | sample P1T30metagenome_FD_192432 | JGI IMG/M metagenome (GOLD analysis project Ga0265780, IMG submission 192432) | Plant litter microbial communities from East Loma Ridge, Irvine, California - P1 T30 | ecosystem: Environmental > Terrestrial > Plant litter > Unclassified | place: USA: California... | reverse complement strand
CGTCAAGAAAGACGACAAGCCGCGCCCGACCATCGGCGTCGACGACATGACAACGCGCATGTTGGGCGACACCGCCCTGGTCACTGCACGCGTGTTTTATACCATGGAAGCCGGCGGCGGCAGCCGCACCTTCTCGCTGCGCTCGACCTTCGTCGCGCAGCGCCAGGGCGGCGCCTGGAAGCTGGTGTCGAGCCAGTACACGCCGATCCGGCAGGCGCCGGTCCTGGCCCCGGCCACGCCAACCAGATAAGCGGCGTTCAGCGCGCCGGCTTGTCCCTGGCCTGGCCGTCGTCGTCGCGGATCTCGGGCTGGCCCAGTCCGAGCGAACCGAGCTGTGGCAGGATGCGGCGCCGGTCGCCCACCGCTACCACGATCATGCGTTCGGGATCGAGCCACTGACGCGCCACCTTCTGCACCTGGTCGGCATCGACCGCGGCCAGGCCCTGCGCCAGCGTGTCGTAATAGTCTGGCGGCAAATCGTAGACGAACAGCTCGGTGAGGCTGGCGCCGACATCGGCATTCGTCTCGAACTGCCCTGGCAGCGACAATAGCTGGGCGTCGCGCACGGCCTTGAGCTCGTCCGGCGCCAGCGGCTGGTCGCGCAGCGCCGCGATCTCGCGGAAGATTTCGCGCACCGAGGCGCCGGTGGCATTTTGCTGCACGCTGGCTTCGATCGAGAACGGCGCCGGCGTGCGGTCGTAGTCGAAACGCGAATAGATGCCGTAGGTGTAGCCCTTGGTCTCGCGCAGGTTGTTATTGAGCCGGCTCGAGAACATCCCGCCCAGTACGCCGTTCATGACCTGCAGCGCCGGGAAATCAGGCGTGCTGCGCGCCGGGCCCATGCTCGCCACCTGCAGCGCGGTCTGGCCGCTGTCGGGATGGTCGACCAGCACCAGGCGCGCCGGCGTCGGCCGCGGCGCGCCCGGCGTGCCCGCTGGCGCCTCGGCTGCCGGCCAGGCGCCGAAGTACTTCTGCGCCAGCGTTTCGAGCTCAAGGCGCGTGATGTCGCCCGTGACCACCAGCGCCGCATTCGAGGGCACGTAGTGGCGTTTCCAGAACCCGGCGATGTCGTCGCGCGTGGTGCTGCGGATCGCCGGCTCGAGGCCGAGCTGGCCGTAGCCTTTGGGGTGGCCGGGGCCGAACAGGGCGCTCGCCGCCGCCAGCGCCGCCACCGTTTCAGGGTCTTCGCGCTGCTGCATCAGCGAGCCGATGCGGTCGGCGCGCTGGCGCTCGATCTCGGCCATCGGGAAAGCAGGGCGCTGGACGATGTCGGCCATGACGTCGAGTGCGCGCTCGAACGTGGCGCGCAGCGCCAGCAGCGACACGGTCGAGATGTCGTCGCTGCTGCCGGTGTCGAGGAAGGCGCCAAGCTGCGCGATCTCGTCGGCGATCTGCGGCGCGCTGCGCGTGGCCGTGCCTTCTTCGAGCATCTGCGCGGTGAAGCCGGCCAGTCCCGGCAGCCGCTCCGGATTGGCGGCGCCGCCGCTGCGCACCACCAGCTGGCTCGATACCAGCGGCAGCGCCGGGTTATGGTGATGGATCACGCGCAGGCCGTTGGGCAAGGTGAACGACTCGCCGCGCGGCGCCTTGAAGCGTGGCGCGGGACCGGCCTTGGGCGGCGTGGCGCGCCAGGCGTCGGCCGCGTTCAGGGGCGCAGCGCTGCTGGCAAGCCCCTGGTCGGCCTTGGCCGCCTTGCGGGTTTTTGGCAGTGCGGGATCGTCGAGCTTCGGTTTGCCCGGCACGCCGGTCACCACCACCCGCGCCCGCTGCGGCAGCCAGGTGCGCACCGCGCGCTGGACGGCGGCGCCATCGACCCGGCGCAAGCGCGCCAGATCCTTGGCCAGATAGCCGGGGTCGCCCGTGTACAGGTTGTAATGGTTGAGCTGCTCGGCCAGGCCGTCGCCGCCCAGTTTTTCGAGCGAGGCCAGGAGCGCGGTTTCGAGGCTGTTGCGGGCGCGCTCGACTTCGCGCTCGCTGGGGCCATGCTCGGCCAGTTGGGTCAGTTCGGCGTCGATCGCCGCTTCCAGTTCTTGCGGCGTGTGGCCGGCGCGCGCCGTCACGTCGATCACGAAGTTCGAGGCCAGGCCGAGCGAGGTCTGGCCGGCGTCGACGTCCTGCGCGATCTGGCGTTCGTAGACCAGCGATTTGTACAGTCGCCCGGCCTTGCCGCCGCCCAGGATGTGGGCCGCGACCATCAGTTCGGCGTCGCCCGGCTGGTAGGCCGGCGGCGTGAGCCAGCCCATGAACACGCGCGGCAGCTCGACCCGGTCGCGCACCGTCACGCGCCGTTCGGCGGCGATCGGCGGCGTGGAAACGTTGGGACGCGCCACGTCTGGCCCGCGCTTGAGCGAGCCGAAGTATTGCGTGACGAGTTCGCGCGCTTTTTTCTTGTCGATGTCGCCGGCCAGCACCAGGCTGGCGTTGTTGGGGCCATAGTAGCGGGCGAAGAACTCGCGCACGTCGCTCAGTTGCGCGCCCTGAATGTCGGCGTGCGAGCCGATGATCGAGGCGTGGTAGGGGTGGCCTTTGGGGTACAGCGCCTGCGCCAGCGCTTCCTCGACGATGCCGTAGGGTTCGCCTTCGACGGTCTGACGCCGCTCGTTGCGCACCACGTCCTGCTGGTTGCTCAGGGCCGGCTGGTCGAGCACGTCGAGCAGGTAGCCCATGCGGTCGGCGTGCACCCACAGCGCCAGTTCGAGTTGGTTGGACGGCACGGTGTCGTAATAGCTGGTGCTGTCGTAGCCGGTGCCGCCATTGCTGTCGGTGGCGCCCGCGCCTTCGAGCAGGCGGTCGGCCATGCCGCGCGGGATGTGGCGCGTGGCGGCGAACATCATGTGCTCGAACAGGTGGGCGAAGCCGGTCAGGCCGGGCGCTTCGTTGGCCGGTCCGACGTGGTACCACAGGTTGACGGCGACGATCGGCAGCCGCTTGTCTTCGACCAGGATTACCTGCAGCCCATTGGGCAGCACGAACTTGTCGAAGGCGATCGCCGGCACCGCGGCGCTGGCCGGGGTAGGGGGGCGGTCCTGGGCCGGCGCGTCAGCAGGCGCACCGGCCAGCATCAGCGGGACCATCAGGGTAGGGATCTTCACAATGTCTCCAAAAATCAGGGGCGCAATGGCCGGGCTGAAGCCGTCATCGATGCGACGCGCTTCACGCACCCGCTATTATCCCGGATACCAGGAAAAGGCGTGAGATCGGCGCCGCCGGTGGCAGCACCCCGGGAGCAGTCTGCGCAGCCTATTCGCAGAAACGCAGCAAGCCCTTCAGCGCATGCGCCGTGGCCTGCACGCGCACCGCGTGACGGTCGCCCTGGAACACCAGGCGCTCGGTATGCACCTGGTCGCCGCGCGCCCAGCCGAAACAGACGGTGCCGATCGGTTTGCCCGGCACGGCGCCGGTGGGGCCGGCGATGCCGGTGGTCGAGACGGCGATGTCGGCGCTGCTGTTGGCCACCGCGCCCGAGGCCATGGCGGCCGCCACTTCTTCGCTCACTGCGCCGAACTGGGCGATCACGGCGCTCGGCACGTCGAGCATGTCGGCCTTGGCGGTGTTGGTATAGGTGACGAAGCCGCAGTCGAACCAGTCGCCCGAACCCGGCACCTCGGTGATCGAATAGGCGATCGCGCCGCCGGTGCAAGATTCGGCCGTGGCGAGCATCCAGCGCTTCGTTTCCATGGCCTGGCCCACTTTGGTTACCAGTTCGATGATGTCGTCCGTCATTGAAGTCTCCTGTATGCGCCCGGCCGGCCCGGCGGCGCCATGCCGTCGCGGTAGCGGGCGGGCTTGTCCGCTCACGATTCATTCTAGCGCGTGATGGGGCGCCGCGCGCACCGGTGTGAACACCGACGCGCCATGTCAATATGTCAAAATGCCTATCCAAACAGCAAGGGAACGTTTACAGTTCGAGCCGCCTGCCGCCGGCGCGAAAAATGTTCCGTGCGACATGCCGCAGAAGCGTGCTGCTATGCTGGGGCGCTCACCGGCGCGCCTCACAAGGGAGCGCCGCAGCGTACTTACTCACTGATCTAAGAACCGAGATGCCGCATCATCGAACTGCGCCCGCGCGCGCTTGCTGTGTCTTGCGGCGCATGGAGGAAGCATGAGCCGCCAGCGCTCGATCCGCAACAAGCTGGTGCAAATGGTGATGGCGATTACCTTCGCCTCGCTACTGGTTTCGATCGCGATCGTCGTCATCTACGATTTGCGCAGCTATCACCGTACGATGATCACCGATCTCTCGACCCAGGCCGAGCTGGTCGGGCACATGACGTAGGCCGCGCTGACCTTCGACGACCCGCGCCTGGCCAATGAAAACCTGGCCCTGCTGCGCACCAGCCCCATGGTGCGCGCCGCTGCCATCTACGATGCGCGCGGCCGCCGCTTCGCGTCCTACGCCTCGGGCACGCCTGGCGACGACGAGGGGGACATCAACGCCGCGCGCCCACTGGCGCTCAGTCTCGAGCTTGCGCTGGCCGAAAAATCGCGCGGCGACCTGCTGGTGCGCCAGCCGATCGTCGAGAACGGCGACATGGTCGGCACCGTGGTGCTGCGCGCCCACGACCGGCTGGTCGAGCGCACCCTCGACTATCTTGCCATTGCCGTCGGCGTCACCGCGCTGGCGATGATGGTCGCGTATCTGCTCACCTGGCGCTTCGGGCGCGGCCTGACGGCGCCGATCGTGGCGATCACCGGGATCGCGCGCGAAGTGGTCGCTACGCGCGACTATTCACGGCGCGCGCCGCGCATCAGCGACGACGAGGCGGCCGAACTGGCCGACTCGTTCAACGCCATGCTGACCGAGATCGAAGGCCGCACGCGCGAGCTCGAACAGTCGCACAGCACCACGGTGCGCGAAGCGCAGGAACGTTCGCGCGCCCAGCAAGAAGTGATGCGGCTGAACGAACAGCTCGAGCAGCGCGTCGATGAACGCACGCTGCAGCTGGCGCTGGCCAACGCCGAACTGGCCAACGCCAACGAAGAAGCGCGCAGCGCCAACCAGGCCAAGTCGGCCTTCTTGTCGTCGATGAGCCACGAGCTGCGCACCCCGCTCAACGCGATCCTCGGCTTTGCCCAGATCCTGACCTCGAACACGCTGCCGTCGACGCTCGAGCAGAAGAAGGAGTTCGCGAATCACATTCTAAAATCGGGGCGCCACCTGCTTACCCTGATCAACGAGATCCTCGATCTGGCCAAGGTCGAATCGGGCACCATCTCGCTGTCGATGGAGCCGGTGACGCTGGCCGAGGCGCTGTTCGAATGCCGCACCATGATCGAGCCGATCGCCGCCACCCGCAAGGTGCGGGTGCTGTTCCCCGACGTCGACGGCGCGGTGGTGCTGGCCGACCGCACGCGCCTCAAGCAGGTCATGCTCAACCTGCTGTCGAACGCCGTCAAATACAACCGCGACGAGGGCGCGGTGGTGATCACCTGCGAGCATCCGACGCCGTCGCGCCTGCGCCTGTCGGTGCAGGACACCGGCCAGGGCCTCAATCCGGAACAGGTGGCCAGCCTGTTCCAGCCGTTCAACCGCCTGGGCCAGGAGGGCGGCGCCCAGGAAGGCACCGGCATCGGCCTGGTGGTGACCAAGCGCCTGATGGAACTGATGGGCGGCGAGATCGGCGTCACCAGCAGCCCCGGCGTGGGCAGCGTGTTCTGGATCGAGCTGGCCAGCACCGCGCCGCTGACGTCGGCATTGACGTCGTCGATGGCGCTGGCCTCGGCGCTGGAGACGCCGGCCATCGAGCCCCCGGATGCCGCCGATGCGGCGCGTGACGACAACGCGGCGCCGCAGTTGCCGCACCTGCTGCTGTACGTCGAGGACAACCCGGCCAACCTGCGCCTGGTCGAAGAAATCGTGGCCTTCCGGCGCGACCTGCGCCTGATCTCGGCGCCCGATGGCCATCTCGGCCTGCAGCTGGCGCGCGCGCACCGCCCCGACATTATCTTGATGGACCTGAACCTGCCCGGCATGAGCGGCTACGAAGTGCTCAAGCTGCTGCGCACCGATCCCGATACGGCGGCCATTCCCGTGGTCGCGCTGACCGCCAACGCGATGGAGCGCGACATCGAGCGCGGCCTGCAGGCGGGCTTCTACCGCTACCTGACGAAACCGATCGACATCGATAAATTTACCGAAGCGATCAACAGTACCCTGGCGCAGCGCAGCGCTGCAGGCACGGCGGATATGCCGACCGCGCCGACCGCGCCGGCCGCGCCAGGCGAGAGGAACGTTTGATGATCACCCTGCAAGAAATCCGGCGCGCGAAGATCCTGGTCGTCGACGACGAACCGGTCAACCTGCAACTGCTCGAGTTTCTGCTCAAGACCACCGGTTACGAAAACGTCTCGTCCACGCTCGACCCGCGCCAGGTGGTGGCGCTGCACCTGAAACACCGCTTCGACCTGATCATCCTCGACCTGCACATGCCGGGCATGGACGGCTTCGACGTGATGGAAGCCTTGAAGCCGCTCGAGAGCGACTCGTGGCTGCCGGTGCTGGTGGTGACGGCCGAACCTGACAAGAAACTGGCTGCGCTCGAGGCGGGCGCGCGCGACTTCATCGGCAAGCCGTTCGACACGGTGGAGGTGATGACGCGCATCCGCAACCTGCTCGAGGTGCGCCTGCTGCACCGCGAATCGCGCGACTACGGCAACCAGCTCGAGCACGAAGTGCGCGAGCGCACCGCCGAACTGGAACGCTTCCGCGCGGCGATGGACGCCACCACCGACGCCCTGTTCCTGATCGACACCGCCGGCATGGCGATGGTCGACGTCTCGGAAGGCGCCTGCCGCATGCTGGGTTTTTCACGCGACGCGCTGTTGCGCATCGATCCGGTGGCGCTCGGCCTGGCCAGCCGCACGCAGCTCGAGCGCCACCTGGGTGAAACAGCGCCGCAAGAAAAAAAAGCCGAACCGGAAGCCGACATCGTCGAGACCGAACTGCTGCGCGCCGGCGGCGAGGGCTCGGTGCCGGTCGAGATCAGCTGGAAGCTGCAGGAGCAGGAGGGCCACCGCATGCTGATCGCGGTGGCGCGCGATATTTCGGAGCGCCACCAGGCCAACGAGCGCCTGCGCCACGCGGCCAGCTACGACGCCCTGACCGGCCTGCCGAACCGCACCCTGTTCTTCGAACACCTGCGCGACACCATCGAGCGCGCTCAGGACAAGAACTGGCGCGTGGCGGTGCTGTGCATCACGCTCGACCGCTTCAAGGTGGTCAACGATTCGCTCGGCACCGTGCTGGGTGACGAGCTGCTGGCCGAATTCAGCACGCGCCTGGTGCGCTGCGCCGGCTCGCGCGACGCCGTCGGGCGTCTCGGCGGCGACGAATTCGCGCTGATCCTGACCATGTCGCGCGACCAGCAGGAGGCAGTCAACATGGCCAACGAGGTACGCGATTCGCTGCGCCTGCCGTTCGACTTGAATGGCCAGCAGGCGGCGCTGACGGCCAGCATCGGCATCGCCATGTACCCGGACGACACGATCGAACCGGGGGTGCTGATCAAGTACGCCGACACCGCCATGGTGCGCGCCAAGGAGGCTGGCCGCGACGGCTACCGCTTCTTCACCGCCGGCATGAACGTGCAGGTGCTGGCGCGGCTCGACCTCGAGCTGGCGCTCAGGAGCGCACTCGAAGAATCCCAGTTCGTGCTGTACTACCAGCCCAAGCTCGAACTCAACACCGGCCGCATCGCCGGCGCCGAAGCGCTGCTGCGCTGGCACCGTCCCGGCTACGGCCTGGTGTACCCGGCCGAATTCGTGCCGGTGATGGAAGAGACCGGGCTGGTGGTGCGGGTCGGCGAATGGATCATCGACGAAGCCTGCCGCCAGATCGCCGCCTGGAGCGCGGCCGGGGTGCGCGACATGCGGGTGGCGGTGAATGTCTCGAGCCGCCAGTTCGTCGAGGGCGACCTGGAGGGGGTGGTTCGTTCTGCGCTCGAGCGGCATGGGGTCGAACCCGGCCTGCTCGAGCTGGAACTGACCGAGAGCGCGCTGATGTCGAACGCCGAGCACACCACCGAGGTGCTGACGCGCCTGAAGGCACTCGGGCTGCGGGTCGGCATCGACGATTTCGGCACCGGCTATTCGAGCCTGGCCTACCTGAAGCGCTTCCCGATCGACAAGCTCAAGATCGACATCGCGTTCGTGCGCGACATCGTCACCAACCCCGACGACGCCGCGATCGCGCTGGCCATCATCAGCATGGCGCACAGCCTGCACATGCAGGTGGTGGCCGAAGGGGTCGAGACGCGCGCCCAGATGGCCTACCTGCGGCGCCACCGCTGCGACGAGATCCAGGGCTTCCACTTTTCGCGCGCGCTGCCGCCGGCCCAGCTGGCCGAGATGGTGGTGGCCAATCGCACCCAGCCCGACCAGCCGCAGGAAATCGACGACCGCGTCCAGACCCTGCTGATCGTCGACGACGACCCGAACGTGCTGACCGCGCTGCACCGCCTGTTCCGGCGCGACGGCTACCGCGTGCTGACGGCGCAGTCGACCAACGAAGGCTTCGAGTACCTGGCCCTGTACCGGGTGCAGGTGATCCTGTGCGACCAGCGCATGCCGGTGATGAGCGGCACCGAGTTCCTCAGCAAGGTCAAGGAGATGTACCCGGAGACCATGCGCATCATCCTGTCGGGCGACACCGCGCTCGACGCGGTGCTCGACTCGGTCAACCGCGGCGCGATCTACCGCTTCTATACCAAGCCGTGGAACGACCAGGAGCTGCGCGATAACGTGCGGCTGGCGTTCCGCCACTACTGGATGGCGCACGGACCGTACGATGACCGCAAGGTGCCGCGCGAAGGCGACGAGGCGCACGCGGCGTAGCGCTGATGCCGCGGCGACGCCTGGCTCAGCCGGCTGTGAAGTGGTCCCACCCGGCCAGCTTGAGGTCGAGCGGCTGGCCGCCGGCATCGACCAGCCTTAGTCCTGGCGCCGCGTCGATTGTTCCGACCCGGGTCACTGGCGTGGCGGCCTGTCTGCCCGCCGCCAGCACCGCGGCGCGCGCTTCGACCGGCGCAGTGAAGCACAACTCGTAATCGTCGCCGCCGGCCGCCGTGAAGCGGCGCCGCAGTTCAAGCCCCTGCTGCGCCAGCACCGCGCCGGCCGGCAGCGCATCGACGTCGAGCGTGGCGCCAACCCTGGACGCCGCCAGGATGTGCCCCAGGTCGCCCACCAGGCCGTCCGAGATGTCGAGCGCAGCGTGCGCGACCGGCGCGCTTGCCAGCGCGAAGCCAAGCGCCACGCGCGGCGTCGGCAGGTGCATGCGCAGGCCCGCCTGTTGCTGGCGTTGCGGGTCGAGCGCGACCTCGTTCAGGTACCCGGCCAGCGCCAGGCGCGCGTCGCCCAGCGTGCCCGAGATCCAGATCTCGTCTCCCGGACGCGCCGCATCGCGCCGCAGTGCGTGGCCGGGTTCGAGTTCGCCGAACACGGTGATGCAGATATTCAGCGGCCCCTTGGTGGTGTCGCCGCCAATCAGTTCGCAGCCATGCTGGTCGGCCAGCGCGAACAGGCCTTCTGAAAATCCTTGCAGCCACGCCGGATCGGCCCCGGGCAGGGCCAGCGACAAGGTAAACGCCAGCGGCCGCGCACCCATCGCCGCCAAGTCGGACAAATTCACCGCCAGCGCCTTGTGCCCCAGCATGCGCGGGTCGGCGCCGGCAAAGAAATGGCGCCCTTCGAGCAGCATGTCGGACGAAATCGCCAACTGGCGGCCGGGCGTGGGGGCCAGCAGGGCGCAGTCGTCGCCGATGCCGAGCGCCGCGCGCCCCGGCCGGTCGCGCTTGAAATAGCGTTTGATGAGGTCGAATTCGGATAGCATGGGGCGATTGTACAGTTCCATCCGTGGCCGGGAAATTGCTGCAACCGCACATAAGTAAGGTAGAAATACGTAGCCTTTGACAACTTCTCGTCTGATAGAATCAAAGACCCCGTTTGCAACAGGAAGGCTGCCCAGCATGGATTCGTCATCTGACAAAAAAGAAGAATTGCGTCAGCAACTGCGCCAAGCAGCGCTTGAATATCACCAGTTCCCCCGTCCCGGCAAGATTTCGGTCGCCCCGACCAAGGGCCTGCTGAACCAGCGCGACCTGGCGCTGGCGTATTCGCCGGGCGTGGCCGCGCCGTGCGAAGAGATCGTCAAGGACCCGGCCAACTCGTTCAAGTACACCGCGCGCGGCAACCTGGTGGCCGTGATCACCAACGGCACCGCGGTGCTGGGCCTGGGCAATATCGGCCCGCTGGCCTCCAAGCCGGTGATGGAAGGCAAGGGCGTGCTGTTCAAGAAGTTCGCCGCGATCGACGTGTTCGACATCGAGATCAATGAAACCGATCCCGACAAACTGGTCGACATCATCGCTTCGCTCGAGCCGACCTTTGGCGGCGTGAACCTGGAAGACATCAAGGCGCCGGAGTGCTTCTACATCGAGCGCAAGCTGCGCGAACGGATGAAGATCCCGGTCTTCCACGACGACCAGCACGGCACCGCGATCATCGTCGGCGCCGCGATCCTGAACGGCCTGAAGGTCGTCAATAAAAGCATCACCGAATGCAAACTGGTGGTTTCCGGCGCCGGCGCGGCCGCGCTGGCCTGCCTCGACCTGATCGTCGACCTCGGTTTCCCGATCGAAAACATCTTCGTGACCGACCTGGCCGGCGTGGTCTATAAAGGCCGCGTCGAGCTGATGGACCCGGACAAGGAACGCTTCGCGCAAGACACGCCGCATCGTTCGCTGGCCGAAGTGATTCCTGGCGCCGACATCTTCCTCGGCCTGTCGGCCGGCGGTGTGCTCAAGCAGGACATGGTCGCCAGCATGGGCCCGAGCCCGCTGATCCTGGCGCTGGCCAATCCGACCCCTGAAATTCTGCCGGAAGACGTCAAGGCGGTGCGCGCCGACGCCATCATCGCCACCGGCCGTTCGGATTATCCGAACCAGGTGAACAATGTGCTGTGCTTCCCGTACATGTTCCGCGGCGCGCTCGATTGCGGCGCCACCACCATCACGCGCGAAATGGAAATCGCCGTGGTGCACGCGATCGCCGACCTGGCCCACGCCGAGCAGTCCGATATCGTGGCCTCGGCCTATGGCATCTCGAACCTGTCGTTCGGTCCGGAATACCTGATCCCGATGCCGTTCGACCCACGCCTGCTGACCCACATCGCGCCGGCCGTGGCCAAGGCGGCGATGGACGGCGGCGTCGCCAGCCGTCCGATCGAGGACCTGGCTGCCTACGCCGAGAGCCTGCAGCAGTTCGTGTACCGCAGCGGCACCTTCATGAAGCCGCTGTTTACGGTGGCCAAGAGCGCCCCGGCCGAACTCAAGCGCATCGTCTACGCCGAAGGCGAAGAAGAACGCGTGCTGCGCGCGGTGCAGGTGGTGGTCGACGAAAACCTGGCGCGGCCGATCCTGGTCGGTCGCCCGGCGGTGCTGGAACAGCGCATCGAGAAATTTGGCCTGCGCCTCAAGCTGGGCCAGCATTTCGACGTGATCAACCCCGATTTCGACGAGCGCTACCGCGACTACTGGCAGAGCTACCACGCCATGGTGATGCGCAAAGGCATTACCCAGGACCTGGCCAAGCTGGCCATGCGCCGTCGCCACACCCTGATCGGGGCCATGATGATCCACAAGGGCGAAGCCGACGGCATGATCTGCGGCACCTACGGGACCACCCAGATGCACCTCGAGTTCGTCGAACAGGTGCTCGGCAAGCGTGCGGGCGCCAATGTGTACGCGGCAATGAACATCATCATCACGCCGGAGCGTCAACTGGCGATGGTCGATACCCACGTCAACGAGAATCCGAACGCCGAAGAACTGGCCGAGATTACGATCATGGCGGCCGAAGAGATGGAACGGTTCGGCATCGTGCCGCGCGCGGCGCTGCTGTCGCACTCCAACTTCGGCACCTCGAACAGCGAATCGGCGCAGAAGATGCGCGCCGCGCTGGCGCTGGTGCAACGCATGAAGCCGGGCCTGGAAATCGACGGCGAAATGCACGGCGACGCCGCGCTCGACGCCAAGAACCGCGCCAAGATCATGCCCGAATCGACGCTCAAGGGCGATGCCAACCTGTTGGTGCTGCCCAACATCGAAGCGGCAAATATCTCGTACAACCTGCTCAAGACCGCGGCCGGCAACGGTATCGCGATCGGCCCGGTGCTGCTCGGCTGCGCGCGCCCGGTGCATATCCTGACGCCGTCGGCGACGGTGCGCCGGATCGTGAATATGACAGCGCTGGCGGTGGTCGATGCGGTGTCGCAGCGCTGATGCGCAGCTGCTGTCGCGTGATTCCGGCAACGACAGTGCGGCGCTTGCCGCGCTGAAACTCGGTTGAATACCGGCTGAGTTCAATATGTCTGATGTAGCGTATCTGCGCTGCATCAGGCGTATTTGTCCTCAACAGTCATGATTTGTCATCGCGCAAAGACACAGGTAACAATCCGTAAGCAGCCGCCGAATCGGGTCACTTAGCCGTCATAATGCCCTGCTGGTTGTTGCTTTTATTGCACGCAATTAGCAGTGTGCAAAGGCCGCGCCAGCCCCGTCTGTTACAATCCCGGCTTGTTATTTCAACGTGTTGCGCTCGCAAGACCACTTTCTACAATCCAAGAACATGCATACAAAAAGAGCCCTCATTACCGGCATCACCGGACAGGATGGCGCCTATCTGGCGCAACTGCTCCTGGAAAAAGGCTATCACGTTACCGGCACCTATCGCCGTTCGAGTTCGGTCAATTTCTGGCGCATGGACGAGCTGGGCGTTACCGCGCATCCGAACCTGTCGCTGGTCGAATATGACCTGACCGACCTGGCTTCGAGCCTGCGCCTGATCGAAACTGCGCGTCCTGATGAAGTCTACAACCTGGCGGCGCAGAGCTTCGTCGGCGTCTCGTTCGACCAGCCGCTGGCCACCGCATCGATCACCGGCCTGGGCGCGGTGCATCTGCTCGAAGCGATCCGCATCGTCAATCCGAAGATCCGCTTCTATCAGGCGTCGACCTCGGAAATGTTCGGCAAGGTGCAGGCGGTTCCACAAAAAGAAGACACCCCGTTCTACCCGCGCAGCCCGTACGGCGTGGCCAAGCTGTATGCGCACTGGATGACGATCAATTACCGCGAATCGTACGATATCTTCGGTTCCTCGGGCATCTTGTTCAACCACGAGTCGCCACTGCGCGGCCGTGAGTTCGTCACCCGCAAGATCACCGACTCGGTCGCCAAGATCGTGCTCAATAAGCTCGACGTGCTCGAGCTGGGCAATATGGACGCCAAGCGCGACTGGGGCTTTGCCAAGGAATACGTCGAGGGCATGTGGCGCATCCTGCAGGCGCCCAACCCCGATACCTTCGTGCTGGCGACGAACCGCACCGAGACCGTGCGCGACTTCGTCACCATGGCCTTCAAGAGCGCCAACCTGACGGTCGAATGGAGCGGCAGCGGCGAGAACGAAGTTGGCCACTGCGCCCAGAGCGGCAAGCAGCTGGTGCGCGTGTCGCCGAAGTTCTACCGCCCGGCCGAAGTCGAGCTGCTCATCGGCGACCCCGAGAAAGCCAGGCGCGAGCTGGGCTGGGAACCGAAGACCACGCTCGAAGAACTGTGCCAGATGATGGTCGACGCCGACCTGCGCCGCAACGAACTGGGCTTCTCGTTCTGACATGACGCGCATGGCCACGGACCAGATCCCCGTCGCGCTTGACGAACGGGAAGGCGAGGGCCGGCGCGCCCTGATTACCGGCCTGCGCGGTTTTACAGGCCACTACCTGGCGCAAGAACTCAGCGCCGCCGGCTATCGGGTGTTCGGCACCGCGATGCCGGGCGACGAGCTCGGTCCCGACATGTTCGCGATGGACCTGTGCGACCGCGAGGCCGTGGCCGCCGTTGTCGATCAGGTAAAGCCCGATGTGGTGGCGCACCTGGCCGGCATCGCCTTCGTCGGTCACGCCAACGTCGAGGCGATCTACCGCGTCAACGTGGCCGGTACCCGCAATCTGCTCGAAGCTCTGGCTGCCTGCGGGCATCGCCCCACCAGCGTGCTGCTGGCCTCGTCCGCCAACATCTATGGCAACGCCAGCGTGCCCGTGATCGATGAAAACGTCGCTCCGGCGCCGGCCAACGACTATGCGGTGAGCAAGCTGGCCATGGAATACATGGCGCGCCTCTGGATGGACCGGCTGCCGATCACGATCGTGCGTCCGTTCAACTACACCGGCGTGGGCCAGAGCGACAACTTCCTGCTGCCCAAGATCGTGTCGCACTTCCGCCGCAACGAAGCGCGCATCGAGCTGGGCAACCTGGCGATCGCGCGCGACTTTTCCGACGTGCGCATGGTCGCGCGCAGCTACCGTCGCCTGCTGGCGGCGGCGCCTGCCGGTGAAGCGTTCAACGTCTGTTCGGGGCGCTCCAATTCGCTGGCCAACCTGATCGACATGATGGGCGAGATTGCCGGCTATGGGATCGACGTGCATGTCAATCCCGCCTTCGTGCGCGCCAACGACGTGCTGCAACTCACCGGCAGCAACGACAAATTGCGCGCCGTGATTGGTGACCTGGCGCCGACGCCGCTGTTCGACACGTTGCGCTGGATGTATCAGGCGTGAGCAGCGCCGCGGTCGCAGTCGGCCTTGCCCTTGCAGCACTGCGCGAACAATCTACCCGGGATGGCGCCATGCCCCTCTGCGCCGCAGTTGACGCCGTCCTTTTGCAGTGAGCTAGCTGACTATGCGTGTTCTTCATTTTACAAAGACCTACCATCCCGACTCGTTCGGCGGCATCGAACAGGTGATCCGCCAGTTGTGCGTCGGCACCGGGCGTCTGGGCGTGAGCAATAGCGTGCTGGCTCTGTCACGCCAGGACAACCTGGCGCCGCTCGAATTCGAGGGTCACATGGTGCATCGCGTGCCGCTGAACTTCGAGATCGCTTCCAACGCCGTCTCGCTGCAAGCCTTCGGCGCGCTGGCGCGCCTGGCGCGCGAGGCCGACGTGGTGCACTACCACTTCCCGTGGCCGTTCATGGACATTGCGCATTTCGTGGCGCGCATCGACAAGCCAAGCGTGGTGACCTATCACTCCGACATCGTGCGCCAGCGCCACCTGTTGCGCCTGTATCAGCCGCTCAAGCACCGCTTCCTGGGCAGTGTCGATTCGATCGTGGCCAGCTCGCCCAACTACATGGCCTCGTCGCCGGTGCTGGGGCGCTATCCCGACAAGACCCGCATCATTCCTTTCGGCCTGGACAAGGCCACCTATGCCAAGCCCGAGCCCGAGCGCCTGGCGCACTGGCGCGCGCGCATCGGTCCCAAGTTCTTCCTGTTCGTGGGTGTGCTGCGCTACTACAAGGGTCTGCACATTCTGCTCGAGGCGGCGGTGGGCACCGATTATCCGATCGTGATCGTCGGCGCCGGCCCCACCGAAGCCGAGCTGAAAGAGCAGGCCGCGCGTCTGGGCCTGAAAAACGTGATGTTCGTCGGCGCGCTCGACGAGCAGGACAAGGCCGCGCTGCTGACGCTGTGCTACGCGGTGACCTTCCCCTCGCATCTGCGTTCGGAAGCGTTTGGCATGTCGCTGCTTGAAGGCGCGATGTACGGCAAACCGATGATCTCGAGCGAGATCGGCACCGGCACCACCTATGTCAATATCGAAGGCGAGACCGGCCTGGTGGTGCCGCCCTCGGACCCGCTGGCGCTGCGCGTGGCGATGCGCACCTTGTGGGACAACCCGGAACTGGCGCGCGCCATGGGCGGGCGCGCCGAAGCGCGCTTCGAAGCGCTGTTCACGGCCGAAACGATGGCGCGCAATTACACCGAACTGTATCGAGAACTGGTAGCGCGCAAGGCGCCGCTGCCGGTGGCGGCGGGGGAGCCGGTGCAGCCTTAGCAAGGCGCCGTATCCCGAAACCGTCATCCCCGCCTGCGCGCACTGCTGTCCGGAATAATTCAGGACGCCGAAACATCACGTTCCATCGCTAAAACCACGTCGTTCCCGCGCAGGCGGAAATCCAGGTTGTGCCGATCGACTGCCTCGACATCCGCTTCTGGTGCGCTCAAAAGTATTGATGGAGTACGGGCATTGTTGTGTTCAGCATGGATCCCCGCTTTCGCGGGGACGGCGATGCATCGTTTGCGAATACATATTCCCGACAGCAGTGCGCCTGCACAGGGCGGTTTTAGCTATCCGGGAAATCAGCGCGGCTATTATGCTGTCGCTGGCACCGTTTCTGATTTTTCCGTCGCCGCTTGCACTGTTTCCGCTTGCACCGTCTCTGCCTGCGCCGATTCAGCCCAACGCAACCTGACTTCCCGGATCGACGGCATCTGCTCGGCAAACAGATCCACCAGTTGCGGATCGAAGTGGCGGCCTTTCTGTTCGTGCAGGAAAGTCAATGCATCTTCTTCGCTCCACGCTTTCTTGTACGGCCGCTCCGAGGTCAGCGCGTCGAACACGTCGGCGATCGCCGTGATCCGCCCCACCAGCGGAATCTGGTCCCCCGCCAGCCGGTTCGGATAGCCGCTGCCATCGTACTTCTCATGGTGGGTCAGGGCGATGCTGCGTGCCAGCGCCAGCATGCCGCCGGCGTGTTCGCCAATGATCTCGGCGCCGATGGTCACATGGCTTTGCATGATCTTCCATTCGTCGGCGTCGAGCGGGCCAGGTTTTTGCAGGACGCGGTCGGGGATGCCGATCTTGCCGACGTCGTGCATCGGGGCCGCGTGCAGCAGGTCGTCGGCTTCGCGCTCGGTCATGCCGGCGGCGATACCGAGGATGCGCGCGAAATGGCTCATGCGGATCACATGCAGGCCGGTCTCGTTGTCCTTGTATTCGGCCGCCAGCCCCAGGCGCTGCACGATCTCGAGGCGGCTGGCGCGCAGTTCTTCCATCCGCACCAGCGACAAATGGGTGCGCACGCGGGCGCGCACGATCGGGGGGCTGATCGGCTTGGTGATGTAGTCGACCGCGCCGGCTTCGAAGCCTTCGACTTCGTCATCGGTCTCGGTCAGCGCCGTCACGAACACCACCGGCACCGAGGCGGTGGCGGGATTGGCCTTGAGCGCCGCACACACCTCGTAGCCCGACATCCCCGGCATCATCACGTCCAGCAGGATCAGGTCGGGATGCTCCTGGCGCGCCAGTTCGAGCGCGCGCGCGCCGTCCTTGGCGAACAGCAGGCGATAGTGATCCTGCAAAATCTGGCGCAGAAGCTGCAGGTTGCTCGCTTCGTCATCAACGGCCAGGATCAGCGGTCGATTGTTCGGCTGGTTCATGCTGAAAGTTCGTGAAGATCGTCTTGCAATGGTTCGATGACATCGGTAGCCAGCGCGGACAGTACGGTCTCGAGGTGCTCCATGGCGAGGTCGAAATCGAAGTCGGCAATCGCCGACTGCACCTGGGCCACGCGGGCGGCGCTGGCATGCGCCGCCAGCGCCGAGGCCAGGCTGGCCATCGCGCCGTCGTTCAGGGCGCCGCGCTGCAGCGCCTGCAGCAACACGCCGCCGGCGCGGCGCGCGCGCGCCAGGTCGACGGCACCGGCGACACTGACGGCGGTGCATGGCGCAGCGCCGGCGGCGTCTTGCAGCGCGATCAATGCGGCATCGAGTGCGTGGCTGGCATTGACCAGCGCGGCAGCGGTCTTGCGTTCGTCGGTCGGTACGGCGTTGGTGGCCTGTTCGAGCACGGCCAGCGTGTCCGACAGCACTTCGAGGCCAATGTTGGCGGCCGCGCCGCGCACTTTGTGCGCCAGCATGCGCAGCTGCTGGTGTTCGCCGCCGGCCGCGTGCAGCAGCATGCCGGTGCCCAGCTCCGTGTACTGGCGGCTGAAGTGGGCCAGGGCTTCGGCGTAGGTGTCTTCACGTCCGCTCCAGCGGTGCAGGCCGGCGCGCCGGTTCAATACTTCGCGCGGCCCGTTCGGCACGGTGGTCGCGGCGGCGGCGCTGCCGGTAGGCAGGCCGAGCACGCGCGCAATCTCGTGCGACAGCGCGAACCAGTCGACCGGCTTGCTGGCGAAACCATCCATGCCGGCCTCGGTGCTGGCGACGCGGTGTTCGGCCAGCACGCTGGCGGTCATGGCGATGATCGGCAGGCGCGCACGGCCATTGCGCACTTCATGTTCGCGAATCGCGCGGGTGGCCTCGAGACCATCCATGGTCGGCATCTGGAAGTCCATCAGCACCAGGTCGAAGTCGCTGCTGATAGCCAGTTCGACCACGGCGGCGCCGTCGCGCACCGCGGTCATGGTGTGACCGCGGCGCTGCATCAACAGCTGCATCAGCTCCAGGTTCTGCGGCACGTCGTCGGCCACCAGCACGTTCAGCGGCGGCAGCACGGTGGCGCTGCGCACCCGTGGCGCCTGGGTGGCAAAACGCGCCAGCACCAGCGGCATGCGCACGTGGAAGGTAGCGCCCGAGCCCAGTGTGCTCTCGGCCCAGATGCGGCCGCCCATCAGCTCGACGAGCTGCTTGCTGATCGTGGTGCCCAGACCGGTGCCGCCGAAACGGCGCGTCATCGAAGCGTCGGCTTGCGTGAACGGGTCGAAGATCGCGGCCAGGCGCTCGGGCGCGATGCCGATCCCGGTGTCGGTCACGGCGATGCACAACTGGTCGGCGTCGGCCTTGACGCTGAGCGTGACACCGCCGCTGGCAGTGAACTTGATGGCGTTGTCGAGCAGGTTGGTGAGCACCTGGCGCATGCGCAGCTCGTCGCCGCGCAGGCCGGTCGGCAGCGCCGGGTCGTAGCGGATGTCCAGGTGCAGGCCCTTGGCGCGCGCATTGGCAGCCAGGGTCGAGGACAGTTCGTCGATCAGCGACAGCAGGTTGTAGTCGTTCTGTTCGAGCTCCACCGCGCCTTTTTCGAGCTTGGCGGTGTCGAGGATTTCGTTCAGCAGGCGCAGCAGGGCGCGGCCGGCGTTGCGGATGGTGTCCAGGTGGCGCCGCTGTTCGGTGTCGAGTTTACCGTCGAGCAGCACGTCGGTGAAGCCGAGAATCGAGTTCATCGGGGTGCGGATTTCGTGGCTCATATTGGCCACGAAGGTGGCGCGCGCCGCCGCCGCCTGCTCGGCCGCTTCCTTGGCCGTGCGCAGCGCTTCTTCCATCTGGCGCCGTTCGCTGATGTCGAAGATGACGCCGTCGAGCCACGCCAGTTCGCCATGTTCATCGCGCACGGCAGTGCCGTTTTCCCACATCCAGCGCACGCCGCCGTCGGCATGCAGCACCCGGTATTCGACCAGGTAAGGGCGGTTCTCGCGCAGCGCGGTGCCGGCCTCCTTGGCCACGCGCATGCGGTCCTCGGCGTGGATCAGGGCGCCGAATACGCGTTTGGGCGGTTGGCCCAGGAAGTCGCCCGCCGGATAGCCGGTGAGGCGCTCCACGGCGTCGCTCATGAACACCATCGGCCAATCGCCATTGAGCACGCTGCGGTACGAGATGCCGGGAATATTCCCGATCAGCGAGCGGAACTGCTGTTCGCTGGCGCGCAGCGCCACTTCCATTGCGCGCTGGTCACTGATGTCGGTGACGAAGCAGACGAACAGGTCCTGCTCGCCGTAGCAGGCGTGGCCCATCGAGCCGCGCACCGGCGTCAGGCTGCCGTCCTTGCGCAGGGCGGTGGTCTCGGTGGTGGTGCGAAAGCCCGCGAGCGTGCCGCTTTCGAGCACATGCATCAGGCCTTTCTTGTTGTTGCGGTCGGCGTCATTGAGCAGCAGGCTGATGCTGCGCCCGACGATCTCGTCGCGCGCCCAGCCGAAGATGCGTTCGGCCGAAGTGTTGAATTCGGTGATGATGCCATCGCGCCGCACCGTGATCACGCCTTCGACGGTGGTGGTGAGCAGGGCGCGCATCCAGGCTTCGCTGCGCGACAGATCGAGATACATCTGGCGGTAGCGCAGCAGGCCGTTGGTGGCCACCACGGCCAGGCACAGCACGATGATGCTCACGCTAAGGGCGAGCGCCAGAAAGTCGCTGTTGCTGGCGACGGTATCGGCCTGCTCGACCGTGCCGACAAAGCGCGCCGCGGCCATCCCGGTGTAGTGCATGCCGGCGATGGCGCAGCCCATCACGATCGAGGCCAGCATCAGGCTGCGCGATTCGGACATCCACTGCAAGCGCGATAGCCCCGCACGCACCCACAGCGCCAGCGTGGCCAGCACCACTGCAACCACGATCGACAGCGCGAACATCAGCGGATCGTAATGCAGCGACAGCGCGGTGCGCATGCCGTGCATGCCGCTGTAGTGCATGGCGCCGATGCCGGCGCCGACCAGCACGCCGCCGGTGAGCAATTGCGTGCGGCCGATCTGCGGCCGCGAGATCAGGTTCAATGCCACGAACGAGGCGCCGATGCTCGGCAGACTCGACAGGATCGTGGTCCAGTGATCGTAGTGCGTTGGCGTGCACAGGTTAAACGCCAGCATGCCAATGAAGTGCATCGACCATACCCCGGCGCCCAGCGCCATGCTGCCGGTACCGAGCACGATCGCGCGGTGCGCCGGACTGGTGCTGGCGCGGCCGGTGATCTGCAGTCCCATCCAGGAGGCGAAGATCGCCACCAGCACCGACAGCACCACCAGGCGTGGTTCGTAGATTCCATAGCTGAGCATGGAAGGGTCGGCGGGAATGTTGAATATTGGCAGCATGGTTATTAAAAATTTACTTCAGGCACCAAAAATTGACTAGAAGCGCAAGTATCGCATTTTCCGGATTTGGTAGGGTGTTGTTCTATGGAATGCGAATTAAATTGACAACATTGTGTGGTATTGGTACGACCGATTTGTGGTAAATGCAGCGCAGTAATACGTAGTTCCCATAGTGGAAATGTAATTTTTTAGGGATTTATCAGCTTGGTAACAGGACGCCAAGGCCCAGGTCGAGAGTCAGGCTGCAAATATTGTTTTTACTGATTTTGTGAAGGATATAACGGCGGCCTGCAGGATAGCTTGAGCGCTGGGACAACAAAAAACCCGCGATGCCGTTGCAGCATGCGGGTTGATGTCAGTGCTAATGGGTGGTGCCTCCGGCCGGAATCGAACCGGCACGCCTTACGGCGCTTGATTTTGAGTCAAGTGCGTCTACCAATTCCGCCACAGAGGCCCAACAGCAGGCGCGAATCTTAGCACATGCCGGGCGCTGCTGACCAGTGCGACGCGTAACTTGCTGCCGCCGGTATTGTGTCTGGCGCCCGCCTCACCTTTGGCGGAAAGCCGTTCAGCACGCCATCCGGTGCTGCAGCAGCCGCAGACTGCCCACCGGCCCCACCACCTCGAGTGCATGCGCCTGCACTGCCACCGTGATCGCGCCTTCCTGTCCCCGCAGCCATGGGCGCGGGCGGAAGTAGCAGATCCTGGCGCTGTCGCTCGCGCTGCGGCGGTAGCCCAGGCCGTCCATCGCTTCGTCGAGCGTGCTGAGCATGTAGTGGGCGTCGAAGCGGGTGCGCATTTCAAAGCGGCCCGGGCCCAGCATGACCACTGGCAGCAGGGCGCCGGCCAGCGCCGGCAGGACGATGAAGGTGAGCGGGGTGTCGGGATCGATCAGGTGCATGGCCAGCACCAGCAGCGGCAGGCCGGCCAGCAGCGTCAGCGCCCATGGCAGCGACAGGCGCCAGGTGCAGACCTGGCGCAGGAACGCCGGCTGTTGTTGAATGCGCACAATCTCTGAAAACGTTACGCTTTTCATGGGGTCTCCTTGTGGCGCTGATGCAGCCAATCCGGGCGCGGATCGATGGCGACCTGAATATTCTGACGATCACGTTTCAGCCCGGCTTGCGTCTGCTCAAACGCATCGTTGGAGACAGGTTCTCACAACGGCCATACATGCCGCGCACGTATGAATTTGACATGTTTTGTCAGCTTGAAAAGAAACAAGCCGCACATAGTGCGGCTTGTCGGGTCTGGCTGGAGGACGCTTCAGCGCGGACGGACGTACAGGCGGAAGCGTTCGTCGCGGTCCGAGGCGCGCCGGCCTTCCCAAAGCGGCGTCCGGTTGCGCAGGCCGTAGGCTGGCAGCAGGGCGCGCTTGTCCTTGCTGCGCACGCTGTCCTGCAGCAGCACGTAGTCGCAGCGGCCACCGGCCAGGGTGACGAAGGGCAGGCGGCCGTAGAACGCCAGCGACGCGCGCTGGGCCGGGCCGACATTGGTTTCGATGCAATTGGTGTCGGCCGGCAGGCGCGCGGCGATCTGTTGCGCTACGCCGGCGTAGCTCTTGCCGTAGTTCAGGTCAGGCAGGAACAGCGTCATCAGCAGCACCCACACCAGGATCAGGCCGCCGGACGACAGCACCACCGCGCGCCACAGCACCGCCGGCTGGCGCGACAGGCGCCAGTGCACCAGCATGATCCAGCCGACGCTGGTCGCGGCGGCCACGGTGAAGGCGACGATGCCGATCTCGGGCGTGAAGCCCGGCACCAGCTTGAGCGCATTGTGCGCCAGCTGGGCCGGCCAGCCGGTCAGCTTGGCGATCCAGAACAGCCAGATGATGGCGCCCAGCATGGTCAGCACGGTGACCGAGAACCAGTCGATGGCGTTGATCGCGCCGCGCTTCATGGTCGGCAGGCCGAATGCGGCCATCAGGGCCAGCGGCGGCAGCATCTTGAGGAAGTCGCTGTTTTCAGGGATCGGGTCGGCCAGCAGTTGCAGCGTCAATGCCAGGAAGAAGAACACCGGCAGCACGATGTGCAGCATCTGCTGCTGGCGGCGCCAGGCCCAGATCGCCCACAGGGCGAACGGCCAGGCCGGCCAGAAGAACCAGACGCCGATGCGCAGGAAGGCTTTCAGCGAGGTCCAGCCCGGCAAGCCGAACTGCTCCGCGTTCCAGTTGAGCCAATCGGCGACCGGCGCCAGGCCATACGGCTGAATCAACAGCGCCGGCAGAATCCAGACCAGGGTCAGGCCGAACCCCACCGCCAGTGCGATGCCGAGGTCGCGCAGCGCGGCGTGCGCGGGCAGCTTCAGGTAGCGGGTGCAGGCGAACAGGGCGATGACCAGTACCAGCGGCGGCAGGAAGCCCTGGGTCAATGTCAGGCCGCCCAGCGACAGGCCGACCAGCACCGCATTGCGCGTGCTGGCGTGCTCGACGTAACGCACGGCGCGGTACATGAAGTAGGCCATCAAGGCGCCCTGCAGCGTGGCGGGCAGGGTCAGG
>Ga0265780_10002856_pt1 | contig 23130 bp, 22 predicted proteins | sample P1T30metagenome_FD_192432 | JGI IMG/M metagenome (GOLD analysis project Ga0265780, IMG submission 192432) | Plant litter microbial communities from East Loma Ridge, Irvine, California - P1 T30 | ecosystem: Environmental > Terrestrial > Plant litter > Unclassified | place: USA: California... | reverse complement strand
TCCCAAAAAAGCACGCCTTGAGTTTGAGTAATGCCGTGCAGAACTCACTTCACCTGCTACGAGCATCTCCGTGGGAATTTTGCACGATCTGTACGTCTAGCGCTTGTTCTGCAGGTACGATAGATGTATACAATAGCAAGTAGTGCTGACCCAACGAAATATACACAAAGTATCACTTGTTGATTGCAATTGCTTGCCATGGAGTCGAAAGTCCGGTCGAGTATATAGCATATAGAGTGAGATAGACGATATAGTACATACAATAAATACTACATACAACTCCCATAAACCCCGAGGACCTGAATCCGATGTCTGCCCATCCCCGCCTCCGAGAGAAGCCGCTCTCGTGCCGCCGCCGCTTCAGCATCGCGCACAAGCATATTCTGCTTACTCCGCAAGGGCCGCAAAGCAAAACTCGAAGGTCCTCTTTCGCCATGTGGGCGATCCTGATGGCCAACAGGCACATGGTCATACGTAACAGTCTCTCAACAAGGGACATCCTTGCTCTCCCTCGGGCCGGCCTTCCCTCATGCTATCCGATCCAGCTCGCCGGTCCTAAAGACTTCGTGCTCGCCTCAAGACCGAGAGCCCGCGTCTTCAGAGTATCGTGAGACTTTGAGCGGGTACAAATGGCCTTGATGCCAGACGATTTCGTTGATCGCGTGGTACCACCAGCCGTGGTAAGCAATGGAGGATATTTTCGCCCTCCAGCGAGTTGATTTCCAGTGAGCTCAACAACACTGCCGGACCAGATCACCATACGAAACTGCCATACTTGCACATGGTGCGTCCTCCACCTGCCACAGCGACAGTCACACCCGACAAAAAAACCAGTGCCAGGCTTACCTACCACATGCTTTCGTCATGATGTTCTCGACTGAGATCTCATAGCTGGCAGCAAGTGGACGTGGACTCGGTCACGTGATGAGAGCAACCACTCTGGATTTCTAGGACCCGACCATATATGATCCTCGTCGAAAGTCACGATGCTGATGTTCACGCGGAGGAAACGTTGTTCGGTACTAGGTCGTATCGCTGAGTACCGAGAGGTGAAAGGGCTGCTCTTTTCTCAATCACTTAACTCCTTGCTCATGCTACTGAGGCAATTGCTTGGCGGCAGCCGAAGTTGATGTCGCAGCGCAACCGGCTTTGGGCTTCCCTTCCTCAGCACTTCGCGTTCGGCGCGCATCTTCCTGCCTTTTCATTCTCAGTTCTTTGTTGCATTCTGCTTGTCGAAGTCCCCTCTCGCACCTCGACGAAAGACTCGGACGTTGCGCTTTCAGCTACCAGAGCGAGAGTGAATCCTACATCAAGTACATCGAATCCTGTAACGCTCACTAGCTTTCATTTTCTCACATGCGCGTAGTACTCACTTCTTCACTTCGATCCTTTCTCCAACACACGTCACTGCCGCGCAACAAGTGCCAGCGCAAGCCCGTTGAATTGCCAGCACCGCGCCGTCTCCCAAAGGAACCTCGAAAGGTACATCAGTACTGCAGTGCTTGATTCGGCATATCAAATCCTCCCTGAGTTGTGACGACGAGGCATGTGCGCCGTGCTGCCGCCTGTTCTGTTCACGCGTAATCACACGACTTTGCTCGCTCGTTAAACCCCATCCAATCTCCGCTTTCAACCTCGATTCCAAGTCCGCACCACCACCACCACCACCACCACCGAGGACACATTTCCAATGGCGGACGACAGCAGTCTCACGACTCAAGAGAAGAGGCTAGAGACTGATGTCAGAGACATGCACCTGAAAGAGGAGGATCGCGATGCGAACATGGACACCAGCTCCGAGGTTGTGAAGCAAGAGGAGCGTGGCACGCCACAGAGCGCGGTTGGAGGAACACCCATGAGTATTGCACAGTCTTCACGGTCGCTAGATGAGCCAGAGAGAGGTACAAGATCCCCCTCGCCGAAGAGCGAGCACGAGGATGTAGTTGGCGGAGATGTCACATTGAAGCAAGAGCCCGGCAAGCCGCCCAAGCTTTCGCGGACTACTGCGCGCAAGGTTGAAAGGAGGCCGCCGCCACTATTCAACGATTACAAAGACAGCACATCAGAAGCCACCTCGAGCTTCCAGGTGATAACGGAATGCTCGTACGCGAACAAGGGCCTGGGTACTACTGATCCTGCGCTGGAGTGCGACTGCGCAGAGGAGTGGGGTAAGTCACATTTTGTTAAGATCCCCGGCGTCGCCCCTACAAAGTCGACTGACAAGTAGCCCAGATCCTACGACTCGAAGCAACAATGCCTGTGGCGAAGACTCGGACTGCATCAACCGCGCCACCAAGATGGAGTGCGCGCGGGACTGCGGCTGTGGTTCCGCTTGCGAAAACCAGCGCTTCTTGGGCAAGCGATACGCAAAGGTCTCTGTGATCAAAACAGAGAAGAAGGGATACGGTCTACGTGCCGATACCGATCTTGAACCTAATGATTTCATTTTCGAGTATATCGGCGAAGTCATTGGCGAGGCCGCGTTCCGCCGTCGCATGCAGAATTACGATGAGGAAGGCATCAAGCACTTCTACTTCATGTCACTCACCAAGGGCGAGTTCGTCGACGCGACCAAGCGTGGCAACCTCGGACGTTTTTGCAATCACTCTTGCAACCCCAACTCTTATGTTGACAAATGGGTCGTCGGGGACAAACTGCGCATGGGCATCTTCGCGGAGCGCAAGATCAAGGCTGGCGAAGAACTTGTCTTCAACTACAACGTCGATCGCTATGGTGCTGATCCTCAACCCTGCTACTGTGGCGAGCCCAACTGCACTGGCTACATTGGTGGAAAAACACAGACAGAGCGTGCGACCAAACTGTCAAAAGCGACGATCGAGGCTCTTGGTATTGACGATGCCGATGCCTGGGATACTGCTGTTGCCAAGAAGCCGCGCAAAAAGAAGGTCAGCGAGGATGATGAGGAATACGTCAACAACGTCGAGCCTAGGGAGCTCGACGAAGGCGGCGTACGAAGTGTCATGGCGCAGTTGCCTCAGTGCAAGGAGAAGTGGATCGCAGTCAAACTCCTGAACCGTATCCAGCGGGCGGACGATCCTCACGTAATCAACCAAGTTGTGCGCATGCACGGCTACCGCCACCTCAAGACTGCACTCGGCAACTTTGCAGAAGATGTGAATCTCTGTTTACAAATATTGGACGTACTCAACAAGCTGCCACGCATTACGAGAAACAAGGTCCAGGACTCCAAGATCGAGGACGCGGTACGACCTTTGACCGAGAACGAGGATGAGAGAGTTGCATCACAGGCAAAAGAGTTGCTCGAGGCTTGGAGCAAGCTTGAGATTGGCTACCGAATCCCTCGTGTGAAGCGCGACCCCAACGCCGCGCTTGACCGCAAAACAGAGCGCGCAGACAGGCGTGATGATCCGAGGCGCCGTTCACGATCACGATCTCGCTCACGCTCCAAGTCTCCCGAGAGAGTTCACGCACCAAAAGGACCCAAAGGCAACATGCCTGGACGCAACGCGTTCCGGCCACCACCCCGATTCCGGCCTCCACCGCCTTCCGGACCCTTACCCGCTGGATGGTTCGAGGCCGTTGCACCGAATGGCTCTAAGTACTACTACGATAGCAACGGCACGAGATCGTGGCAGCGTCCCACTGCGCCGGCCCACGGCGCCCCACCACCACCTCCCCCCAAAGCCGTATCCGACCAGCAAATGCTACAGGACCTTATCAAGAATATCGTGGCCAACAAGCAAGAGAGTAGTAAGCCTGCATCGGAATCGGCGACACCCGTGGAAACACCCAAGAAAGACCGCAAAGAGGAGAAATGGAAGTCTTTGCCTGAAGAAAAGCAGAAGAAGCTGTACGAGGGTGCAATTCAGCCGCACGTCATGCATGTCGCCAGCAAATTCAAGAAGAAGATGGAGAAGGAGGATCTAAAGCGCCTAGCCAAGGACGCGAGCAAGAAGATTGTTAACACTGACTTCAAGAACAAGCGCGTCGTTGGAGACCCAAGCAAGATCAGCGACAAGCATGCCAAGAGTGTCAAGAAATACGTGCAAGAGACTTTTGAGAAGGCTGTCAAGAAGAAGGCGGAGCATGATAGAAAGAAGGCAGAGAGGAAGGCCGGCGGTGAGGGGAGCAACACACCTCTTGCCTCTCCGCCGGCTGGAGCTGATGGTGGCATCAAAGACGATGACGATCCTGTCATGTCCGACGACGAAGATGTGGGAAGAGCGTCAGCAACACCGGAGAGCACGTCAGTTCTGAAGCGAATGAGGGAGGAAGACAACCTCAACCTTGCCGCGGACGACGCTGTCTTGAAGAAGCTACGGACAAACGAGGGCGATGTACCGGCTCCTCCGCCCCCGCCCCCTCCGCCTGCCGAGCCAGAGCCTATGGACACCGACCCATCACCGTCCGAGAACCAAGACGCTTTCGTGTCGGACATCACCCCGGGTGCTCAGCAGTCAGCCAACGGTGGTGACCCTGGGTTCTCTCTTGCAGATGCTTCCTCCAGCCGCCCCGACTCATCCCACAAAAACCTCTCCCTCGAAACTCCTTCACAAACTGCAACACCTCCCACGACAGGGTCACCGGACATGGAGGATCCAGAGAAGGTCGCCAGGCGACAGGCGTATTCAGGCATGAGTGCGGATCGCATGAGGCAGCTGGGATTGTTCGATGGTGCGGCCGAGTGATTGAAAGGTAACCCTTGAACGAGTGGGTGGGCATTTTGGCTTAGAAAGTGGATGTTAATTCGAGTCCGCGGCTCGCTTGCTCCTAGTTCCAATATTGTTGAGGGAAGAGTCTCCAGTTAATTGCGATGAGCCCTCCCTGATCTCTGTATAACAAAGCTCGGCGGTCTGCGGACCATGCCTCTATTCTTCGATTGATGCTCCTCGAAATGATGTACATCAGCCAGTCGAAAGTGCCTCCCACAGTGACTTTCTTTTCGGTTCTTTGTCCTTTTGTTCCTGAGGGTTTCCGGAGGACACATCGTAATAATAAGGAAGGCAACATCTACAACCAAACACACACTCTCTCCTCCAATCCTCTCGAGAAAAAAGTGATCACCCAAACAACCCCCTCCCTCCATCCCTCTCCCACCCAACCCCCCAAGAACTCCACCCGAGAACCCTCCACGCCTCGCCGCCTTTCCCAACCCACCCACCCACAGCAGCCAAAACAGAAGCCCGGTCTTGAGCTGGAACTCGGATCCAAAGCCCACCACTCTGCCTCTCACCATCAGAACTAGACCCGGACTCAGAGTCGAGTTTCAAAATATCGATCGGAACCGCAGCGCCGTGCAAGCCAAGGAATGTGTGCAAGGCTTGGGACAGGTGGAGGTGGACTGTCAGAGGGTCTAGAGGCGTTTGTTGGGCGGCCTGGTTGTGGTGGATTTGTTGCAGGTGGATGTAGGACCAGGGTGGGGAGCGGAGGGTGAGGGTTGTTGGGGTTGGGGGTTTGATTGTGGGTGTGCTTTGGGGGTGGGAGAGTTTTTGTTTTTTGGGTTGGGGTTGGGATGTTGTGGTGGTGGCAATGGCTGCCGGTGAGCTTGCGGTGGTGTCCATGGGCTCGGTGGCCATCCTTTTTGTGAGTCTTTTGTTTTGGTCTCTGGTGGTCGGTGAGTTTTGGTCGGTTGGCGACTGCGGTTGTAGTGGCTCTCCAATGTTGTAGCTTTAGAGGCGAGGTTAGGGTGTGGATGGAAGAAATTCTCCAGAGTAGGCGTGCAAGTCCGAAGGGTCCTTTTCTGCGTTTTTGTTCTGGGTGCTTTCGCTTGGGTAATTTTATTTTCGTATCGGGTCTTGTGTCCGCGTGAGAGCATGTGCAATGTCTAAAGGCCCGCAAGTGTCGTTACTTTTTAGCGCGTTTTTTCGCGGAAGCCAATCGCTTCGAATGAACATTTACACTAAGCAACTGAAGACATCGATAATTCGTGGCACCAAGTGGTTGATACATGATGTTCTGTACAGTGTGCGAAACCTAGCGGTCTTGCGCGTGATATAATGCGACATTATGGGTTTGCGAAAAGCAGACTAATTCCATCAACAACAACACTTTAAACTGATGCTTTGGCCTCATAGTCAAGTTCACAAAAGACAGCAACATCGATACGGATGCCGTAGCTCCTCACCGTCCGTGAGCTTCTTGCGACATTTGTCAAGCTTGATTCATATCATTCATATGCCTCTGATATTGAGGCCTTGAATCTTGTCGCTGGAGACTGGCCTTGCAGTCCATTACACACCGCTTCTTGAGAGCTCGCTTGCCCCTTCGGTACCCATGCGGCTCAATCCTATGCCTTTCCCAAACCATCCCAATGACAATGCTGCTCCGTCTCACTGTGAGAACCCAATAACGCCGTGCTCAAAACGCAAATTTTCCTTGCTCGAGGGCTTGATGCGCGCCCTTCACGACTCCTCCAGAGCAGTGCCATCCCTCGGAACGTATCTCACGCCAGCATTTTCTGCAGCAGAGATGTAGTCGTCCGGCAGCTACAAAAAGTCAGCAAGCTGTACAGTAAACCATCTTCAAGATAACTCACCACTCCCTCGACCTTGACGGCATACGTGCCAGGCGCATATCCTTGCAGGCGTTGCCACTTGGCGACCCAGCTGGTAGCCGGATCGGCCATGGCAATCATACCCTCGAAGACGGCGCTGGTACAGTCTTGGACCACGTCGGCGCTGTGACGCATCTCAAGGAACTCGTCGCAGTTGGGGCAGCCGTTGCTGACGAACTTCGTGCCGGCCTGGACGATGGAGCACACCATGCAGGCGCGCAGACCGCGGAGAGACATTTTTGCTTGTGGTAGTGGTGTGTTAAGTTTGGTGTGGAAGAGGAAGAGGAAGATGAAAACCGAGCAGATGGGGACTGAGGGAGAGCAATTCTTGTTAAGTTTGTTGATGAGCGAAGTATTGGATTGGTCTTCACGTGAATTCGCGTGGAATGCGGCGATTCAGAGCCATGAGGCTGAAGCTGAAGTCGCCGTTCAGCCTTCTTGCAGGGTCTCGTCTTAATTTCTGTCTGTGCACCACCTTCAACTCGAGACCCGTCCATTGCTTTCTTCGTCTGTCTTCGTACATACCACTCGATTCCACACTTCTCTTCCGCGGGAGATACGTACAACCTTCAGGACTACCAACGGGATACATTGGAAACCACCGCGAACGACATTTTCACACTCACACTGTGTACATACTCACCCAGACGTCGAGCACACGACACTAGCCCACCATGGCTATCGAAGATGCTGTGGCCCTGAAGAACAAGGGCAACGACGCCTTCAAAGCGCACGACTGGCCGACCGCGATCGAATTCTACACCAAGGCAATCGAGGCCAACGACAAAGAACCTTCGTTCTACACCAACCGCGCCCAAGCCAACATCAAACTCGAGGCTTACGGATACGCCATCGCAGATGCCACTTCGGCGATCGAACTCGACCCTAATTTCGTCAAGGCATACTACAGGAGAGCGGTAGCGAACACTGCTATCCTCAAGCATGGCGATGCGATCCACGACTGGAAGATGGTTGTGCGGAAGAACCCTGGCGACAAGGTCGCAAAGGCACAGTACGACGCCTGCCAGAAGATGGTCAAGCGCGATGCTTTCCTAAAGGCGATCGAGGTCGCCGACGCTCCTTCGGCCGCGGAGGGCCTTGATCTGGACAACATGGTTGTAGAGGACGGCTACGACGGCGTGCCGCTGGGCGAGAAGATTACACAGGAATTTATCGATGACATGATCGAGAGGTTCAAGAATGGAAAGAAGCTGGCGAAGAAATACGTCTACCAGATCATCCTGCGGGCAAAGGAGATATTGTACAACGAGCCGACGATGCCCGAGACACACATCAAGCAGGGCCACAAGCTTACAGTGTGTGGCGACACCCACGGTCAGTACTTTGACCTTCTCGAGATCTTTAGATTGAACGGCTTCCCCTCGGAGACACACGGCTACCTCTTCAACGGCGACTTTGTGGACCGCGGTTCATGGTCGACCGAGATTGCACTTTTGCTCTACGCCTACAAGATGATGTACCCCAACAGCTTCTTCCTCAACCGTGGCAACCACGAGACCGACGACATGAACCGCATGTACGGATTCGAGGGCGAGTGCCGCGCCAAGTACAACGAGCGTGTCTTCAAGCTCTTCTCCGAGTCCTTCTCCGCGCTGCCCCTAGCAACTCTCATCGGTGACAACTACCTCGTTCTCCACGGCGGCCTCTTCTCGGACGACTCCACCTCCCTCGACGACATCCGCAAGCTCAACCGTCACAACCAAAGACAGCCCGGCCAAGAAGGCCTCATGATGGAAATGCTCTGGACAGACCCTCAGACCATGCCCGGCCGCGGGCCCTCAAAGCGCGGCGTAGGCCTCCAGTTCGGCCCGGACATCACCAAACGCTTCTGCGAGGCCAACAAGCTCAAAGCCATCATCCGCAGCCACGAGGTGCGCATGGAGGGCTACGAGGTCGAGCACGCGGGCCACTGCATCACCGTCTTCTCGGCGCCCAGGTACTGCGACTCGACGGAGAACAAGGGCGCTTTCATCAACTTCGGCCCGGACTACGAGCCCGAGTACGTCAAATTCGACGCGGTGCCTCACCCCGACATCAAGCCCATGGCGTACGCCAACAATGGCATGTCGGGCATGATGGGAATGTAAAAAAGAAAAAGACATGACACCCGGGGAAAAAGAAGAATACTGAAACGACGCAATTTGAACACCCCTCGCACTCTTTTGACGATACGATCTGATTGCTTTCCATCTATGATTTCAATTTTCTTTTTCTTGTTTAGTTCTGGTGATTTACGCATAGCGATGGTAGTATTTTCCGGCGGGTTGTATGAACCGACTGATCGAGTTCTGTATCAAGTACATTCTCTGTAACGCTCTCTTGCTTGTCGTATATCGGATTGAAGTCACAGGATTCACTCGGGAGCAACAGCACTGAACGCATCGGACAAGGTCTGACATGTAGGACAAGTACTTTGTACCGATAGACGTTGAGATAAAAGGTGTGACGAGCCCAGTCGACCAGCCCGTAGATGTTCATACGACTCTCCTCATACAGCAGCTTGACAAAAGGGCGCGCAAAGGAGAGCCAGGTTACCTCCGTCTCATCGTCAACCAAACGAGCATTTCCGTGTGCAGAAAGAAAGGCCTTTTCACATATGAAGGTCGTACAAGCCAGCTTTCACGTCAACAACAACAAACTCCTCACGATCCTACGCCTCAAGGTGGAGGTTACGACCATCTTTAACTTCTGGGCGCGAATAAATCCGACAACAGACCTCAGGTTTCTCCGTCGTCGAGTCTGCCAAAGTCTCAAACGAGACAAGAAGACAGGTGTGGAATCCAACGTCTTGAAGTGATCCTGCCCCCCTTTCCGATGATTTGGATAGTTAAGTAAAAGTTTTCTCGAATCTCCATTTCAGATTTCTTTCAGACATTACATCCCAGTCGAATCAAGTCAGTAATTATTTCCCCATCAACGTCGCCGCCATCCGCCTCTCCTTTTCTGCTTCGTCCCAAACATCCCATACACACACCGACTCATGTGGGAGAAAAGAACAAAAGAGACCCTGCCGGCCGAGAAGAAGGAGGAGTAGGTTCCGAGTGTGGCCTTGTTGACCAAGAATGTCATGTCGAATCTTGGAAAAGGAGAATATATCGAAAAGAAAAAGGTCGGAAAGAAATGAAAGCCTCCTGCCGGGTCTCCTGAATGAACGAAAAATAAAAACGTCTTGAAGCTTTTTCTTGCAAGACCAAAAAGGGCAGAAAAAACGTTGAATAGAAGAAACTGAAAGTGACAAAGAAGCCGATAAACGATAGGAACCTCCCAAACAGAGGATATTGACGCCAGTAAGACGCCAGCAATGCCGTGCCACCAAATGTAAACCCAAAGACCCGAGATCTAAACTTCCGGAATCGAGACCTTTCAAGTCCGTCTAACCACCACACTGTCCCAGTGGGGAAACGCCGTATTGTTTTGAAAAAGAGAGTTCGTCGTGCGAATCGACAACTCAATAAGCGAAAGAACACTACGAATGGAAAAGATCCCAAGCCCTCTCGCAGAGCCTTAGAAATTCTTCCCGCTTCTCTGCGCCACTCATGTTTTGCCTCCAGTCGTCCTCGCGGTTGCCGCTGCCACCGTCGTCTCCTCGCACGGCGAATGCGGCTCGTTTAGGCTCAGGGCGGCTGAAAGCGGAAGGAGGACTGCCGTTGTCACGCTCGTATTCGTCACGGCCGCGTCGTCGGCCTGCGGTGGAACTGGTGCGGCCAAGATCCGGCCTTGCGGTGGCGGGAGGAGGGTGGAAGTCGTGATGTGCGCCAGGAACAGCGTATGTGCGACGGATGGCCGCTCCAGGCCCTCCAGGAGGCATTGGCGAGGGAGGGGTGGGAGGCTGCACGCCACCGTAATGAACAACTTTGGGTTTTAACTCGTCACGGCCGTGTGTAAGTGATTGCACAGCCTCGTCTGCAGAGCGGAATTCACGAGCACGGCTGCAGAGAGGCGCAACAGATGCGGGGTGTTGCTGAGCGTGCGCAGGTGGAAATCCAGGAGATGGGACGGGAGGTGGTGCGGTGGCGTGGGATGTGCGGCCAGGAGATTCGTTGGCAGGGTAAGGGCGAGGACCATCTAGGCGATCGTTGGCAAAGACGTCTGCAATTGGTGGAAGGCGGTTGTTGGTTTGAGTTGCCGGTACGTGGTGGATATGGCTCGTTTGGCTCAATCCGCTGGGACCGTGTTGCGCATGGCGGGTATATGGTTCGCCGGGACGGAGACCTGTGAATGTTTGATGAAGAGGGGCGGACTGGATGACTCTGTCGTGTGCAAATTGCTCAGCAGACGGTGCATTGATCGATAGACCGGGCGGCGGTCCCTTCCGCCGTGAAGTAGTCGGCGTTCGAGTCTGTACTCCAAAGAGAGTTGTGTCTTGAGTTCGTGCGCCTCCGTCGCTGTTTTCGGTTGAGCTACTAGGCTTGACGCCCTTTTGTCTGGCTTCGATTATCTGCCTCTGCTGGTCTCTGACATCCAGACTTCTTTGTAATTGATTGCGCATCGCCGGGTCGTGTGTTTGGAAGCCCGGTGACAGACAAGCTAGGCCGACATCTTGAATTGCAAGGCCAGCCGAGTCTCGCGCGGTCAGAGGCGCAGACGGCCGGGCTGTTTGGGGACCACTACGAGCTCCCGGTGTGCTGGACGAGAGGTCGAGCCTCTTTGGCCGCGGACGGGCAGACTGCATGCTGGGCGACGACGGCTCTTTTTTGACCTTTATCATTGGTGGTGCTGCGCTGCGATGTCTATTGGACGGGATGGTCAGCGGCGTTTGGGGATATATTACCATGACGGGGAGAGTGAGCACTGACGAGTTGGGCGACACCTTGGCGCTAGTAGTGGTGCGCTCGTTGGAGTTGCTGCGCGCACCGTGGGTCGGCGAAGCATTACTTCTCGGTCGCTTCGACGGCTCGTGCGCGGCGCTGGAGGGTGAGGCGGAGGCGGCAGAGGTGTTGGGCGCGAGGGCGTAGTGTCGCGGCGAGGGATGGCGGGCGGGCGCGAGAGAGTTGGTTGTGGTGGGCGGCGGGGCTGCGACGGCGGTGGTCATATTGGTGATGGGAGCGGGAGAGTTCAGCTTGCAGTAAGTGACTCTCGCTATTGAACGAGTGGAATGGAGGAGGGCGGGTATAGGCGCCGGGCGCGGGCTCGAAGGGTCAAAGGCTGCTCCTCTCTGGTGGTGAATTGGTGATGATAATGCGCTCCAACGATCGGCAGCGCGTGAGACTAGTCGCTCAGGCTAGTTGCTCGCAGCAGTGTGGAGGCGCTAGCGAACCGTTGACAGACGCGGCCAAGGGAGGGCTCCGAGGGCTGGCTGGGGGGGAAGGAGAGAGTGATAGAGAGAGAGAGATGTTGTAGTGAGCGAGAGAATAATGGGAGTGGCAGGAAAGCAAAGTGAGTGAGGGGGGGAGGAGCGAGGGTGGAAGTAAGTGAGGGGGGGAGGTTCTAACTAAACTACTGCTACTACTACTACTGGTGAGGTAGCGGGTAGCGAGTAGCGAGTGGCAGCGACGGTGTGTTTGGGGGGAGAGTCGGGATGAGTTTACGGTGGTGGGATGCTGGTTGAAGTGGAGGCTCGCAAATGGAAGAGATGAGTGCACACTGGTCGACGGAGTGGATGGCAGGTCGGCTGAAACATCCTGCGACGTTAGCGACAGGGATTCAATGGTAGCCGCGCCACGAGGCTAACGGAGGAAGAAGGTAGGTATGATTAATGCCACCATCTCCATCCTACTACTCTTGAATCACTACTGTACCTACCGAACACCGTTGTCGATTGCCTCTTTCTCAGCATCTAGCACCGCCATTAGCACCTCCATAGCCTATCCATAGCCTTTGAGCGGCGCAACGGATACGATCTCCTAGAACGAATCTCAGTCCGACCTCCGACAGACTCACAGTCTCGCCAGCCTCGCCAACAATAGTTTCGCCAATAGAGTAGACGTCCCCGCCGGTCCCCTAGAAGTGGAGGCAGAGAGCGTATCCCAATAACGGTGGGTATCCTCAATATTTCCCCACGGCAGGCGGCAGGAGTGGCACCAAGATCAATGCAGTCGTATATCGCCTCGTCTGTACCACCGTATGCAAGAGACACAAGAAAACGGTCTGCCCCAGCCCGGACAGACGAGAATAGCACGCCTACATACCTAACCCTGCCATGGCTCAAGGCATGGCAATCCATATCCCGCGATAATAATGTAAATTCTCGACTCTCAAAACATGCAGCATGCACGCCTGAGGACTTGCCCGGCCATATCTGGCAGGTGGGATATTCATTATTATTGCTGTTGATGGTGCGCAGGGGTCGTTTCTGCCGGTCAAGTGAAACGAAGCGGGTGCTTTTCGACTCCCTTGCTAATCATCTGTCAACACCTGGCCCGCTCGCTCAATCAATCGTGTTACTCCTGCAATCAATCATATTAATCCGCTCGCCGCTCCACATTAGCCCTGATTCCGATCGTCTTCTTCCCTTCAACCCTTCAACATGCTCTGGAGTCTCGAGTCTTCCACCCACCACCAACACACATCGACTGGTGTTGACATCACCATCCCTGGACACAGCAGCAGGCGATTCGTTCATGGTAGGACGAGAATCAATAGGCAAAACCGACGACTCGCTCCCTCCGAGCCAACCAAACCGCCGTGCCCTCCCATTATATGAAACTGTAGCTGTGCCGGGTGCAGCGAACTATTGACGCGCTAGCCCGGCGATCAACCACTCATCGATTCCAATCGCCCGGGCACGCCGGGATGTCCCAGCCACGACCCAGCCCTGTCACCTTTGCCCGTCTAAACAGTCTCTTTTCGCTTCCTGTCAAAGTCCTGAACATTTTCCCGCCTTCCAAGCGAACATGTTTCCTCGGCCGAGTCTTTTGCTTTGCCAGCTTGCAGCGGATACCCGCACCGGCTCTCCTGACTGAGACGATCTGTCTTCTGCAAGACAAGACTGGAGTACTGCAACCGAGAATAGAAAGCGTTCCTCCCCTGTCGGTATAGACGGGCGCTACCCTGCGTCCTGGCGTCGCGAACTTGTCACATCTCACTTCGCTCGACTCGTGGGAATGGCGACATCCGGACTGGGATGGCCCCGCGGAGTATCGATAGCGGCTTGTGAGACATTTGAGAGTCAAGACTGGCTATACTGACTCTGTGACTGCCTCAGGTTGACTACAGTACTCACATAAGAGTATCTATACATATATCAGCTTTCTGTCTACTTGTTTATTCGGGATCTGAGACAGAAACCCCTCGAGACTGCAAACGTTTCGGACATGTCTTTACGGCTCTTGCGGACTTGTTCTGGACCTCACGTTCCGGCCACCTCACCTCATGACCCCCAGCCGCACAACACACGCAACCGGCCGCGTACTTCTTCTTCCCTCAACACACGATAGTACTCTGAGAGATACTCAGGGCAAACACAAGCAAACCGCCGCAGACGAGTTCAGGACAGTTGTCTACAATCGAGTCAATTAGACCGATGTCTCCCGACCACGCCGCCGCGGATTTGCTGGTCCAAAGATCTCTCTGAGCTTCCCAGAAAGTTCATCGTGGTTGTCACTACCTTGAGAGGGACTCACCCCCTCCAGAGAGACTCACTACCTTGAGAACAACCCACTAGACCTTGAGAGGTATTCTGACTACTAAGACCTCCAGCTCAAGGAAACGACAAAACATTGAACCATGTAACACGTTTGCCTGGGCCTTACAAGTCCAAGGCTGGAACACGATCCCCTTGAGAGCTTCAAAGCGAGACTCCATACCGTTATTCATAATGCCGAGGACCAGCTCGACGGACACCAACGCCATCAAAGCAGTGCTCGTTGGATGATGGTCGCATAGGTATATCCGTCCGGGAAAAGACTCCCTGTCAGCTTTCGCGTCACAAAGGGTAGACAACGACAATCAACACATACGACCATAGGTCAGTGAGAACTGGGCATCCCGTCCGCTCTGCCATACATAAGCACTGAACCGGGCGACTAGTACTAGAGTGGGTGACCATCTGGGAATCCCGCCTGTTGTATGTTTTTGCTCTATTTGCCCATATTTTTTGTTTCGTAGCTCTACGTTTTGTATATCCACCACGTTAACTTGCTGCAGTTCAATTTTGCTACGCATTACCAGTACCATCAGTCTTGACGCTTGTGAACTTGTACTCGACATCTCGTCCTAGCGGTAAAAAGATCGGGCTGACTATGGCCATCCGACGATCTCGTGCCCGTAAGAGTGTGCCGTGCCAGCTCTTGAAGGTTTCAGTCCTCATCTCACGGCGTCGAGATCGACACAGTGTTTGAGTGTATTGCATCAATGCACCGTCGGATGTGCAAGTATGATCGTCTTGATCGTAGCTTGCTTCTAGTCAGTTTAGCAGTCGACCACTTGGGGAAGCTCACTTTTTCCCAAGAAAGTGTTCACATGATGGTTGCCGCTGACAGCCTCGCAGAGTCGTTCTAATTTTCAGCGCAATGCAGTCCGTCACGTCGAGACGCTACCACAGAGCAAGGATTTAAACCCATGGAAATGGCCAAGATTTTGTCATCATGACTACGTGTACTTTTCTCGAGGCTTCCTTATAGACATTGCTAAATCCGGTACGTGTCACAAATCCGATGGAGCCGATTGTGCTTCCTACATCGTCAGGACAAAAGCTTTGGTTGCTGGGTCGTAACAGTCATTTACATTCACTATACTACTAAGCAGGCCGCATCATTCCCGATTCTGCCTATGTGTGTTCCTTTCCTGGCTAAAAAAAACCCCCGCCGCGCTCAATTGCAACGACCGACGAGTGAGCATAGTCATTGGAGTGCCTCCGGAGTGCTTCACATATCACGAGAAAGGATGCTGTGAGAGATCAGGCGGAGAAGGTGGCGGTGGTGCGTCTTCTGAGAACTCTTCACGATTCTCAATCGCCAGTGGCTTCGTCTCCGGAGTGAATCGATACGTCACCTTGCCAGGGGTTGATGAATCTTCTGGCAGCACAACTTCTGGGCCGTAGCGTAGGACGAGTTTCTTGGTCCGCCACAGCCACATCGTGTCGCTTTTGACCAGCCGTAGCGAGTGTTTACCATTGACGGCCGATTGCATCGTTCTCATCTGTGCGTAGTTGTCAGCCGTGAGGTCGCCGGTCGTCGTGATCGAGATGTCTGCTTGTTCCTTGCTCGTGGATGTCAGATAGGCCGAGCAGAAACGGCGAACACGGGCATTCGCATCCGTGGAGCCGTACGTGGCACCTGCGGCAGCCCCAGCCGACATAGCCCAGTCAGTAAGTGCAGTGAGGCCAACCAGCTCGGTAGTGAAAGCAGACGCAAACATCCCAGCGACCGCTCCACCAGCCAAAGTGGCACCACCCAGGCAAACTTTGCCAAACGTGCTGCCGGCTTGGCCAATTGTGGTGTATTCACTCGATGTCCCTGTCGCTAAGCAGACCTCCAGACTGTAGAACCCTGACGTTGGGCACCTGAGCGTTGCAAAGCTTCCAGGGAGAACGTTGTTCGTGTAAGTCCAGACCAGATGGAACGGCGACGAGTAGACTCGCAGGTGTACGTTGACGTTCGATCGATTGAAGACGACCAGTCGAGGTCTGAAAACTGTCGCGTCTTCGATCTCTTTCACTTCTCTGAGAAACTTTGCGCGCTTCTCAATCAGCTTGGCCTGCTCATCTTTCAATCGGCGGAGCTCCTCACGAAGTTGCTGGTCCTCTTTCGATTTTTTTTCTGACGACTGCGTAGACTCATCTTTGGTAACTTGGCTGGAGCTTTTGTCAATGGCTTGTTGCGTGGCCGTGATTTCCTTGTCTTTCTTCCGCTTAGCTTCCTGTAATTCATCATTGGCTTCGTAGATGTTATTTGTCAATACCACCGCCGCGCTCGTATCGTCTTCGCGCATTCTCCGTTCGGTCATCTCCCTTACACATTGCAAAGGGGGTCCTTCCGGAGACTTGAGCATCGTAAGTGCAATCTGCCTCACTATCATTTGTTAGATTGCTCGTCAAGAACGGATTAGGGAAATGGACAAACCTTCTTTGATATAGCTCTCGGCCTCTTCGCCAGTGTCTTCAATCAGATGACACGTACGGGCTCCTAGATCCAGTTGTGGTCTAAGATCTCTAGCGAAGTCCTCGAGTCGCGTCGCTTGCGAGCTGAGTTTCTTGGCCATGCCTTTCCCAGTGGAATTTGGGTCGATGCCGTGCGTGTATATGAAGCAAACGTTTCTCCAGACATCATCGGCCTCCTGTCCATCACCGACCAGCTTGAGGAAGACGTTGATATCTCTCGCGAGAGCAGCATCTTTTCTCGGTGTACTGATGTTGATGAGGTAGAACACGGCGTGAATGCGTCGGTCTTCGCGGTGGTCCCGTTTGAGTCGCTTTTGCACCATCCGGAGCACCTGGACATCGGAAAGTCTTCTGTCGCCGAAGCCCGGCGTATCGATACACTCGATCTGATGCTCGCCGAGCTTGCAAGAAGCTATTGCGATCTCCGAAGTGCAAGGATCCGTGTGATCTGAAGTGAGCAGCTTGCTCCCTGTGAGAGCATTGATCGTAGATGATTTTCCGGTGCCCGTGTGTCCGAGGAACAACAGGCGTTTCACGTTTTTCGGCTCGACTTCCGTTGTTAGTGCACCTACTCCTAGTCACAGTCAATAAAGTTGCGCACGCATGGATGCGGATGCGTGTCTTACCTGTTGGTGCCACAATTCCGCCTGGCATAGAACTAACGGGCGTTCGGCCCCTAATGCAAGCGTCGAAGAGGCTCAAGTGGTGTTGTGTCCTCAATTGCGAGACGTTCTTAGCTGTGGCAGTACGTTGCCAAAAGAACATCAAGTCCGGAAGATCATCGCAAGTCCGATGGTCGTTGTTGTAGTTCAGTAGCTGTTGCAGGTCAAGAAGAGGTGTACCAGCAAGGTACTTCTCTGCCTCCCCACAGTAGCTGTTGATTTCGTCGAGCAGACTGCGGATTTCTCCGGAACGTGTATCCAAGCATCTTCGGACACACGCAAGGAGTTTAAGACAGTCCCAGGAATTCCTTGTCTTTCGCCAGAGAGCAGCAATGGTTCCTACAACGGTACCGTCCGCCGAGATGGGCGACGTGATGACTCGTCGTGAAAGAAGATCAAATTGTAGTCTGTAGTCATGGTTCTCTTGAGCATGCTTCGTGATATCCTCGAGTGATCGGTTCATCTCATATTGGGGAGGGATCTTCAGGTTGAATTCGTCCTGTTTGAGCTTCTGGACGAGTCTCAGCAGCTGGCGGTCGTAGGCCATAAGCATCGAGTATCGATACGCATGAGATTCTTTCGCTGGAGTGTCGATCTCATCGAGATTGCGCAGCCAATGATTTTCGAAGTGCGCGCCGAGCATCTCGTCCAATTTGGCAAAGAGGTTTTCGACTTGGGGGGATTCTTCTTGTTCCTCCACCGGAACTGACGACGGACCAGAAAGTAAATCTCGCCAGAGGTGTACCAATGCCCTACGGCAGGTTTCCGCCAGTACTGATACACCCGCGATGAAAGTATCGGCATCTTCGGAAGCCAGCAAGATATCGCAAGTTTTCATCCACCCTATGGCATTGGGATCTTCGTCGTGTACCGGACCACCGAGCCTGTGCAGCTCTGCAGTGCTCCAAGGCTGCGCAATAGAGTTGTTGTTCTTCAGGGCAGAATCGTACCACGTCTGGCTCGTTTGAGGTTGGGATGGCTTTCCAACAAACTCGGAAAGGGTCACACCCGGGGCACTTGCCTTATTCAGGAGTGCGTTGTTGGCTGAATTGTAGTTTATGATACGCAGGCTGAGCACTAGGATTCGCATCTGATTCCGTTTAGCCACGATCGTGAAGATAAGGCGTGTGGGCAACTTACTTCGACACCGGACCACTTCCCGCTCGAACGAGACACATTTAAGCCTTCGAGGGCTTTTTCCGCCGCCGCTACGGCATCTTCGAAGCAAAGTCTGGTGTGGATTTTTGCGATGTAGCAAAGTAGCGTTAAAACGAGTACCTCGTCTTGCTTATAGCGCGGTTCAGGGTTGCTGAGCGAGATGCGCGAATTGTTTTCGAGTGTGAGGTTAAGAAAGTCTTCAGCTTTTCCGAATGCGCCCTGCTCAATCAGCATGTCGCCGTATTCCGCAGCGACAGGAAAGAAGCGCTCATGTTCCTCCAAAGCCTCTTGGTAAAATGTCTCTGCGCGTGAAAAGTGGCCAGCGCGAGTGAGTCGGGCGAAGGTATCCAGATCACCTGGAAGGTCTTGTGTCCACTCCATGTCGTAAGACAGAAGCTCCGTTACGTTCGTGGAGATGCTTGTTTCGAGCGGGCGGTCTAGTACGGGGGCCATATTAGGCGGTTACAACCAGACGAGACAGACCAGAGTTGCTCCCAAGGGACCGTGGTTTATACACATAGCCGGCACCATTGCGTGTGTCGTAGTTGCCATTTCCTGGTTGGATCAGAGTTGCTCCGAATCGACTACAATGGGGATTGTCGCTTGAGTGGCTTGCATCACTTGATCGATATTTCTACACAGCTCGCAACCTTGTGCTGAACACGATGGCGGAGGCGTCGATAGGCTCGCCTGGACATTTGCTCTTCTGCCACAAATTCAGATCTGGCCAGGCCATATGCAGCGTTGAAGCTCTTCAGGTCGATAGTGCTTAGCCGTTCGCCGGGAACCCGGTCATGGTGGAGGAGGTTGACCAATAAATGCTGAGGTACCTCCACCGCTCGAAGTGCTGACATTGGCGTCTAGCCGCTGAAAGAGCCCGGAGTCGCCGATGAACACGTGCACCTCAAACATACTTTACCCCACACGGGATGAATACTCGCCTATTGCGGAAACACATGCATGTTCAATGTATCGTTGATTCGACGATGAGGAGAAACTAGCCGAGGACGCTACAACGAGGTCACGCCCAAGTTCTGTCTGCAAATGCCCTGCGATGAACCAGGTTGCAGATATGAACCTGGGCATGGCCTCAGATCCGTTATGTACACCACAACTTCGATATGGCAACCCCTTTCCGTTGCACCGCAAAATACTGGGATGACTCCAGGTACTCCAGGCCGGCCCAGCAAGCAGTAATGCTTGCTTCCAGGAGCTTTGCCAGTGAGAAATTGAAAGTCCAGTGCCATCTGGACGACTTGCGACTTTGCGATCTTCCGGGAACTCCAAAGCACAACGTGGTGGTATTGCGGCTCAAGCTTCGCACAATGGGCCACGAACGGATGTTCATGCGATGGGCGAGAGTCCAGCTTGAATTCAAGAAGCCAGAAACATCACGGGAATCTGATCCGAATCCATGGGTAGAACACTGCGAGCCGGCCATCATATTGGGCCAGAGCCAGAACCGCCAGGTGACAACCCATTACGATGCTGCGCCGGAAGTGCCAACACCTATAGGCAATGTCGTACTTGGTTCTGCTGGAAGATCGACAGAGCAAACAAGGACCATGAAATGGCGATTCCAGTCTTCCTCTTCAGGTCTTGTAGGAGAGCACGACCACGGAATTGACATGTCGCTCAACATTCCGGACGACGACTGCTATCAATCATTCTCAAACCGTTCCATCAGCACGGCAGCCTTGATCGAGGAAACGGGGGAAGCAGTGTTGATCCGAACAGCCGTTGTGGAAGGCAAAGCAAAGCACTGGATAAGCCTGTCAAGGTGCTGTAGGAAGTTTCTGCCTGAACAAGTGAGATGGGAGGAAAAGACTCTCTCACTCTCCGAGTTGAGAGCAATGCCACGCTCGAATATCCAGTTTGACAGCCTGGAAGCTCTGCACAAGCACATGGCGGACTGCTCGAAGGCAGACAACGGATCACAGGCCCCGATACGTACGTACATACAACTAGACCCAAGCGTGTCTGCGCTAATGAGTTCCAGTCGTACCCGATCATCAGAACTGAGACCATGAAGTCCTCAAATTTGGGGTTTGACGAAACGACGGGGGTGGCCGAGAAGAAGACTGAGGATTGCGATAGCTTGTCCAGACGTGTGCTTCGGGAGCACGGCATTCAGGGCGTGCGCAAGGACTTGTTTCGCATGCGGAGGGACTTCTCAGGGATCGTGGGTCCCTGCTGTTGTGCGTCTGGCGCCAATTTGTTCATCTTCGTAACAGGTCCAGTAGAAATACAGGCATGTTTGACGATGGCATTGTGCAAAGCGGCGCATCGCTCGAAGTCAAGATGATCACTTGAGCTGGTCTCGGGATTCATTGAGGACACCCTGAGATGGTAAACCTCATCCAGCAGTCAAGACGTAACAAACATTCTGCAATGCTCGTTGATTGATCATGTAGGCTGTGATGGTAAGGGTAGGGGTTGAACTGCTTGGAGTTTGTCAAGCTGGGAAAAGTCCGCCTTTTGGTATCTTTTTTCCTTGGCGGTGCATTTCGGCGGTTCGATGTCGAAACGCGTTGTCCACGCATGTCTCTGAACACTTAGCCATGCCATGTATTTCGGTCTTTCGAGGAACGATGTCCTTCGAGTAGTTTAGAGTCGAGAGCATCATTCGAAGGCTTTCTCCACTGGAGCTGTTGGTTGACCCTGAAAATCCTCTTTCTCGGCGCCCCCAGTTCTTCTCACTTTCTTAGCGCAGCCGATGGGGGCGACCTCCACGCTCTTGGCAGAACGCAACACCTGGCCGAGCCACATGCATATCTTGCTCTACCACAATCACCTCCCCTGCCACTCGTAGGGCTGACAACAACAACAACCATGTCAAGATCTCAGAGACGCCCATAACCATTCAATGAAAGCGACAAGCAGCATCCTCGCGCTTTTACGTCTCCTTTGCGACAACAATATCAATCTTGGCAGATTGTGATCTCTCTCTCGATCCATCGATCTCTACCACGCTCGGAACGTTGTGCTCTTGGCATGAGTCCGAGACCTTGAAAATGTTGCGTAAAACCATTGCCCAAAGTCCGCCCGGCAGAAAATTAACAGTCGACGTAAGACGGCATGATGTTCCTTCCCTGGCATTGTGACGTTCGTTCGAGCACGTGGCGAAAGTCAAGTCGAAAGACGGCACATGCCCTGGGTGGACTTCTCTTGGACGTACAGCCACCAGTAGGTATTGATGACGTTCAACTCAATCTCGACCATGCCTCGAAGTGTCTATAGATCCATTGCCACGTCCTCCTCGCTACTCATCAATTACTCTGCAACCAGACCTTATTTAAGCAACATCCACAGAACCAGGGTCGCCACTTCCCTGCCCCAACAACCTCACATCCAAATACCCAAACGAACCTTCCTCGGCACCACCCTTCCAACAAAGCAATTCAAAATGGGCCGCGAAACAATCAAAATGCTCGTCCTCGAGACCGACACCCCTCACCCGGAAACCCAAGAACGCCGCGGCAACTTCGGTCACGTCTTCAAACAACTCTTCGAACAAGCCGGCGACGCTCACGACCCACCCCTAGGCGTCGAAACAGACATGCACTTCGTAGTCGAAGACGGCGACGACCCAGGACACGTTCCAACTCTCGAAGAAATCCCCGAAGACGTCCGCGCCATCATCATCTCCGGCAGCATGTACGACGCCCACGGCAACGACGCCTGGATCCTCAAACTCATGCACCTGCTGCAGGACCTCTGGAAAACACGACCCGGGATGCGCTTCTCGGGAGTCTGTTTCGGCCACCAGATCCTGTGCCGCATGCTCGGCAGCAGCGTCGAAGGCACTTCCAGCGGCCGCTGGGAACTCGCACACACACCTCTGAAACTTGCCGAACTCGGGCAGCAACTCTTCCGCACGCAAGACGACACCATTCACCTCCACCAAATGCACCAGGACCAAGTAACCACTGTCCCCTCCCACAAGACCACTCCTCTTCTATCTGAGGACGATCAAGTGCGCGTGTGGGCGAGCACAGAGCACACTCAAGTCCAAGGGATTTATCTGCAGGATCGGCTGTTTACTAGTCAAGGGCATCTTGGATTCGACGAGGGGATGGTGCACAGTCAAATTGAGATGCGGCAGGAGAGTGGTGGGATCAAGGACGATCAGCATGCGCTGGAAGCCAAGGAGACAGCGGCGCTGGTGCATGATGGCGTGCTTGTTGCGGCGGCGATATTGAGGCTTTTCCATGGTGAGGACAGGGACTTGAAGTAGGGTTGTTTGTATCATAGAAAGTTCGACGGGTTAATCTCATCTTCTCGAGACACATAGTTCTCAACGGTTGGTTCCAAAGATGAAGTAAAAATGCGCAGATTAAAAGGATGGAAATTCAGAATGTCATTCGGTGATTTGGTGCTGGCGCCGTGGCCGTAGTTTTGGAATTACCTACATAAGATAGACTATATGATTCAGTGGAACGAAGGATACTTGTGGTACCGAGTCTTTGTTCCTTCAACCGGCGTTCGCCAACAGAAGCAATCCGAACAACAATCCCGTCCGCTTCCAAGCCTCGCTCGCGCTTTTCGCCATCCGTTGCTCTGCCTGAGAGTCAACACCGGCTGCTTCGCGTAACTTCGCGACGAGGTCCTGTAAAGAAGGGCCCGTTTGTTTCGCCCCCGTCGTCGTCGTAGGGCAGAAAGCGGACGAAAAGTAGAGAGCGTCGAACAGGCGCTGCAAGCACAGGTTTTTACGC
>Ga0265780_10002855_pt1 | contig 23131 bp, 13 predicted proteins | sample P1T30metagenome_FD_192432 | JGI IMG/M metagenome (GOLD analysis project Ga0265780, IMG submission 192432) | Plant litter microbial communities from East Loma Ridge, Irvine, California - P1 T30 | ecosystem: Environmental > Terrestrial > Plant litter > Unclassified | place: USA: California... | reverse complement strand
TCAGATTTACCCATTGCTTTCCAAGAGGCAATTTGCTTCGTAGAAGGGCTCGGAGTTCGCTACCTCTGGATCGATGCTCTCTGTATCATACAGTCTGGCAGGGGGAGTAGTGAAGACTGGCAGTTGGAGTGCAGTCGCATGCAAGAAGTGTACTCGAATTGCATCATCAACATTTCTTTGGTACAGGCTGCGCACCCGGACCAAAGCTGTATGGGAGGTTATAATCGTAAAGCGAATCTGCCTTTCACTACAAATATGGCTATGCGAGGAATGAGTGGGGATCTAACCGGCACACCTCCTGCCTTTACTGTCATACCAAGCCAGTACTTCCAACGTTCACTTTATCAACAGCCCCTCGGAAGTCGCGCATGGGTCTTACAAGAACGCCTGTTGGCGACCCGCGTCTTGAGCATTGGCCATGGAGAACTTTTCTGGGACTGTGAACGGGTACCAAACGCAAGCGAATCTCTTCCATGTGGCTTCACACTTTGTCCTAGCCCTACGAGGGCAGGTTTGAGTGAAGCGCTGGGTCTTCAGATACCTTCCATTCCGCAGGCTGCAGACAGCTGGACTTTAGAGAATACTTGGTCCAAGATCCTTATGGAGTACAGTGCGAGACAGCTCACATATCCCCAAGCGGACAAGTTGATTGCTATTTCGGCTATCGCAAGCTGCATGCGCTATGCATTAAACGACATCTATCTTGCTGGCCACTTCTGGAAAACGCTCCCAAAAAGTCTGAACTGGAGAGCAAGTCGTGCACCTGAACATCCATTCCGTGTAGATGAGAGACCACCGCAAAGGCTGCCCAAGTCCTCTAGCCAGATGTTGGATGGTAGCTGGGTGGTCACGCCAACATGGAGCTGGGCGTCGATGAATGGCCGACTGAGACCGCGACCAAGTGCTGGAATATCTTTGACTGTTATAGCAATCGCAGAAAAGTACAGGCTTTTCCCACTCGTTGAAAACGAACGAGGACCGTGTATGGAGAAGATGATACTCCTGACCATTCGAGCCTGGTCTAGACCTATCAAATGGACGCTGGGTGGGCCGATCGGCTATAAGAATACGGAAAGTTTGAAAGAGGAGGGTTTTGAAAGTCTCTATGTCACTATGGATGAGCTGGATGAGAAGCCCGACGACGGAAGCATGTTTCTACTTGCGGCACTTGTTCAGGCAGACTTTATAGTGGAAGGCTTGTTGCTGAGAGAGATAAACTTGTACGAAGGCAGAGTATACGAGAGACTGGGGCAATTCCGGGCACCATTCGACCGCGACATTGGGACGAAGTGGCAATCGGTGTTCACTGATGGAGAGCGCTCCATAACTATGTGCTGATGTAGCTAAGCCGACAATTGCTATTTCAGTCCGATAGTGATTCGATGAACAGCATTACGCTGTACAGAAATCCCAATAGTCGGTCATCGAAAAAGGTTGGGAGCAACAACGAAGACGTCAAAGAGATGATTGACCGCATCGTGTTTGCAAATGATGACCGCTACTCGGAAGATGATTCCAAACAGCAATGGCCCCTTCATAGATCGAAAACGATCTGTAGGCCTTTTCTTCAACATATGAGGCATCATCACCACACGAGTCTTAGGGTCATATGGTCTCATCAGCATCGTTCAAAATGTTCTTCCACTTCCCAACCTTACATAGGCTCGGCAGATCACCATTTATTTCTTATACAAGGCTCTACTTATCAGCCGCATCCAGCGGCTTATTCTGCCCATAGTTCAGCGTCTTCTCTCTCTTCGTCGCAGCCGACTCCTTCGGGTCATGCTTCATGTTATCCTGACTCTCCGTTGTCTCTTCCGTCGCGCCTGCGCGGTCGTGCTCTGGATGGCTGACTGGGTTCTGTATTGATGCGTGGTCGCCATCGTTCTTGTCCGTCTGGCCGACTGAGGCGCTCTTGTTGATGGACTGGCTCTCGGCGCTGCTTGCTTGCGGGTTGGACACGTTGGATGATTGGCCTGGTGCGGCGCTGCTGGCGTATGTGCGGGTGATGACTGGTGCGAGGACTGAGAGGAGGTGTGTTAGTTGTTGTTCTTTCGTCTCGAGATGAGGTTGTTACCTTCGCTTCGTTGTTGGAGCGAGCGAGTCGCAATGGGCGCTGAGCGCGAGAAGCTTTGGAGGAATCTTGATGCCATTATGTTTTTCGTGTATTTCGAGTCTATTTCAGAAACTTGCAGGTACAAAGTCGTTGTTTGCAGCAAGTCGCAGCCATATATTTACGCCTGTTCATCACACTCCCTCCTTGACGTGCCTGTGATGTTGCCAAAACGTCATCATCAAGCCGCAAGGCCGATCTCTAGGGTTTCGGCATCTGCTTCCCGTACAAATCCACTCTTACTTATCTATGACAGCTGCGGAAAAGCATGATACCGAACGTCAGTGCTTTCATCGCTACTTTTTGTCGATGTTCGCGCGTGTCGTAGAGCTTGCGCAATCAAGATGATGACGTATCCACCTGGGCATGGATGCCAAAGAAGTAGCGAGGGCAGCATCAATGTGGGAACATATCTACGCATCACAATACTCTACATTGCAGCGGGTAGAGTCCCAATGAGCTCCGAATCGCATTGCGGTGATTAATCCTGCGCTAAGTTGAAGATACATGGATGCCCAGGTGGTGCCCGCCAATGCGGATGGTCACGTGATGCCCCACCCCCAGCCATCGGACTTTCCGACCCTGCCAACCGCCATCATTCGCAACCACCCAACCCAATGTACGACTCCCAACAACTTGTCAGACTACCAGCTGTCCCAGGCACGCCTCTTATGAGATCTTCGGCATACATTGTCGTCACCTCCGCAGCACGCGATGCTATCGGGCGCGGAGTTGAAGCACACCAAGTGTTACAATTACTAGCTCTTTCAAGTCTATCGTACAAAATTGCCTCTCTCAGATTCTATGAAATATCTACAAGTAGTCCGCATCAACCCAATTCTCCTTCTCAAAGTTCATTCCAAACACATCCGACGCCTTGATTCGCGCATCCCGCTGCGACGAGAAGTTCGCTCTTGCCTCCGGGTTTGCGCCAGGTCCATAGTTCATATACTCCTGATAAACAACATTATCCACACTCTGCACATCATCCCACCTTGCCCATCCCTCCGGCTTCACCACATCGCTCAAATAGCTGTCTTGGAAAACCACCCTGGAGTACGGTCTCCACGGCCTGCCAAGGAAGGTCGAGTTCGTGCCATTGGTACCGGAGACGTTGACCTGGTTGAAGACGTAGATGCTCGTGTTGTTCTCCGCTTCGCGACCATTGGCAGTGACCCAGCCGGGGCCGATGGCCTCGATGTCGATCTTGTCAAACCACGCGATGGCGCGTAGACCGAAGATAAAGTCTACCGCGCCATTGACGAAGGACTTTGCGTAGATCTGACGGCCGATGTTGGCGTAGATGGTGTCTTGGTAGCCGGTGAACTTGCAGCCGTAGAAGCCTTGGTTTGTCTTTTGCGCGCTGAGGGCGAGGGCTTGTCCGTTCTTCTCGGCTGCGCCGAAGGTGTTGGCGATGTTCAGGTTGTATACGCGAATATTTGTTGTGTTCAGGCGGAGGGTGGCTGTTGCGTCGTTGTTGGCAAGGCCGGGTGTCTGACGCGAGAGGTTGTATGTCAAGGTGACTTCGTTGTCCTTGTAGCCGCGAGCGTCCTTCGTGGAACCTTGTATGGTGATGGGGCCGGCATGAGGAGGAATGTAGACTTGTTCGTTGTATATTCCGGCGACGACGAAGATCTTCTGGGCATCGGTCTTGTTGTGCAGTGCGTCTACTGCGGCACTGATGCTGGAGTAGCTGCCGTTGGTTGCGCCGGATGCATCGACGACTAATGCACCCCGGTCGGGCTTTGTTCTTGTGTACTTGTCGGCAGATACGACAGAAAGAGTGCTTGCAAACGCAAGGAACTGTATCAGACGAGACACCATGTTGATCGGCAGAGAACGAGTGACCTGGTATTCGGTACCCGTCCATCGGAACGGCCGGGTACTTATACTAGATTGACGAGATGCACCCCTTTACGCGATTACTACAGTCTGTAATTATTCCGTCGCGCTTACCTCTACGGGCCGACTATTGAACATGCGCGCTGTTTGCCATTGCCATTGTGACTTTGCGGGGAAATGTGGAGGAAGCATTGTTGGTGTTGTATCGTGTGATTGGTGGCAGAAATCGTTCCGTGGACAACTTTACCCCAGATTGTTTAACCATCGGCAACGGAATCTGGGGAAGCGATGTTGAAGTAGACCTGATCTTGATGTTTTGGCAAGCGGACGGATGTGAACGGGAGCGATCTCGGATAGCTTGGGTTTGAGGTACATACACAGTAAGCCCGATTGATTACTTAGGTAGTCGCGCCGCGCGGCGACTGCCAACGTCCTTCTTGGCTTGACCTTCTTGAACGCGCATTCTTCCACTTCAATGCTCTCATGTATGCGACTATTTCCCTCTTCTTAAAGGCATGAGTTTGAGATTTTACACAATTCTGATCCCGTACGGGCAGCAATAACGAACGAGCCTTGGAGTGGACGCGACGACAACCGAAGTACCACCGCGCCTTCCTCGATATACGAAACACACCCTAGCACGTTTGCCGCCACTCTCTAGATATTGTGATGGCATTATGCAGTTGTTCAAGAGCAAGGGATGAGGTCCAGTTCTGCCTGCGATGGGCTGCGATGCCCAAGCCAGGGAGACGGTGAGCGCGTTTGCAGCAAATGTTGTCCAAGGCCTAAGACTATGTTCTCAAGCAGCGCACAGTAATTGGGTATGAACAGATCATCGGAGGTTCTCGTACCAAATGGCACAGCGCGTAAAGTCTGTATTGCGTCGTCACGATGGTCAATAGGTCAGAAGCCGTCGCGATCCGGACTCAGACGACGGGCCAGTCGCATTGGAGTAGTACACCGATTCGATAGGAGCTCGCAGTTCACCTCAGCGCATGATAGAGTTTATGAAGAATAATTCTGCTCATAACAATATGAAGACTCTATTCAGTCAAGAGATCAGACCACCCTCAGCGCGCCCCTACCCCGCGTACGCAACTCGCATCCACCGTCGCATTCAACCCACCGTTTGCGCAATGACGCAACCTCTGAACAAACGAACTGAGACACGCGCCGCGACCACAACAAAGAGATATCCCTCGTCTCTCAGACTCGTAGCCAGCGCCAACCTCACCGTATCTCTACACTCGCATTGCATATCTTTGCAATACAGCCACTGACAAACACCAGCGCACAAAGAACATCACACTATACACACTACACCTACACTACACCTACACTACACCTACACTACACGCTTTCGTGCCTCAAAACAAAATGGCCCAAAACGACTCAAAGCACCTCCTCCCCATGACATCCATGCTCTTCGCCGACGCCAATTCCTCTTCCCGGCCAAACACATCCCACCACCTCGCGAACCCCACACTCGCCAACCTCAAAGACGCGCAAGACACCAGCATCACCGCGCTGCCACAGCCTGTCACCGAAGCCGAGATCATCGAGTCAGACGGTTTCTGGAAGAGATTGTGGGCTAGAATCCGGAATGCGCTTGGTTTCGGTGAAAGGGAAGTTGAGTATGAGGAGGAGAGGGAGATGTGCATTGGTGAGCCTTTTGGCTTCGTGCATGTTGGGACTGGGGGGAATAGGCCGTTGTTGGGGCCGGGTGGGGTGCCGAGGGTTGGGGGTGGAGAGGAGGAGTGGGAGGATGTGGAGTGAGGGGGGGAGGTATTCGGGGTGGTTTGGGGGTGAGATTGGGAGGTGATGAGGGGGCGTGGAGGACGACGGATGTGTGAGAAGTGGTGGATGTGAAGATGAACTTGGTGGTAGAGGACTACATGGGTATGATACTGAACAGAAGCAAGGGGGAATCAACCTCGAGACGACTACGAATATACACAATCCTCCATCTTATTTTCCTTGGCTCTCGACACTGACGTTCCAGTTATTTGGCGCCCGCCACCAGCGTCCTAGCAGGCTACCTTCACTCTTGCCACTGCTACCCGTGATCATGCGATTCGCATCTGGCCGCTCAATCTTGACATCTTGTGTCTTAACAATCTGCAGCTTGACATCTTCGCTGCCATTGGTTCCAGCCTCAGGGTCATATGTAGCACGATCGCTGCTTCCAGTTCGGTATGCTTTGCCCTTTGAGCCCGAGCCCTCGTCGCTGATGATACGTTCGAACTTGCTCTGCAGGCTGGGGTAGTAGCGGATGAGGACAGCCTTGATGCTGGGTGCGCAGGCGACGATAACGGCAAGATGGTTCTCCACAACGGCGCAGATCATGGATGCAGCGTATTGGAAGGGGAAGTCCCCCATGGTGGCGAGTCGGTGGACGAAGTAGACGCGAGTTGCGCTTGCAGCGAGGACAAGTCCGCCCAAAGCGAAGAGGAAGTTGACGGCGATGCGGTGATGGCGCCTGAGCTTAACATTCCAGGTGAAAATAACGGGGAGGATGTAGAGGACGGCATCGCAGGCCACCATGAAGACCGAGTTGAAGTAGGAGAAATCGCTCAAGTTGATGCAGTAGCCCTCGATGGTTGGGTCCCACCATTTCGCCACCGGGACGCATTGGAAGATGCTAGTTACGACGCAGGTGAGACCGAAGGAGAAGGCGACGATGTGCATGATGAAGATACAACGGCGGGCCCACGGCTCGAAGGTGAGCTCGGCGTAGAAGATGAGTAGCGAGTGCTTGACGGCCCAGTTGACGGAGAAGTAGAAGATTAGGGCGGCCATGACCATCTGGGGTCGTGAGTTAGCAGGTGGAAGATGGCCATCGTTAGTTGGGGTTGATGTACCTTGAGGAGCATCTCCATGTTGGCTGGGTCAATATCTGCTTCGTGTAGGCCTGCTCCGAGACGAGTGGCGTACATCTGGATGCATGAGAGGACGATGGCGCAAGACCCGGCAAAGACAGCAAGAGCTTCATATCAGTTAGTATGATGACTCGTGTGGGAATAAGTAGACTGAGCTCACCATCATGCCAGCCAAAGCTGCTCAGTATCTTGATCTTCCTCCCAATACGACAGCTAATAGCGAGTGAAGTCAACACAATCAGTGTCAAGTTGACAGCAACGGTAGGGGCGCGTAGGTCAGACGACATGATTGGAACAGTCAATCGAGTCACCGAGTTGAGTGGAGTTGCGATGGGTGCAGGGGTGAGAAAGGATTCGTGTGCCTTGCATGCCCTCTACATATATACCTGGTGTTTATCTTTCACAAGACGCACGGCTTATACTTTGTTTGTCGTGATATGCGCAACACCGAGATGATGAACGGCCTACGGGGTCTAACGTTAGCTGCCCCGCACTGACGGCGCGCAATCATCCATGTCAGTACAGTGATTGTGGACTGCCGTTTCTGTCGGCTTGCAGTGAAAACCGTCAAGGGAGCGACGCGGCACTCGGGATAGCGCCCAGTGCTCCTAGACTAGTAGGAATAATGAAAATGATGGTGTAGCACTATTGGACGAAATTTCTCTTCGTAGCCTAACCGAGTGCTGGCTGTGGTCGCTAGGTATAGAGGTTTTGCTTTGTGATGTTTGTTTTCGAAGTTAGGGTCCAAGCTAGGGGCAGCGGGGTCTTGGGATGTCGAAAAAAGAAAGCACGACGTCGGTATACACGTTGTGTCCATGCGAGCCGTAAGCGAATACAGTGGGTTATCGAAAGTGCTCATAGGTTGAGAAGGCGACCCCGCTTTGCCCTTCGTCTCAACACATCGCATTCCGAAGCTGATGTTTTCGTTTTGTGTTGTTGCTTTTTGCTTTGAGGGTCCTGTCCGTATTGATTTTGGTCGGTATACGACAGAGACTTTGTACGTGGCGTTATCTGCCTGGCGTCTCCATCTGATCAGGATACTGCGGTACCATGTTAATGTTGGTGTTGGCTCGCATCGCATACTGCGCGTTCACATTGTTGAGTTGAGGAGTAACTTTGCAAAGTAGCCACGTCCGGTCATGTTGAGATTGATGTTGATCAGCGGCGGCGACAGATATCCCGATTACTGAGCGATGGCGACTGTATAAGACAAAAGTAAGACTCCATTGTAGAAGGGCCGATGAAAGGGTGAAAGTTGCGATGGTGGGTAGACAGACAGCCAGAGACGGGAAATTGTGAGCCAGCCACATCGTCATAAAAGGCGTGCGCCCCGCTGGGTGCTCGCGACTCGAAACAGCGACATCATCTTGTCGTGGAAGAGGCTGGGGATCGATCGTGTGCGCTTGGAGCGCGACTGTACAGGTGTTTACTTCGGCGATGCATCATGTGATGAAGCTCGATGCGCTTCCAAGATTCCCGAGACTGTCCCGACTTCTCGATCTGGGAGCTGACTAACACCATCCGACGCTAGGCCACATTTGATTCTCAGTAATCCTGCGCATATGATTGGGCACCGGAGACAATTTGCAGCTTATATGCGTATAGTGGTCATCGCAAACCGTGTAGATTTCACGGTCTTTCAGAGAATTGAGCTTCAAATTGTTCTCTTCATTCCGATACCCCCATCTCGTCTCTGCGTCCGTCCGTACTCCGATTTTCTGAAACTCAAAGTGCGATCGCTACAGTCGGAGTGAAACTTGACGCCTCGGCTGTCCGCATTTACTACGAACGCCACCTTTCCCCGACGCCAACGTCAGCGGCATTCCACTTTCTTTGCACAGGCGGGACTTGAACTTTTCGATTCCTTCACCAACCTACAAGACATTATTGCTTTCTCTCCGCCATGTCGTTCTCCTCGCTCGTCTCAGACATCGCATACCGGAACAATTCGGAGCGGCCAGAGCGACCCGACCTGCGCTCCCAAATATCGGAAGCGCGTTCCACCCGATCCTACGCCAGCACTGCCGCGACGAGCGTGAGCATTTCCGGAGATATCAAGAGCCAATTGCATGGAGGATACAGCCACCCTCTGTCGCGAGCATGGCAGGCCGAGCGACAGCTCACAAAGGTGCGAGGAATGACGCCATGAGCCTATGACGGAAGCTAACATTCAGTGCAGTCGATGCTCATCTACCCCCTCTTCATTTCCGACCAGCCCGATGAAGAGATACTTATCCCCTCCCTACCGAACATCCACCGCCGAGGCCTGAACAAGGTCGTGCCATACCTCACCCCGCTCGTTGCAAAGGGTCTCAAGTCGGTCATACTGTTCGGAGTCCCACTCGCACCCTCAGCAAAGGACGCCTTGGGCACCAACGCAGACGACCCCAAGGGCCCCGTCATCAAGGCCATCCGCCTGCTGCGACGAGCATTCCCCGACCTCTTCATCGTTGCCGACGTCTGCCTCTGCGAATACACCTCACACGGCCATTGCGGTATCCTCAAGGAGGATGGCAGCTTGAACAACGCATTGTCAGTAGAGCGAATCGCGGATGTGGCGCTCTCATATGCCAATGCCGGCGCGCATTGTGTTGCGCCTTCGGACATGAACGACGGTCGCATACGCGCCATCAAGCTGAGGCTCATCGAAGCCGGCATCTCGCACCAGGTCGTGCTGATGTCGTATGCCGCCAAGTTCTCAGGATGTTTATACGGTCCCTTCCGCGACGCTGCAGGCTCAGTGCCCTCGTTTGGCGACCGAAGATGCTACCAATTACCTCCCGGCGGCCGCGGTCTGGCACGACGAGCCATTGTCAGAGATATTGGTGAGGGTGCGGACATCATCATGGTCAAGCCTGCGAGCCAGTACCTCGACATCATTAGCGACGCGAAGGAAATTGGCAAGGACATGCCCATTGCAGCGTACCAGGTGTCTGGAGAATACGCTATGATCCACGCGGCCGCAGCTGCAGGTGTGTTCGACTTGAGGCAGATGGCGGAAGAGGCTACGCAGGGCATACTCCGAGCGGGAGCTTCAATAGTGGTCAGCTACTTCACGCCAGAGTTTCTAGACTGGTTGGGTAACTAGACAGGCTAGCATAGGTGTACAGCAAAAGAAAGGGCGTAGGGGCGTTTGATATCCAGACGGCATGTCTACCAATGAAATCTCATCACCACTTCTACATCATTTCGTTTCTGGGATCTATCGCACACGAATAACAGTTCAACATTCTTCTAGGTCGCGAACAAGGTGTGAACTCTGAAGCGGGCTTACAGCCCGCCTCGTATAGTGCCAAGACCACGTACAGAAATACGCTAGCCCGAACATGCGGAAGATTGCAGCCCACCGGTGCGCCACAGCCCTCACTTCGCCATCTGCAGATGAACCAACCCCACCACATCTCAACCCTGCGGCTGCCTTGCTGCTACCTCGCTAAGCTTTCGAGTCAGCGCCTTCCTACAGCAGTACCATGGGGGGCGTTTGACTCACCGGCTAGCCCACACTTCACGCCCGGCGTCGCCGGTTCTCCTCACCAAAGTCGGTAATGATGCGTTTGTACCCACAGCAGCATGCATCTCAGCCACTTCAGTCGACCTTCGTGCGCAAAGGATATTCATCCCAGAATTCAGAATGAACGCCACTCAGCCTTGCCTGGAGCCACGCTGTCTGCGCGCGAACGCTCTCATTCGACCTAGCGATGCCGCTGCACTTTAAACACATGCGGTCTCCACTCACTGGATGCATCATGCAGGTGACCATGCCCCAGCGAGGAAGCTTTCTCCTAACAGAGCCTTGAGAGGCTGATGTCGAAGCTGGTTGCATTGGATCGGCTGCATAGTGTGCACAGCCACTCCTTAGCTCAGGCTGCCATCCACCGCCCTTTTTCTCAACTCCAAGTTATGACGATGAAAGCTATTAGGTAAATCGATATACATCATCTGGATGCCTGGTGAATTGCGCTTGCGAAAAATAAGTATATCACAGGTCTCTTCTTGGACTACTACGACTTTACAACAATCAACGACATTCGCTGTGAACACATCTAATCGGAGCGCTTTGTTACGCGAGCAAACGCATCGGGTTTCATTCAAGACACGTCCACTTATAAAACTTCTTCGACGTGCGGATTGAGCCACCGGCCTGGTATAATCATGGAGAACCTGAAGGAATCGCTACCTCCTGGCCTCGCAGATGCAGCCATCAACATTCCCGGCTTCGGTGCTATTGTCCAGCTGGTCCTCAACAAAATTGGTTTCGATGTCGGCAGCACGATGTCTTTATACCTTTTATTATTTGGTATCTTCCAAGGAGCGATGTTCTTGTACAACAGGGGGCGTACATGGATGCAGTAAGTTTACAGTTCTACCAGTCAACTGCGGTCTGCTAACAGTTCATGCAGAGATTATGGCACTTCTGCCATCCGCATAGACGACGATGATGATTTATACCCCCAGTTCATATCCTGGATATCGGAACAGCGCATGACGGAAGTCAGCAGAGACCTGAAAGCTACCTCGAGAAAGCCCAAGACTCGATATAGCGCAGACTCTGATGACGAGCCCGAGTCAGACGATGAAGACGTCTTGGACGAGTCTGGCATCTTTAATTACGACAAGTATAAAGGTACTAGTCCTGTGTACTACGAACCTAATCTTGGCGACGACAGCTTCACCCACAATGGTCACTACTTCCAGTTCAGGAAGGATTCCCAAGAGAACAAGTACGCGGAACGTATTGAGTACTTTGTCATCATCCGTTGCATGGGTCGCAGCACGAAGCCCGTCAAGGAGTTGATAGATCATGTCAAGGAATGGTCATCGCACAAGAGTAACAGCACGACTGAAATCATGCGAGCGGAGACTAAACACGGTGGTTACTGGTCCACCCAGTCCAGCCGACCCTCACGACCTATCAGCACCGTGACCTTGGATGAAACGCAAAAGGACAAGGTCGTTGCAGACATTAACGAATACCTCCACCCAGCCACGGCTCGGTGGTACGCCGCCCGAGGCATTCCCCACAGACGAGGATATCTTTTCCACGGACCTCCTGGTACAGGCAAGACATCCTTGAGCTTTGCAGTGGCTGGAATCTTTGGGCTTAGCGTCTACTGCGCTTCTTTGAGTGAGCGTGACATGACCGAGTCGGATCTAGCTATGCTGTTCAGCCAGCTGCCAAATCGGTGCATCGTTCTATTAGAAGATATTGACAGCGCAGGTATCCGTCGAGACAAGTCCTCTGAGATACCAGCATCAGATCGCATCTCGGAGGCGGAAGAGGAGGCCAAGTCATCTACTGAAGCGAAGGACGCCGTGGCAGAGAAGGAGGATAAGACCGAAAGCAAAGACGAGAAGCTCGATAGCAAAGAGGAGAAGAAAGTCGAGGAGAAACAAAAGTCCATCACCGATATCGAGAAGAAGAAGTCCTTCCGCCGAAGACTTACTCAAACGTTACGTCCACGGAAGATAACCAAACTGGACAGCGAAACCACCACGCTCGTCACAGACGATGCAGCATCATCCGTCCGAGCACCCAGCATAAAATCGCCCAGCATAAAAGCACCTAGCGTGAAGCCCACACCTCCCCCTCCCCCACCACCAGTCCCCTCTCCCACCGACGAAGAAGGCAGCAAGAGTAAAATCTCTCTCGCCGGCCTTCTCAACATTATCGACGGCGCTGCTTCAAGCGAAGGCCGCGTCTTGATAATGACAACAAACTACCCCGAAAAGCTCGATTCAGCACTCATCCGCCCCGGCCGGGTAGACCTGCAAATCAAATTCACACTCGCCACCAACACCCAAATACAGGAGATCTTCCGTCGCATGTACAGCCGCGAAGAGGACCTCGCGACCCAGACACAGAAGAAGAGCGATGACGAGAAAGCGAAATCCCCATCTTCCAAGACAAAGAAGAGGAAAGCTAGGCCATCGACTGGTACCTCCTCGCCTCTCACTAGCGGCGCTCTGCCATCAAAGCCCAACTTCGCAACGCTACCACCAGAAAAGCTTGTGGAGATGGCGAAGCAGTTTGCGGAAGCGCTCCCAGAGGGTGTGTTTTCGCCCGCGGAGATTCAGGGCTATCTACTGCAGAAGAAGGCGGATCCGGAGGGTGCGTTGGATGGGGTCAAGGAGTGGAGGGATGCGGTGCTTGAGGCGAAGAAGAAGGGAAAGAAGGTTGTTGAGTTGAAGTAGATGGTAATTTATGATACCATGGTGTTTGTTCTGATGTCCAAGTGAAGGTTGGTGAGGCATGTGCTCGGGGTCTGCTACAAACGCGCAAAAAGAGAGGGAGTCTCCACGATCACCATCGTCGCCGCACTCGCAGGGCCAAAGCGACTCGCATCACATCCTGTACGAGCGAGCCTATCGGTGTTCGATCGCGTAGACCGTGATGGGCAAAAAGATAGACATTTTGGCAAAAACATACAACAGCGGGGATTCGCTAGTGGTCACCCACCTAACTACTAATCCGCCGGTATCATGCTTGTATATGGCTGAGCGGACGGGAAGCCTAATTTTCATGATCCTATGGTCGTATGTGAAAGGATGGGCAATTTGTCATAATATATCGACGGTATCAATGACTAAGCATCGAAACACGGTACTCATGCACACCCTGAGATTTGGGGGACACACCCTGTTTGCGCTGGCTAGGTCCTCAATGGCAAGACTCACGCGCTAGTCTTGGGATCGTTTGTGGCTGAGTAGACAGAAACTCTACTGTCGTAATGATTGTACACCTCTATCAGCCGCCTGCGCTAACTTCGAAGGTTGTGCCTACACGTGTGACGGGAACCTGAGCACAAAAAGACCAAGATCGGAACAGAGAACGAGTATGTAGTTAGGCAACAGCAAGCAACTAGCATGAAGAGATTCATGTGCCAACGCGGTAAATGGTCACCTGCCCGGGCAGGAGCTGGAGACGATCTCGACCAGCTGCGTCCTAGCGCTAGCCAAGCGATCTCACCGGGACAAAGACCAACGAACATTAACCGACGATCCTCTACTCCACAACAAGACATCGAAGCGACCCCGCAACCCGTACACAGGGTAATTAGACCGGACGCGGGGCTTAGAGTAATAACGGTTTGGAGTACGAACGCCTTAGAGTACTAACGACTCCAACCATGACGTCGAGTAAGCGCTGTGCCTTGCCAAAGGGTCGCTAGGAAGGCGTATAGGGCCGAAGGAACAGGGCGTACATAAGCCGACCAAAGACCAGAGAAGAAGTGATGTTGACGGGCTACCGTTTGTACACGGGCTAACGAACCTGATTTATCCGTGATACACGGCCCTTCAATCATTGCGATTGAACTGCGGGTCGTTCTTGTCACGTACCGCGCAAGTAAAAGCTACGAGCCACGCGCAAAGACATTGGACTATCTTCTGAACCGACAAGTAAGTAATGAAGCCTGATCTATGAAGTTCACATCCACGCGAGACCTATTCACTAACGAGTCTAGAGCTGTTATGATCGCAATTACAGTATTGGGGTCAGCGGCCCTGGCAGCTACCGTCGTGGCGTACCCTCAAAGTTCCACGACGTTTTCACCTCCGCCGACCGATGATCTCTCTTCGCCATGCGAAGAAGCGGCCTCAAGACTCTATCTAGAGGACGGACCTCAAAAAAACTACCTCTATTCTGATGGTCACACCAGCGCCCACGTCATTGTGACAACTCCCAATCCTGATAGCAACGCCAGTGTCGTCAAGCCTCGGCTTGTCGTGGCATGGCCTGCTGGTAACAGTGGAGCCATGGCGTACTTCGCGCCTGAGAGCGGTCAAGGCAGTCTGAACATCAGTCTGGAGGAGTCCGGGAATGGAGAAACAGTCCAGCCACTGAATGCTTCGGATCGTGTTGGAGTGTCAGCATCGATCAAATTCAACACTACTGCTAGATTGACGCAACCTATCCTTGGTAGTATACGGGCTATTCGCGACCAGACCGAAGGCTCAGGCGTTAGTCAAGACTTCCAGAATAATTTCGGTTTCGCGATCAACGAAGACGGGAGTGCCTCCATCAACCGTACCTGGTTCGACGGTGTGACCACTACGACATTGACATTCTCGCCGCTGAACGGCGCTCAAGCCATTACGCTGAACCGCGAGGCGAATTGGACTTTGACATTCGGCGAAGGTAGCTACCGCTTTGAAGCTTCTTACAACTATCCGCAACTGGAGCAGCTCAGTTCTCAAGAAGTTCTCAACGACGCGTCTTCCGGCTTGATTGCAGAGAACCCGGATCAAACCACCTCTTTGTCATTCCTATCGTACTCAAACAAGCTGCTGGCTGGCACATGGCGCTTCCTCACCTATTTCGGTCGAGACAGTATGCTCTCGCTGCTGTTGATGCAGCCCGTTCTTAGCGAAGCAGCTATCGAAGCTGTTATTGGAGCTGTGCTTGAGCGAGTCAATCGCACTGATGGTACTGTGTGTCACGAGGAGGTCCTCGGCGACTACGCGACGTGGCTCAACAAGAAGAAGGGAATCAATTCCAGCGCTCCTGGCTGTGACTACAAGATGATCGACACGGACTTCATGCTTCCAATTTCCATGAACAGCTACTTCGTAGATACAGATGCTGGAAAGAATCGTTCGGACGCTTTCTTCAGCAAGACCGCAACATTCCTAGTCGAGAACGACGGACTGGCGTATTCTGAGCTGGCCCAGTTCACCGCTGAAAAGATCATGCGGATTGCTGCACCATTTGCGCAGAGTCAAGTAAAAGAGAACCTCATCCACCTCAACGAAGGCGAGATAGTCGGCGAGTGGCGAGACTCTAGTAATGGCCTTGGAGGAGGTCGCATCCCTTACAACGTCAACACCGCGCTTGTACCTGCGGGACTTCGGGCTATTGCAAGTTTGAGCCGCGCGGGCTTCTTCTCCGACCACCCGGACTGGTGCGAAGAGGCTGGCAAGTACGCCCAGATTTGGGAGGACGAGACGTTACGCTTCTTCGAAGTCACCGTCCCGCAGGCCGACGCCAAATCTCTTGTTGAGGACTACGTCTCGAACGCCAACCTTACCCTCCCAACAAATGTCGACAAGATCACAAGCGACGTCACATACTACGGCGTCGCCCTTGACGGCGAAGTCGGTGCACCCATTGTGCCCGTCATCAATAGCGATGACTGCTTCCGCCACTTCCTCCTCGACACCACGAACCAAACCCAGCTAACCGCATACATCAGCCAGACCGCTGATCATATCCTCCAACCTTTCCCAGTTGGCTTGTCGAGCGAAATTGGACTATTCGTTGCGAACCCTGCGTACGCTGGAAATGTGACCTTCGAAGCAGGTTTCTCAACGGACGACTACCATGGCACTGTAGTATGGAGCTGGCAGCTTGCCATGATGGGCGCTGGGCTTGCGCGACAGCTTGGTCGATGCGACAAGGAGGGTGCGCCTGGTAAGTCGATATCCTGATGCATTCTCACGTTTTTCCATCGTGTGATAGCTAACTCAGCATTGTAGACTTCTGCGTAGACTCCACAGTCTATGACAATGTTCTCTCCGCATACAACAGCCTTTGGGATACAATCGACGCCAACCGCGACCAGCTAAGCCATGAGGTTTGGAGTTGGAAATACGACAACGGCTATCAGATCGAGCAGCTGGGCTCGTTGACCGCGACTGAGAGCAACATTCGCCAGCTCTGGAGTTTGACTTTCCTTGCTGTTAAGAGGGAGAGTTTTGGAAGCGCGTAGAGATGATCAAGTTGCGGTAATTGGTGGTAAATGCAAGACAATGAAAGTAGTAGGCACGAGATACAGTAACTTCAATTTAAGAACAAAGAAGGATGTTGATTCTGATTACAAACAAGTCTCATCGCATCAATTCCCATCTTCGGTACTTTGCAGCGAATCAGAATGCCAGGTGATAGGCCAGGCCCGCGATCCTAATCACGTGTAGGCTGCTAAGGCTAAGGGCGAAGTTATTAATAAGAAGATAAAGCGTGCACGGCTAAAAAGCAGCCTCTTACACCCCCTTTAGCAGCAGCAACAGGCTATAATAAAGTATAAAAGGGCTATATATATAAGTTAGAGGGGTATAGGCTGTTGCTTCGCGAAAATTACACCTTGCAGGGCCGCTTCGCGGGAGTTAGAGACTCCGTATTGTATTGTTAGATGTTAGATGCATGAGATAAGAGCTCAGATAATGCCGGTCAGCGCGTGTGGCTTCGGGCGAAACTCGCATTAACTCGCGATTCGCTCGCTTTGACGTCATCGTTTACAAGCCTCGACAACACCGTATACACCGTGTTACTTTAAGCGGGAAAGCCCATTCAACTATCTGCAGGTGAGTTCTTCAGCCTGGGCAATGGGGCGAATCTTGCATGTACTGGGTCAAATAGTCCACGATCATACTCGCCGTTCGGAGACGGACCAAAATCTGTCCATGAGGCAAGACGTATTCGGGCCATTATGCGATGGAGTTAAGGGATTAACGTGGAGATAGACGAAGAAAAGCAGATCCTAACATATGTTACCAGACGCCTTCCACAGACCGTAGTATTTATATAGCAAAGGAGAGCTTTCGAAGACGCTCAAATCCACAGCTCATCGTACAAGACTTACCTCATCAAAATCAGTCACCTTCGGCTTCGTCGAGAAGCACCTCATCAAGTCTGGTCCAATTCCCCAAATAAGGACAATTTCAACAATGGCCCAATATGTCGAGCTTCACAAAATCGCGAATCTTCGTGGCGCAGGCGACGCTCGTCCCACAGCCCTCCAAGTCATTCGCGACGAGGGTCTGACCGGCAAGTTGACTGACAAAGTCTTCCTTATCACAGGAGTTTCTTCGGGTCTAGGTATCGAAACACTCCGGGCGCTGCACACAACCGGCGCCCACGTATTCGGAACCGTGCGCAACATACCAAAAGGCCAAGCTGTCGTCGACAAGATCCTCGCAGAAAAACATGCCGAAGGCGGGAAGATCGACCTAATCGAGATGGAACTAGACAGCTTCGCCAGCATCCGCAAAGCCGCCAAAGAGATTCTCACCAAGACCAACGGAAAGCTCAACGCTATCATCGGCAACGCAGGCGTAATGGCCACACCGTACGGCAAAACCAAAGACGGCTACGAAACCCAATTCGGCACCAACCACCTTGGTCACTTCCTCCTCTTCCACCTCCTCAAAGACGCTCTCCTCTCATCCGCAACACCCGAGTACCCCAGCCGCTACGTCAGCCTCAGCAGCATGGCACACATCTGGTCTACCGTGCACCTCTCCGACTACAATTACGAAAAGACGGCATACGAACCGTGGAACGCCTACGGCCAATCCAAAACAGCAAACATCTGGTTCGCAAACTCCATCGAGCGGCACTACTCATCCCGCCATCTCCACGCTACGTCTGTGCATCCGGGCGGTATTATCGAGGGGTCTGGACTCGGGGTGCATGTCTCCAAAGAAACCAAACAAGCGATGTTTGGGGACCCGGAGATATTGAGGACGTTCAAGGATGTGGGGCAGGGGGCTGCGACGCAGGTTTATGCGGCGGTGGGTAAGGAGTGGAAGGACAAGGGTGGGAGGTATTTGGCTAGTCTGGCGGAGATGGGGACAAGAGAGGAGGAGGCGGGGAAGGAAGGGATGTATGAGAGTGCTAATGAGGGGTATGCGGCGTGGGCGTATGATGAGGAGGGTGAAGAGAGGTTGTGGAAGGAGAGCTTTGGGATGGTGGGGCTTGAGGAGGTGTGAGAAGGAGGGGCTTGAGATTTTGGATCGGTAGTTAGGTGTTCTTGAAGATGGCAATACTAAAAGGCTTACTAAATGAAATCGTTCTTCTGCGTACACGTTTGATATCGTACATACGCAGAGAGAGAGAGAGAGTGCGTGGGACGTTGAACACGACGGACATTCACAAGCACATTCTGACCGAAGTTTGTAATTCTCATGAGTTGGTAAAAGCAATCGGATCTAAGACTTGAGCTTCTGGAAAACAATTCCGCAACGCCCAAAGACCCTACTTAGCCCCATACTCTAATACTCGATAATCATCCCAATCGAAAGCTCGAGTATCCTCAGCCCTCGCTGATGAAGACCCAGGATCTCGCCTACTTGACATTCATGCTCTTTTCTCTGTTCTTTCTCGGTGGATCTGGACGGTGACGTGGTGGGGGAGGGCGTTCTAGCCACAGGAGTGAAGGTGCGAGCTGAGGTTTGTTGTCGTGGCGCCTATCCGTGCACCGGTCAAGCACGGACGTTGGGGCCGACGTTGCCCCTACGCGCAGCTCTTCGCGATCCAAGACTGGTGTGTAGCCGGCAACCCTCTCAACACACTACTACCACCTATGGCCGCGGCAGACCATGGTAGTGTTCTCTCGACGCTGACCATACACCCGCCGAAGGTGTCGCTTGATGGCCTCGCGCTCGATCTTGAATTGGTCATCGGCCCAGTCCCACAGTTGACAGATAGACCGAATGTCAGCGCCCCACAACAAGAGCAGGGCAACGATACGGTAGTCGTAACGCTGGATAGCCCGCCAGAGAGGACGGTCGCAAGGCTGACAAGTCGGTACCCCATCTACATGTGCGCCGCGGTGGAGAAGTGTTATAACCGGAAGATAGTGACCCACACCCACGGCAACGGATAGAAGACACTGGAGAGATACCCTCTTCCTGAGGTATCCTTGGTTGAGATTGATACGATCTTTGTTGAGGAGAGAGTCGAGTACGTCCGCGCTGTTGGCTTTGCAGGCGAGCTCCAACTCTGCGAACTGTTCACGAAGTGTGGTCTCAGTGCGAAGAGCGAGGATCTTGGCGTAGACGCGGTCATCCTTGATAGCCTTCTTGAGCCAACTTCCACGCAAGTGCTTTGGGACGGCGGGGAAGTACTCGTGGTAGACATCGAGCAGCTGTACCGTCGTGTCGGTATGGCCTCGCAGCAGAGACACCTTAATGGCGCTCACCAAGGCGGCAAGATACTGCTCCCTGGGACGGATACGGTAGTTCGCCTTGATGTAATCCAGGAAGTGTTTGACGATGTCGTTGTGACCACCGCCCGCGGCTGCAGCGAGCGGATATCCCAAGGCGCATGAGACGTCCCAGAGCAAATCGGTGCCGTTTGCGTCTGCACAGAGCTTGATGACGTCGAAGTCACCAACCGCCGCAGCGACGGCAACCTCATCAACGGAGTTGTTGAGGCGAGCGTTCTGGAGCTTTGGCGAGAGACGTTGGAAGGTCCTGCTCACCGACGGTTTAGTCGCCATCTCCCACGCAAAGTCGCACGCGAAGATGAACTGATTGCTCAGCATAATGGCGAAGTCGTACTTCTGTCCAAAGCTCAGTGGTTTACCACCCCTCAGTACTTTACCACCACTGATCCGAGCTAGCCAGTGGTTGATGAGCGCAGGGATGAAGTCGCGACGGCCGACGAGCTCACTTCTGTTCATACACGCGCGATAGGCGAGGTGCAACGGGAGGACGCTCTTGAAGATGGCTTCGGTATATCTGTTAAATGGGACGAAGGCCTCGATGGGCTGCTTAGCAACAGTGGCGCGGATGCTGATTTGCCAGGTCCCTGGATAAACGCCGTTAGTTCGACCACTTCTATCATCCTCATGTGTACGTCGCGAGAGATCAGGGGAGACTGGAGGAGGCCCTGGGCGACATTCATACTCGCCCCGCCAGATGAGAACTTACTGTTGATCCAGGAAAGCCCATACGTTGCTTCGACGCCGAAGGTGTTGACCGCGAAGTCGCAGGTGTTGTTGACCAACTCCGGGGGGTAATAAGAGACCGACATGGTGTACCGTCGTCGATGTCGCTCAGAAGCACCGTCTACTTTCGATGAGAAGAAAAGAGGAGGAAGTCGCGTGCGGTCAGTGGCCTCAGTCCAAAATGTGGTGGGGTGCCCTCTCGCTTCAGGGAAAGCGTCCGACCGCAGCACGTCCAGCTATTCACTGATACCTCCTCTATCTACGAGACACTCGACCGACAGCGATAGCTCGGACCACCTTGTGACACATTACTGATAGAATTACGAGGCTGGAGGGCGTCGGCGGTAATTTCAGGTCATACACGGGAAGCCTAGCCTCTACTGGCTGAACAGGACGCCCGTGATGCGTCACGCCAAATGCCCGCGATGCAGTGTATTGCGTCGACACGTTACCTGGAAGCTCTTTTTGAAGAGACGGAAGGTGACTTCGAGCCATATATATGGGCCTTGAAGCCCGCGGAGAAGAAAGGAGATGAGAAGAGATGACGGGTGTGCAGTGACTTTTGACGACGCTGCGCTCTAGACAGAAGACGCTGCGAGAGCGTCGCAGTCAAACATTTTGCAGGCGATCTTTGTCAAAGAACATGAAAGTCATGTCGAGCCGTAGATGTGAGTCGAAACAACCGAAAACTAGGAAAAAGATGAAATGACTAGTGTGCAGTGACTTATGATGACATTGCGCCCTGGAGAGGCGGCACCGGAACCAGAACAGAGAAGCTGTGAGACCAAGGCACCATTTCGGTGTCCAAGATAGTGGACGACATGACGAATCGAAATGTAAGACTGGATAGCTGTAATATTGAGTCGTGGATGCCGGAATCTAGGGACACGGCTTGAGTGTGTGGGGCGGCAGCATGCGCGTCCTTGAGAAGACGAGTGCTGATAGGCTACAAATACTGAGATACTGCGATACGACATTAGCTTGAACCAGGGGAAGATGCGAGACCAAGTAGCCGCTATACTGAGCTGTGCATGCTGGAGTCCAGAATCGTGGGACGCACGATCTGCATATGCAGGCAAAATGTTCGACAGAACGACAGCACTGAAGTTGGAATGCTTTTGAGAAACGACGCGACATCAGCATGAATGGAGCGCTTTAATGACTCCTGTACATGGCAGCTGGTACCTATGTGCAAACCGAACAGGATGCCGTAAAGCTGAGCATGTAGGCCGAATGGGTTGGGTAGGCATTTAGGTCGCGACGCGTAACAGCATGGCAGGCATAGAATCATGTTACGAATAGCTGCTTCGATGGCAGGTCATTGTGGCCGTCTGGTGTTGAATGAGATGATGGTGATAGAAGACATGAAGTTTCGCAAACCTCACTCCGTCAGGCTCTAGTGACGCACGTGGCGCTAGCGTGCCGCGGCTGCAGCAACGACGTCAACCAAGGCATGGACCCTGGATCTTGCTGCAGCAGATTCTCTTTTGCTTTTGGCATTCAACGCGTCTCGCCCCGGTATTCAATAAACCCAAAGGACATCACGCGCATACACTCAGCTTGGACCCGCAAAACAACGCTATTGCCGCGAATACAGTGCACGCGACCGCGCCAGGCATCGGCCTAACACAAGACGGCCGCCTGCCGCCGAATCACCCCAATACCAGCTTTACTTCCTAGAACTTCTATCGCATAGATCGCAAACATGGCGCCTCTCAAGATCTCGATACCGACGACGCAAGAGCAAAAACCCGAGAACGGCAAAGCCTACACTTCCTACACCATCAAAATCGAACACCCTTTCCCACGCGCCGCAACCACCCTACAAAAGCGCTACTCCGACTTCTCCGCCCTCGACTCCACGCTCCGCTCAGAAGTCGGTTCCGCACCACCAGCGCCCCTCCCACCAAAGTCCTGGTTCGGCGGCTTCCTAGGCGTAGGCTCAACCACCTCCCCCGAAGCCATCGAAAAGCGACGTTCCGGTCTAGAAGCCTACCTCCGCGCGATAGAAAGCGCAGAAGACGGGCGCTGGCGCGTGTCCAAAGCCTACAAACAATTCCTAGAACTAGGAGAGAAGGATGGCGCGAACGGGAAAAAGGTAGTTGGGTTCCCGGGTAGCCAATTCGGCAAGGATAGAGTGAGGGATAGTTCAGATTGGCTGGATAAGCACTCGGAGCTTAAATCCAACTTGCAAGATGCAAGGAGGTGGTTGACAAAACGCGAGCAAGCCACCGCTGCGACGGCGCAGCATGAAGCCGCGGCCAACGCGAAGAAAAGCCTCGTCAGAGCCGGTACTCTCATCTCTGCGCTTGAGGAAGGGCTGAGTCGGCTTGGTGGTTCCGGCAAGAAGAACGGAGACGACTGGTCCGGCGACAAACTAGGCGACGGCGAGATCCGACGAAGAAAAGACATGATAAGCGGTCTGCGCAAGGAACGCGACGGCCTCGACTCCGTCCTCAACAGCATGGCCGTCAAAGCCGCCATCTCCGGCTCTGGCACCTCATCCACACCCTCGACCTCCTCCAGCGCCGCCGTCACCGAAAGCCAAAAAGCCGGACTCTTCTCCTCCAGAAATACCTCCAATACCAAGTCCTCTAGCAGCCGTCGCGTCTTCGGCGGTCCGCCCGCTC
>Ga0265780_10002854_pt1 | contig 23139 bp, 18 predicted proteins | sample P1T30metagenome_FD_192432 | JGI IMG/M metagenome (GOLD analysis project Ga0265780, IMG submission 192432) | Plant litter microbial communities from East Loma Ridge, Irvine, California - P1 T30 | ecosystem: Environmental > Terrestrial > Plant litter > Unclassified | place: USA: California... | reverse complement strand
GAAGCAACCAGCTTCAAGTCTGCGCTGCTGCCACGTGACTAAGTCCTCATATTGAGCATAAAAAAACCGTCGGCTGACGACGGTTTTAAAAAGGGACTTTAGCGCAAAGAACGTTTATTTCATCGCAGGCCAGTCCGAATAGCCAGTCGAGTCACCACCGTACCAGTAGACCTTGGGTGCTTCAGCCAACGGCGCTCCGCTGCCCAGACGATAAATCAGGTCAGGGTTGGCGATAAAAGGGCGGCCAATGCTAAACAAGTCCGCTTCCCCCGCCGCGAGCGTTTGCTCGGCCAGATCAAGTGTGTACTGGTTATTGGCGATGTAGGCTCCGCTGAAACGCTGCCGCAGTAGTTTAAAGTCGACGCCGTTGGCCTCTTCGCGACTGAGCTGAGTTACGCCCTCAATTTCATGGATATACAGCACCCCCAAGTCTGATAGCGCGGCAACATAGGCGCCGAAAGTGGTCATGGTATTGCTGTCCAGGGGTGTTTCGCCTGGCGTTGTAGTTACTGGAGAGATGCGGATGCCTACACGTTCGGCGCCCCACACGTCGATGACTGCTTTGACCACATCCAGAGGGAAGCGCAGGCGGTTTTGCAGTGAACCCCCATAACGGTCTGCGCGAACATTCGTGCTGTCGCGAACGAACTGCTCAAGCAGATAGTTATTAGCCGAATGTACTTCTACACCATCAAAACCGGCGATCTGGGCGTTCTGCGCGGCTCGGCGATAATCCTCTACGATCAGCGGGATCTCATCGGTTTCCAGCGCCCGGGGCGTAACGAAATCTTTCATTCCCTCATGAACCCGGATCTGCCCATGAGGCTTGATCGCCGATGGCGCTACGGGAAGCCCTCCGTTGTGCATGTCAGGGTGCGACATGCGCCCGGTGTGCCAAAGCTGAAGGAAAATTTTACCGTCATGGCGATGCACCTCATCGGTCACACGTTTCCACGCGGCGATTTGCGCCTCAGTCCAGATCCCGGGCGTTCGCGTGTAGCCCCGAGCCTGGGCGGAAATATTGGTCGCTTCAGTCACAATCAAACCGGCGCCTGCCCGCTGGCCGTAATATTCAGCGACGTAGTCAGGCTGAACACCGGCATCATCGGCGCGACTGCGGGTCATCGGCGCCATCACAATTCGGTTTTTCAGTTGCAGTCCGCCCAGGGTGACGGGCTGCAGCACGGGACTCGCGGAACGATCACTCATCATATTTTTCTCTCTGCACGTCAGGGTAAATGTGGATGCGCTCAGTCAATGGCCTGGGCCCATACGGCCTGCGCATTCTTCGCTTGGGGTCTGAAATGGGTAAGTCGCGATCAGCTCACCCGTCGCCGGGTTACGCGAGGTGGCAAAGGCAGGGACGTTCGAGGCAGCGTTTAGATTGGTCATCGGTATCACCTCGTTAACGATGGTGCAGCACGTATGCGCTGCAATGACCGTCACATTAGGCAAGTCCGATAGGGCCAAGAAGGCATGTTGTTATCCTATGACTGCAGATCATAGGCAGTGTGGGCAGGACAGATACGAGGTGCACTTGAGTGAAGTGAATTTAGCCCCCACCGGATGCAGGAGAACCATGCGCCAGAGGCAGGATTGCCTGTAGTTGGAGGTGGGCCTGACACCGTCACATTCGCGAGGTTGATCAGGCACGCTTACAGTGCAACAAATGCCGGACCTCCCATTACCGGCCCGAACTCGACCCGTTTGACCGATTCTGGTCATTCCCAAGCTCATATCCTCACCAAGCATTGCATCCGCGCCTTCCCTGCTCGTCGCGTCTACATTGAAGCTCGCAATCTTCACCGCCCTGCCCTCGTCCAAGCAGCTTTCTGATGCGCCATTCAAGTCCACGACGGTTTAGTAATTTTCTCACCTGAGCCCGAGTCGCTTCGCAGGAACGACCGAGGCAAACCGAAAGTCGGCTGATTAACGGATCACGCCAAAGGCGCGATCATCACATCGGTCTGGCCATTCTCGTTCAAAACAGCACGCACAAAGCCTTCAGCCTTCTTGCGCTCAACAAAATCACGGACAAACGCCGCACCTGCCTGGCGAGATTGAGGAACGGCCATGGCTTGGCGGATGGATGTGAATGCCCCATCAAGAACACGGTAGGAGTGATCACCGGCTGCGATCTTTTCCAGCGGTTGTCTTACACCCGCAGCTGCATCAAGAGACTGCTCGATGTAAAGATCCACGGCACCGGCGGAGGTTGCTGCACGTTCAAGCTGCGCATGCTTCAGCGTGCGGGAAAGAAACAGGTCATAGGCGGCCCCTTTGCCCACCGCGATTTTCACGCCTGCCTTATCAAGGTCCTCTACCTGCTGATACGCCGAATCAGCGGCCACCAAATAGGTACCCTCGATGATGACGTATGGTTCGCTGAAGGCGATCTGCTCTTCGCGCACGGGCTCAATGGCCAGAAACGCGACATTCCAAATGCCCTCTTCAAGCGCTGCGAACACCTTCCCGGCGGCATCAAAGGTGACCATCTGCAACGGCACGCCAAGTTCCTTAGCCAAAGCCTTGGCCAATTCCACTGAGATCCCTTGGGCTGAGCCATCCGCCTTCTGTTGAGCAAGGACAGGATTGCCGAAATTAATCGCGGCGCGCAGCACACCTTCCGGAGCCAGATCTTGCAGCACTTCATGGTCGAGAAAGGTCATCTGTTTACTCCGGGTTTAAGTTCAGTCGTCCTTACACTTTTATCAACGCGCCTCACCACCGTACTGACTGCAAAGCACGGACAGTGTAACCAAGGAGCGATTTAGTTTCGTAGTTCTGTGGGCTGTGGGAGCACGGTTTGCGCTGCCTACGATATCCGGGACTGGCAGCACCGATATGGGTGGTGCCAGTGCTGTTCGGCTTAGTGAGCCTCGCGTGTCACTGGGTTGCCAATGTGCGGTTCATCTTTGTTGCTCACGCGCATCAGGATGGTCATGAGAAATCCGACCACCAGCAAGGCACTTAGAAACAACAGGCCGGTGGCTGCACTTTGGCTATTGCCTTTGACCATGCCAATCAACGATGGCCCAGCGAAGCCGCCCAGGTTGCCGATGGAATTGATAACGGCAATGGAGACCGCAGCGGTGGTACGGTCGAGGAAAAGCGTCGGCAGTGCCCAGAACGGTGATTTGAAGCTGTAAAGCCCGGACAACGCGACACAGATCATCACCGTCGCCAGGTAGGGGTTTTGCAGCATGCCGGCACCTACCATACCGAACGCCGCGATGAGCAGCGGGATAGCCGAGTGCAGCTTGCGCTCGTTGCGTTTATCGGAGCTACGCGACCACGCCACCATGGCTGCAGTTGCAACGATGTAAGGCAGCATGGCGATCAGGCCAATCTGGGTGTGCGTCAAAGACTGCGAAAAGCTTTTGATGATCTGCGGCATCCAGTAACCGATACCCAGGCTTCCGCACTGATAGACGAAGTAGATGAAGCTCAGATACAACACCTTGGGGTTGGTCATCGTCTTAAACACACTAAGGCGCTTCACGTTCTTGCGGCTTTGACGATCACGCTCAAGCTCTTCGATCAGCCAGGCTTTTTCATCAGGCTTGAGCCACTTGGCCTGCTCAGGTTTGTCGGTGAGAAAGAAGTAGCAGGCAACGCCCAGAAAGACGGCAGGAATGCCTTCCAGAAAAAGCATCCAGCGCCAGCCGCTCCAATTCAGCCAGCTGATGTTATCCATGATCCAGGTGCTCATCGGCGCGCCGATTATGTAGCTCACCGGGATAGCAGCAGTGAACAGTGCAACCGTGGTGGCCAACTCTTTGGAGCGAAACCAGAAAGTCAGATACACGATGATGCCTGGAAAAAAACCGGCTTCGGCAACGCCCAGAAAGAAGCGCAGGATGTATAGCTGATTAGCCGTCTGCGCGAAGGCAGTCAGTGCCGCAATGATGCCCCAGGTCACAAGGATCCGAGCAATCCAGACACGCGCACCGAACTTGTTCAGCATCACGTTACTGGGCACTTCAAACAGGAAATAGCCGATGAAGAAAATGCCGGACACGAAACCGAAAGCCTCACTGGACAACGCGAGTTCTTTATTCATTTGCAATGCCGCATAGCCGATATTGGCGCGGTCGAGATAGGACACGATGTAGAGCAGGAAAACGAACGGGATGATGCGCAGAGTAACCTTGCGAACGATGGCGGCTTCATCTGGCTTATTGTTGTTCATGGCGGCCTCATCGGAACAGGCCAAGGCCTGCTCCATTCATTATTGTAAGAGTCGACGGGTCAGGCCGAGAAAATCATGCAGACCGGGCTTCCGGTAGAAACCGTGAACCCGGTCTTACTCAACGCACCGGTCCTGGCGTCCGTTGCCATTGAAATAATCGTGTCGCTGTCTTCATTGAGCGCGAACAGAAAGCGCTCGTTGGGTGTGAGGGTGAAAAAGCGCGGCGTCTTGCCATCGGTGGGCATGAATTCCACCGGGGTCAGCATGCCGCTGCTCTGATCGATGGCGAACACTGCCACGCTGTCATACCCCCGGTTCGAGGCGTAGAGGAAGCGGCCACTGCGGTCGATCTCGATCTCCGAAGCACGGCTGTTGCCAGTGAACGTCGATGGCAATGACGGCACTATCTGGATCGGCGAAAGCGCGCCGCTTTCGCTATTGAAGCGGTACGCGGTCAAGCTTGAGTCAAGTTCATTGACCACATACGCAAATGACGTTTTTGGATGAAAAGCCAGGTGACGCGGCCCGGAGCCCTCGCGACTGACCACGAACGGTTGATCGGCGGGATACAGCTTGCCGTTGTCAAACTTGAAGCTGAACACTCTGTCCAGGCCCTTATCGGGTACCAGCACAAACTGGCCCGAAGGATCGAACGGGTTGAAGTGCGGCTTTGAGAAGGGTTGCTCAACGCGGTGTGGGCCCACCGGCCCTTCCAGTTTGAGCAATTGATTGAGGCTTCCGAGAGACCCGTCTTCGCCAACGTTCAAAACTGCGAGCGATCCACCGATATGATTCGACACCACCAGGAAGCGCTGCGTAGGGTCGAGTGCCAAGTGAACCGGGTTTTTGCCATCACAGCTTTGACGATTTATGAACGTCAGCTTGCCTGTAGCCTTATCAACGATGAACGCACTCACTTCGGTCAGGTCACCATGTACCGTATAAAGTCGATCTCCAGCCGTGTTGAGCGCAAGGAATGAGGGGTTAACCAGATCCTTGACGACCTGCACCAGAGCCAATGTACCGGCATCCTGATCGACCTTGTAAACAGTGATCCCCTCACCGCGTGCATTACGCTCACGTGTAGTGCGCGACCCGACATAGGCGTACATGTGGGTATTTCTCCCTGAGTCAGTATTGTTGTTCAGAAGGTTAGCGGCCTGAGCAAGACCGGCGGGCAACAGAGATCCCAGAGCAGAAATACCCGCTACAGCGCCCATCTGTTTGAGTACAGTGCGGCGGGTTGCGCCATTTGAAGCAGGCAAGCGGGTGCCTGCGTCTTTATCATCGCCGTACATAGATGCGTCCTTTTTATTGTTAATCGCATGTTGTCCGGCCCCTGGCGAAGCCGGGATCAGATCAGTGCGTCGTTCGCGCCACTACTTTGCGTATGACGAACGGGAGAACGCCCCCGTGCATCAGGTAACGAATCTCTTGCAGCGAGTCCAAACGGACACCGAGATCGACCTGCTGCTGGTCACCATTGCCGCGATGGATAACCAGACTCACTTGGTTGTCACCGACAACCAAGTCATCCAGACCAATGAAGTCAAGGCGCTCATCACCCTGAAGATCAAGCTCGGCTGCCGACTGCCCGTTTTTGAACTGCAGCGGAATGACACCCATGCCAATCAGGTTGCTACGGTGGATACGCTCGATGCTCTGCGCCACCACCGCCTTGACTCCCAGTAACGCCTGAGCTTTCGCCGCCCAGTCACGACTGGAGCCCGCGCCGTAATTGATTCCCGCAAAAACGACCATTGGTGTCTGCTGGGCCGCATAACTTTTGGCTGCTTCGTACAGAGGCAGGCAGGCACTGTGATCGGCGTTCCAGGCCCACACGCCCAGCCCTGGCTGGTTATCACCTAGCTGCAGATTTTTCACCGACTTGTTGGTGAAGGCTCCGCGCACCATGACTTCATGGTTACTGCGCCGGGTGGAGTACTGATTCAGGTCAGCCGGATCTTCACCGCGTTCTAGCAACCACTGGCCGGCCAGACTGTCTGCCGGAATCGAATAAGCTGGCGAAATGTGGTCAGTCGTGACGTTGTCACCCAGCACCATCAGCGTACGAGCGCCGCTGATTGCCAGGCTTGTTTTGGGCTCACGAGCGATGTCAGCCAGGTATTGAGGCCGGCGCAAGTACGTCGAATCGGGGCTCCAGGGGAATTGCACGCTCCCCTCAGCCGACAAGGCTTGCCAGTGATGAGTACCCTCCCAAACCTTGGCCAGACGCTGCTGGAAGAATTCAGGCTTTACTGCTTTGGCGGCTTGCTCTGCAATCTCTGTGTCCGAAGGCATCAGATCGCGCAGGAACACGGGATTGCCATCACGATCAGTGGCGAACGCATCGGATTGAAGGTCGATATCAATGGTGCCCGCGATGGCATAAGCCACGCACAAAGCCGGTGAAGCCAGATAACCTGCTGGAATCTTCGGGTTCACCCGCCCTTCGAAATTGCGGTTACCCGACAGCACCACAACGCCCTTCAAGCCCTGGTCTGCGAATGTGTCGACGTGCTCTTCGAGCGAGCCCGAGTTACCGATACAGGTCATGCAGCCAAAACCCGCCAGATCGAATCCCAGTGCTGAAAAGTCTTCCAGCAGATTTGCCTCTTTCAGGTAGTCAGCGACTACTCGAGAACCCGGCGACAAGGAGGTTTTGACCCAAGGCTTGCGCTGTACACCGAGCTTGCGCGCCTTTCGGGCCAGCAAGCCGGCCTGGATCATCTGGGCGGGGTTCGCGGTGTTCGTGCAGCTGGTAATGGCGGACATCACCACGGCGCCATGGGTAATCGACTCGCCAAACGACGGCTCGAAAAAGCTCCGTTGCGCAGGTGCTGTAATCAACTTTCCTTCGCCCATTACTTCTCGATGGAATGAGGCGGCAGCGTTCGAAAGCTTTTGACGCTGATGCGGCTGGTGTGGGCCCGCAACACTCGGCTCGATGTCAGCCAGGTCCAGATTGATCAACTCATCGAATTCGGGTTCGATCAGTTCATCGCGGCGCCAGAGCGGCTGAGCACTCATGTAGCTGATCACCTTGCGGCACAGCTTTGGCGAGCGGCCGCTGAGTTTCAGGTAGGAAAGCGTTTCGTTGTCGAACGGAAAGAACACCACCGTCGCGCCGTATTCGGGTGCCATGTTGGCAACAGTGCCGCGTGCAGCCCAACTCAGAGCGGATACACCGGGGCCGGTGAACTCAACGAACTTGCCGACGACCGAGCGCTTACGCAGAATCTCTGCCACGTGCAGCGATAGGTCAGTGGCGGTAACTCCAGGGCGCAGCGCATTGGTGACCCGGATACCGACGACCTTCGGAAAGCTGATCGGCACGGGTTCGCCAACCATGGCTGCCTGACCCTCCAGGCCACCAACACCCCAACCCAGAATCCCAATGGCATTGATCATTGGCGTGTGACTGTCCGTCGCGACCATGTCGTCTGGATGCAACAAGCGCTGACCGTCTTCAGTTGTGCTCTCCCACACCACCTGCGCCAGGGCTTCCATGTTCATCTGGTGAATGATGCCGGTACCTGGGGGAATGACGCCGAAGTTGGTCAGGCTTTTTTGAGCCCACTTGATGAAGCGATACCGCTCACCATTGCGTCGAAAATCGATGTCAAGGTTTCGCTCAACTGCATCCTCTTCTGCGTAATGCTCCACGATTACGGAGTGATCGATGGTCAGCACAGCGGGGATTAGAGGGTTCATGGCTTCCGGATCGCCGCCCAGCTCAGCCACAACGTCTCGCATGCCCGCAAAATCAGCCAGTGCCGGCAGACAGGTGGTGTCATGGAACATCAAGCGATTAGGCTGAAACGGCACTTCACAGTCGGGGCCTTGGCCAGTGGCGCGTGCCAGGACGGATGGCAATGCTTGAGGAGAGCAACGGGCTACGTTCTCCAGCAGGATTCGGATCGAATAAGGCAGTTTCGATAGTTGCGCTGAGGAAAGCATCTTGCCCAGGTCGACATAAGCAAATGGCTCGTCGTCGATCACCAGGTGATTGAGGAGATCGTAGGCAGTCTCGGTCATTCTCGTATCGCTCAGGCTTTTTATAAGGGTCGCGGGATTCGGTTGCTGGCCGATCCATACCGCTGATGAGCCGATACTAGGACTACTGAGCACCACTGAAAATTGATGAATCGCCACAGCTGCGTTCTCCAAAGGAGAACGCTTGGTCAGGCGTCTGCGAGCTTCAAATTATCTATGAGCGTTTTGAGGGTGGACGACGCGGTGTCATATCTTTTGACTACCAACTGGAGCGCCCTTCGAGCCCAGGGCTCTTCCAGCGTCACGGCTTTGAGCTTGTGGCTGCGCAGATATTGATTGATCACACTGCGCGGCAAGACGGCCACGCCCAGCCCTGCAGAGACCATCCTGCACATGCAATCGAAGCTGCTGATCCTGATTCTAAGTTTGAGCGCCATGTCCAGTTTCTCGGCCTCGGCGGTTAGCAAGGTGTGCATCGAACTTTCAAGGTGGGGGCCCACGAACTCATGCTTGAGAACCTCTTCGAACCGCACGGACTTGCGGCCCGCCAGCGCATGACCGGTGGGTACTACCAACGTCAATTCATCATTGCGATAAGGTATTGCCTCTAAACCTTGTGCAGGTGTCTGACTGGCGATAATCCCTAGATCTGCACGACCGTCTGCTACGGCCCGAATGACGGCAGAGCCGACACGCTCTTCAATGTCGAATTTGATTTGGGGATACAGCGAAACGAAATCGGCAATGTCCTGAGGGAGGAATTGCGAGAGCGCCGAGGTGATGGCGTGTATGCGCAAATGGCCTTTGATACCGCTCGCGTAGTCGCCAAGTTCGTGGTCAAGTTGCGTGAGCGTCTGTCTAACCTGGCGTGCATAAAACAGCAGTGATTGCCCCGCCGGGGTTAGCTCCACGCCTCGCGCGTTACGCACCAGAAGCGGTGCGCCGATCTGACTTTCAAGCTCTGATACCCGCTTGCTGATCGCGGAAACCGCTAAGTGCTTCATACGGCCCACTCGCGTTAGGTTTCGCTCTTCAGCAACGGTGATGAAAATATCCAAACTGGTCAGATCATAACGCACGGCAATACCCTTGAAATTCATCGAGGCGTTCAGGTAAGGCGTTCAATATGCCTTGCGCAGCGCTTCATCTTCCTCTTGATGCCCGGCGCAAATATCGATTGCGACCAGATTCCATCTCGCCCGAATTCACTGACACTTGCTGCCAAATACGACCTAAGCGAAATCGCACCTTTTTTATTAGCTCCGACATTTCTATAAGTCGTCGCTGTCTTGAACGTTACCGTCTTTCGGCTCTCCCCAGCTTTAGCATGGGCGCCGCTGTGACGCTTCAAGCACGGCGCAGGTGACAACGTTAAGTTGGCAGTCAGGCGGGCGGCATGGCCGCCCTTGGTTCAAACATCCAGCGCCCGCGCGCTGAATGCCGGTGCCGACCCGACACCCGGCCGCGTTCAGGCGTCAGGCTGCTGAACGGTGTCATCCGCAACGTTTGGTTCAACACGTTGTTTCTGACTCGCGCGATTTTTGCGGTCCTGGGTCCGTCGCAGTGAGGCCTGTTGCTTTGCATACCGTGCCTGAGCCGCAGTGACGACGCCGGCCGGTTGGCCGTTCAGGTCCAGGCGTGGGGCGTTTTCTACCATGCTTGCCCAGTATCGTGTGCCCCGACACCAGGTCGAGATGCCCAGCTTGAGCTGTTCGAGAGTGAGTCCCAGCAGGGGCAGATGTTGCTCGGCATCCTTAAGGATGCCTTCTTTCAATGGGACCTTGGGAGCCGGGTTGACCGGGAAGGCCAACGGAAAGTGCTTCTGCAACGACCAGATCGCATCCACCGCCGGATCCTTCTCGCGAGGCTTCGGTTCGGCCTGCGGTTTTCGCTTGGGACGTGGTGCGCTCTCGGCCTGTGCGGGCGCCTTCTCGGCCCGCAAGCGGTCGCGTAGTTCAGCTAACTGTTCAAAACCCATCGTTGTATTCACTGCCTGTAGGTAAATTGCCTGGCTGCAAGGGTATTCGATGCCGTGCCTTGTAGCAGCAAAAACAGGACGGATCGTCGCGGTTTAGTGGAATACACGCTGCACTGCGCTTGATAACGGTGTCCAAATCGAGCACTCATTGAATACCGCCCGGGGTCAGCGCCAGGTTGCGCCTGGCAGGTTATAGTCCATCCATCGCCTGTTGAGCCCTTGCGATGAATCTCTGGAACGCCGTTGGACACCAAGGCCAGGCGTGGGGCGACTGCGTTTACCCGGCCCATGCGCAAGCCCACATCGGGTGAACAGGAAGACGCCGATATGCCCATGAACAATGAACCTCAATCGCGACTGTTTTTCGCCCTTGGCTGCCCCTCTGCGCTGAGGAAGACCATTTCCCAGTGGCGCTCATCACTCGGGCTGCGGACTGGTCGACCCGTTCCAACGGCCAATTTTCACCTGACGCTGCTGTTTCTGGGGGCCGTGAACACAGCGCGAATCGCAGACATCTGCACCGCTGCGTCCAACGTCAAAACCCCTGGAAAACGAATTACCCTGGCCCTTGATCGCCTAGAGGTCTGGCGCAAATCGAAGGTGCTAGTGCTCATGCCAGACGATGCGCCTGCAGAGCTGATGCGACTCTCGTACGCCCTGGAACAGGCGATGCTGCCCTTCGTGCATAACCCGGAACAGCAGGAATTCCGCCCTCACCTGACCCTGACCCGGGATTACCTGTCTCAGGTTCCGGAGGCAGGCAGCCCACCCGATTTTTTTCTTAGGGCTGACCGGTTTGCTCTTTACGAGTCCCATAAAGGCCAATACCGGATGATCGCGGAATGGCCCCTTGTTGAATCTGAATCCTGAAGCCTTAATGACTCCTGCGCAAACGCCTGCCGCGCGTCTTCACGCCCCCTGCTCCGTTGGCCTGGCCAAGATACAGTCACCGCCATCGATGCTGGTAGAATTCGGAACACTGCCACCTTGATCAAGAGAAAGTCCATGAACACAGAACTCACAGAAGAAGAGATGCGACGCGCGCTCTTCGGCGATGCCGAGGTCTCTCCTCCCGCCGCACCTGAACCCGCCCCTGCACCCGCAGTCACGAAAGAACCTGATCCGGAAGTGATCATCGAGCCGCCGGCCAAGCCTGTCGCTAAAAAGAAGGTCGCCAAAGCCTTTACCCCCAGGCTGCGAGTCACCCTGAGGGTTGGCAATGTTTTCGAAGGCGAAACCCAGGAATTTCTGCACGAAGCCGACACCCTCAGCACCCTGCTTGCAGAGCAGGAAGCCACCAAACTGGCGAGAAAGAAGTTCAAGTACGTTGAAGTGGTGTCGGTCAAGCCGATGTGATGTCTTCACCGCCCCTTACCGCGCGTGAAACCTGTCAAGTCTTGAAGGACATCGCCCTGGGTGTCCGCCCCATGCGCCGTTCGGGCGATCAGGCCCGGGCTGATCGCTATTGCGGGCCGATGACGGTCGAGAGCGATGGCTGGATGATCACGTTTTACCTCCAGGGCAACACGCTTGATTACTGCCACAGTTGCATAAGCCCCGACGGCCAGTCGTATCGCTTCGACTCCCTCCAGCGATACGGCACCCATCCCGTCGAACTGCTGAGCACGTGGGAGCGCAGCCAGCTGGAGCGGCTGCTCTTGGCCCTTTGAGCCGTTATTCATGATCGTCAGACGAATCGAGCGTCAGCACGTGTCAAGAATGAAGTGACTGAGGAAGTACCGCATCAGCAGTCACCCGACTTGAGAAACGCGCCCAAGGAACGGATGGCTGGGATCGTTGTAGCCCGGCGTCGATGAGTGACCGCTGACCACCAGGTCGTCGACGAATGCCTCGTCCTCGACGCTGAAGCGGTATTCCAGTGCTGGCAGGTAGTCATCCCACTGCTCTTCGGTGCGCGGCCCGGCGATGGCCGAGGTGATCAGCCGGTTGTTGAGCACCCAGGCCAGCGCGAACTGGCCGCTGCTGATTCCGCGCGCCTGAGCGTGGTCCTTGATGCGCTGAGCGAGACTGAGGGATTCCGGCCGCCATTCGGTCTGCTTCAGACGCGCATCGTTGCGCCCGGCACGGGTGTTCTCCGGTGCGGGTTGGTCCGGCAGGTATTTGCCGGTCAGCACGCCGCGAGCCAGCGGACTATAAGACACAACCCCAATCCCATAGTAGTCAGCGGCCGGCAGATGCTCGACCTCGATCTGCCGGTTGGCCAGGTTGTACAGCGGCTGACTGGCGGTTGGACGTTCGACACCCAGCAGATCGGCGGCACGACAGAACTCGGCCAGCTTCCAGCCGCGATGGTTGGACAGGCCATAAGCGCGAATCTTGCCCACACGAATGAGGTCCGCCAGCGCCCGCACGGTTTCCTCGACAGGAGTATCCGGGTCTTCGCGGTGCAGATAGAACAGGTCAATGTAATCGGTGTTCAGGCGTTTAAGGCTGGCCTCCACTGACTGTATGACGTTGTTGCGCGAGGCACCGCGACTGTTCGGTCCCGCACCCCCCGGATCAGGATTGACGAATTTGGTCGCCAGCACCCATTGCTGACGGCGCGCGGCAATCAGACGGCCGACCACATCCTCGGAGGCGCCGGCGTTGTAGCCGTTGGCGGTGTCGATGAAATTAACGCCCTGCTCGAATGCTTTGTCGGTAATGCGCCGAGAGACCGCTTCGTCGGTCTGTCCACCGAACATCATGGTGCCCAGGGTCAAGGGTGAAACTTTAATACCGTGACGGCCCAGTGGCCGATAATCGATAACGCTCATGAAATCTCCAACGAAGATAAAAAGAAAGACGGCCCGTGACCCGCCGATATAAGTTAGAACCGGCGGTGCGCAGCCATTCGCAACAAGCAAACGAAGTGACAATATGGAGGTAGGGATTAACGGTCAATAATAACCAGGGACGTCGCTATAACGTTTTAAGCTAATGTTATTCCTCTAAAGACACACTCAACTCGCAAGTGTTTGTCCAGCAACAGTCAAAGAACATAAGGCATCCTGCAGGCGCAACCCGCGTGATAGAGGGCCCACGCCCCATAGACTTATCCCCCTTTATATTCAGGCGATAAATAAGAAAGTTGTACCGGCGGCATATTGCTTGCAACCGCCTGTTCACAACATTCAACGCCGGAGTGTTTCCATTGCCTTCTTTCTCGTCACCGCTCGACTTTCCTGACAGCCCTTTATCCCGCGCTTTTTCCCAGCCGCTCATGCTTGGCTTGTTTCTTCCCGTTCAATCCGGCGGCTGGAGCGCCTCGGCCTTGCCTCGAGGTACCGACTGGACTTTCGAATACAACAAGCAACTAACATTGCGCGCCGAAGCATTGGGCTTTGATCTGGTATTCGCCCTTGCCGAATGGCTGGGCAAAGGCGGTTATGGCGGTGACATTCGCTATCACGACGAATCCCTTGATGCCTTTATTACGCAGGCGGCGCTGGCGTCGGTCACCGAGCGCATCATGCTGATCTCAACGCTACATGTGCTTTATGGGCCTTGGCACCCGCTGCATCTGGCTAAATTCGGCGCCACGCTGGATCACATCAGCCAAGGGCGCTGGGGCCTGAATCTGGTGACCGGCCATCGTCATCGCGAGCACCGGCGCTTCGGTCATGAGCCTATCGAGCACGATCAGCGTTATCAGCAGGCGGACGAATTTATCCGCGTGGTTCAGCAACTCTGGGCGACCCATGACAACGTCGACTTCACCGGTGACTATTACCGGCTTGAAGAGGCCTACAGCAGCGTCAAGCCGCGCTTTGGCCGGCCGGTTCTGGTGAACGCGACGGGCTCCAGCGCAGGCATCGAATTCGCCGCCCGGCACTCGGACATCGTCTTTACCACGAGCCCCGGCAGCGCCGAGATCGAAGACGCGCTGAGCAAGCTGCCCGACCATCTGGCGCGTATCAAACAGGCTGCGCTGGGCCAGGGACGGCAGATACGCACACTGATCAACCCGCTGGTGATTTGCCGAGACAGCGATGCCGAGGCCTGGGAGCACCACGCCGCGATCAGTGCAGCTGGCGACCCTGGAACCCTGGCCGGGCATGCCCGCGAAGCCAGTGACGCCCACGCCTGGCGCGGTCACCAGGCCGACCATCGCTACGTAGGAGGCAATATCCAGCTGGTCGGCAGCCCGGAAACCGTGGTGCGCGACATCCTGCGACTCAAACAAGCGGGCATCGACGGGATCCAGTTGAGCTTCTTCGATTTCGCCCCGGACCTCGAACAGTTCGCCGAACGCGTATTGCCGCTGCTGTATCAAGCCGGCCTGCGCCACTGAATACCTGCAAGGAAGAACGTCAATGCCCTTTTCTCGTCGTCAAGTCATCGCCGGCCTCTGTGCACTGCCGGTGATCGGCGCAAGTGTGCCTTTCTTGCCCAGCGCACTGGCCGCAGCCACTGCCGAAGCCGTAACAGGCAAACGGGTCTTTAATCTGCTGGTCAACCCGGAGCCGCCGTCGCTGAGTTCGTTCAACACCACCGCCGGGACCACCATCACCGCCAGTAGCAAAGTGCTCGAAGGTCTGCTGCGCTATGACGAGAGCCTGACGCCGCTGCCCGGCCTGGCCGTCGCATGGGAGGCCGCCGCCGACGGCCTGAGTTATCGCTTTGCGCTGCGCCAGGGGGTGAAATGGCATGACGGGCAGCCGTTCACGGCCCAGGACGTGGCGTTCTCGCTGGAACTGATCAAACGTTATCACCCACGCGGCGGCAGCACATTTGCCAATCTGCTCACGGTGGAAACACCTGACGACCACACCGCTATTGTCAAACTGGCCAGGCCTGCACCGTACCTGATTCGCGCCTTTGCCGGCAGCGAAACGCCGATCCTGCCCAAGCATTTGTATGCCTCGGGCGATCCGCTGAGCAACCCGCACAACAATGCGCCAGTCGGCACCGGGCCCTATCGCTTCAAACAGTGGCAGCGCGGCAGTTTCATCGAGTACGAGCGCAACCCCGATTACTGGGATGCCAACCTGCCCGGCGTCGATACGCTGTTTCTCAAGGTGCTGCCCGACTCGGCCGCGCGACTGGCGGCATTCGAGAACGGCACTCTCGATGCGGGCGGACAAAGCCCGGTGCCGCTCAGCGAACTCAAACGCATCACCCAGTCCGGCAAGCTGCAATTCACCACCCGTGGCTACGCCTACAGCATCACGCCGACCATGCTCGAGTTCAACCTGGACCACCCGCTGCTGGCCCGTCACGAAGTGCGCAAGGCCATCGCCCACGCCATCGACCGCGAAGTGATCAGGAAAGTGGTCTATTACGGATACGCTGACGTCAGCGTGTCGCCGATTCCGAAGAATTTCCCTCAGTACGTCTATGAGGGCCCCGACCCCTACCCGTTTGACGTGGCCAGGGCCAACGCGCTGCTGGATGAGGCAGGGCTCCCGAAAAGAGGCAATTCGCGCTTCAGCCTGACCCTTGACCCCCTTCCCTATGGCGACAGTTACGCACGGACTGCCGCCTATATCCGCACGGCCCTGGCCCGGATCGGCATCGACGTACAACTGCGCTCACAGGACTTCCCGACGTACACCAGACGCATCTACACCGACCGAGACTTCGACTTCGCTGTGGTCGGCATGGGCACGATGTTCGACCCCACCGTCGGTGTGCAACGGCTGTTCTGGTCGAAAAACTTTCGCAAGGGCCTGCCGTTCTCCAACGGCTCCCACTACAACAACCCGCAAGTCGACCGGCTGCTGGAAGCCGCCGCCGTGGAAACCGACGAGCAGAAACGCGGCGAGCTGTTCAGGGCCTTCCAGAAGATCGTGATCGAGGAGCTGCCGAACATCACGCTGGTGATGCAGCAACAGGTGACGGTGTTCAACGCGCGGGTCTCCGGTTTCGAGGCCGACGGCAATGGTCTGGACGGCAGCCTGGCGGACGTGCGCGTGGCGGGCGAAGCGGTCGCCCATGGTTGATCGTCTGCGGGTTTTGCGCCTGGCCCGGCGCACGATTTGGCAAGCGGTGCCGACGGTGTTGGGCATTCTGCTGCTCAACTTTTTGTTGCTCAGGCTGATTCCCGGTGACGCTGTTGATGTGCTCGCCAGCGAATCGGGCGGCGCCACCGAAGCCACACTCGCGCAATGGCGCTCGCATTTCGGCCTGGACCTCAATTTAGGGCAGCAGTTGCTCGCTTACCTCACCCACCTGGCGCATCTGGATCTGGGCCTTTCGCCGCGCTTTAACATGCCCGTTATCCAACTGGTGCTGGATCGCCTGCCCAACACGCTGGTGCTGATGGTCAGCGCATTGGCTCTGGCGTTGATTATGGGTGTCGCTGCCGGCGCGGTCATGGCCAGCAAGGCCGGCCGCTGGCCGGACCGGGTGCTGTCGCTGGCGGTGCTGTTGCTGTATTCGACGCCCGGTTTCTGGATCGGCTTGATGGCGGTGGTGCTGTTCTCGGTGAAGCTCGGCTGGTTGCCCAGCGATGGCAGCGAGACGCTGGGGCCGGACCTGCACGGCCTGGACTGGCTATTGGACCGGTTCAGCCACGCCATCCTGCCGGTGCTGACACTTTCGACGTTTTACATCGCCCTGTACGCGCGGCTTACCCGCGCCTCCATGCTCGAAGTGTCGCGTCTGGATTTTGTGCGCACCGCTCGAGCCAAGGGATTGAGCCCGTCCCGCGTCGCCATCCGCCATGTACTGCGCAACGCCTTGCTGCCGCTCACCACCCTCGCCGGGTTGCATTTCGCCGCGCTGCTAGGCGGCGCAGCGGTCACTGAAACCCTGTTCGGCTGGCCCGGCCTTGGTCGCCTGACACTCGATGCCGTGTTGTCCCGGGATTACAACCTGCTGCTGGGAATCTTGCTGCTGTCATCGATGCTGGTGGTGGTGATCAACGTGTCCATGGACCTGCTGCAAGCGTGGCTCGACCCGCGTATTCAGGTGGATTAACCCGTCTTTTGAAGAGTGAGCACGCGATGTCGTCAACGGTTATTCGATCGATTCGGTCCGGTCACAGTGAAACACTTTGGGCGGCATTACGCCGCAGCCCGGCGGCGCTGACCGGCGCTGCCATTTTGCTGCTCACGCTGGGCATGGCGCTGAGCGCCGCTCAGTTCTTCCCTGGCGATCCGTCGGAAATGGTCGCCGAGCCCCTGCTGTGGCCTGGCAGCGACCCGGCTTATCCGCTGGGCACCGACTCACTGGGGCGCAACGTCGCCGCCGGGATTGCCTATGGCGCCCTAGCGTCGCTGACCATCGCGCTGTACGGCATGTTGATCAGCGTGATCATTGGTACCGGTGTCGGCGCGCTGGCTGGTTATCACGGCGGTCGTCTGGGCGACGTGTTGATGCGCATCACCGAAGTGTTCCAGACCGTGCCGTCGTTTCTGCTGGTGATCGTCATCGTCGCCATCGGCAGCTCTACGGTGAACGTCATCGCGATGGCCATTGGTATCTCATCGTGGCCGACCATTGCCCGACTAATCCGCGCCGAATTTCGCACCCTGCGCGAGGCGGATTTCGTCACTGCAGCGCGCAGCCAGGGTTTCAGCAATCGCTCGATCATCCTTCACGAGATATTGCCCAACGCCCTGGCGCCTTTAGTGGTAACGACGTCGATTCTGGTGGCGTCGGCGATCCTCATCGAAGCCGGCCTGGCCTTCCTTGGCATGAGCGATCCGAACAAACCCAGCTGGGGTGGGATGATCGGCGCGGGCCGCGAACAGATCGCCAGCGCGTGGTACCTCACTGCCCTGCCGGGCGTGGCGATCATTGCCGTGGTGCTTGCGTTCAACCTGCTCGGTGATGGCCTCAACGACGCCCTCAACCCCCGCCTGCGCCGGTACATCCCATGAGCCTGCTGGAGGTGCGCGGACTGCGCGTGAGTTACGAGGGTGTCGAGGCAGTACGGGGCCTGGACCTCACCGTGGAGGCCGGGGAAACCCTGGCGCTGGTCGGTGAATCCGGCTGCGGGAAGTCCACCACCGCGCTGGCGCTGCTCAGGCTGTTGCCGGGCAACGCGAAACTCAGTGGTCAGGTCCTGTTCGAAGGTCAGGACCTGTTGCAGTTGTCGCCCAGAGGCATGCGCCGGTTACAGGGCAGCGCTCTGGGGATGGTCTTTCAGGAACCGCTGTCGAGCCTCAACCCGGTATTGACCCTCGGTGAGCAGCTGACCGAAACCTTGCTGACCCACACCGACCTGACCCGGCGGCAGGCATACAAGCGCGCCGAAGAGCTGTTCGGCCTGGTGCAACTGCCGCGGCCTGCAGCGCATTTGCAGGAATACCCTCAGCACTTGTCCGGCGGGCAAAGACAGCGGGTGATGATCGCCATGGCCATCGCGTGCGAACCGCGTCTGCTGATCGCCGATGAGCCGACCACCGCGCTGGATGTCTGCGTACAGGCACAGACTCTCGAATTGCTCGACAGCCTGCGCAGGGAACTGCGCATGGGCCTGCTACTGATCACCCATGATCTGGGCGTGGTCAGGCAGCAGGCCGACCGGGTCATCATCATGCACGACGGCCTGGCGCTGGAGCATCGGCCTACGGCGGAACTGTTCAGCCACCCCGCGCACCCGTACAGCCAAGGCCTGCTCAATGCCTCGCTGGGCCGCGATCATGGTCAGCATTACCTCGACAACCGGCTGCCGGAAATTCAGGTCCTGCGCACCCCAGGTCAAGCCAATTGCTACAAGGTCAGCAGCACGCTGTATCGGCCGGGTCAGGCGCCACGCCCTGGCGCCGCGCACACGACGCCGCTGTTGCAGGTGGAAAACCTGAGCCTGGGGTATGGCGAAAAGGACGTGCTCAGCGGCTTGTCCTTCGGCATCGGCGAGCGAGAAACCGTGGGGCTGGTGGGCGAATCGGGATGCGGCAAGTCGACGCTGAGCAAGGCGCTGCTGGGACTGCTGAAACCTCGTCAGGGCGTCATCGCGTTCAATGGGCGGGACATCACAGGCTTCGGCCAGGCCGAACGACTGACCTGGCGCGGCCAACTGCAGATGATCTTCCAGGACCCTTACGCGGCGCTGAACCCGCGGCACAGCGTGGAGGCCATTCTTGACCGGGTTCAGCGCCTGCACGGCCTGAACGATGCCGGCCAGAGAGCCAAAGCGCGCGAAGCCATGCTCGATGCGGTCGGCCTTGCCCGCAATAGCCTCAATCGTCTGCCGCATCAGTTTTCCGGTGGCCAGCGTCAGCGTATCGGCATCGCCCGGGCGTTGATCGTCAAGCCAAGGTTGGTGATCTGTGACGAGCCGGTGTCGGCGCTGGACGTTTCGACGCAGGCGCAGATCCTGAACCTGCTGGTGGAACTGCGCGAGGCATTCAATCTTTCGTACCTGTTCATCTCCCACGACCTTTCAGTGGTGCGTTACCTGGCCGACCGAGTGATGGTCATGCACGACGCCCGCATCGTCGAACAGGCCACGCCGCAGGCCCTGTGGCAGCAGCCGCAGCATTCCTATACCCAACGCCTGCTGGCTGCGATCCCCGGCAGTCCCAACGTTAGCGCACCGCCCAGACGCAGCTTGTCCTTCGCGGTGGCCTGCTAGTCCATGACCCAGAACCAGGAGCAACCTCATGAACCCACGTACTGACACGCTCAAGCTCGGCCTCTTCCTGCGCGCCACGGGGCATCACATCGCCGCATGGCGTGACAGCGGCTCGCAAGCCGACGCCGGGGTGCGTCTGGATCACTTCGTTGAGCTGGCGCGCAAGGCCGAGGCGGCGGGTTTCGACACGCTGTTCCTGGCGGACAGTGTTTCCGTGCGCGGCATCGACGCGCCGACCTTCGACCGCGTCATCGCGCCCAGCCTCAGTTTCGAGCCGCTGACGTTGCTCTCGGCCCTGGCCACCGTCACCTCGCGCATCGGCCTGGTGGCCACGGCCAGCACCAGTTACAGCGAGCCTTTCAACCTGGCGCGGCAGTTCGCCTCGCTGGATCAGATCAGCGGCGGTCGCGTTGGCTGGAATCTGGTCACCAGCAGCGACCCGGAGGCGGCGAAGAATTTCGGCGGTGCCAGTCACGGCAGCCAGGCCGCCCATGCCGATCGTTACAGCCGTGCGCGGGAATTCCATGCGGTGGTCGACAAGCTGTGGGACAGCTGGGAGGACGACACGCTGCTGCTGGACAAGGAAAGTGGCATCTTCCTCGACCGCAACAAGCTGCACAGGACCGATCATTATGGCGAGCACTTCAATGTGCAGGGCCCCTTGAACGTGCTGCGCTCCCCTCAAGGCAAGCCTGTGCTGGTGCAGGCCGGCGCCTCGGAGGATGGTCGGGCGCTGGCGGCTGCCACCGCCGAAGCTATTTTCGCCGCCCACCAGACACTGGCTGACGCGCAGGCGTTCTACAGCGACATAAAATCTCGCGCTGCGGTGCTGGGGCGCAAACCCGAGCACATCAAGATCCTGCCAGGGGTGACGATCTTTACCGCGCCGACTTCGGCAGAGGCCCATGCCAAGCACCAGCGCCTGCAGGACCTGGTTCATCCCCAGGTAGGCCTGAGCCTGTTGTCGGGTCTGCTCGGCGGCGTCGATCTCTCGCACCTGCCGCTGGACGGCCCGCTGCCCTTGGATTTGCCCGCCACCAACGCCTCGAAAAGCCGCCAGCAACTGATTCTGCAGCTCGCCGCCGAAGGCCTGAGCATTCGCCAGTTGTACCTGCGTCTGGCCGGGGCGCGCGGGCACTGGACGCTGGTGGGCTCGCCGCAAGAGGTGGTCGATCAGCTGCAAGCCTGGTTTGAAGGGTACGGCGCCGACGGCTTCAACATCCTGCCCCCGACCTATCCCGAAGGCCTCGACGATTTCATTGCGCTGATCCTGCCGGAACTGAAGCGGCGTGGCCTGGTGCCTGCCGATGGCCCCACAGGCAAAACCCTGCGTGAACGTCTCGGGCTGCCTTTCCCGCAGCACCCCGCGACGCTCAAACGTGAGCTTTCCGTCGCCGTTTGAAAATGAGCCGCTCAGTGACTGATATACGGCAGACGCCAAGCCCGGGGTTTGCCGACTTCTTGCCTCATCGCACCGACTGAAGAGAAAACCGCCATGACCCATCAAATCAACGCCGCCTGGGGTGCAGGCCCCGGACCTGACTATGAACAGCTGGCCGAGCGCTTCAGGCCACTGTTCATCAGGCTCCGCGAAGGCGCCATTGATCGCGAACTGCAACGCCGCCTGCCGGTGGAAGAAATCCAGCTGCTCAAGGCTGCAGGTTTCACTGCCCTTCGCGTGCCCAAAGCCTACGGCGGATCCGGCGTGAGCATCTCTGAGCTGACCAACCTGCTGATCGAGCTCGGCGAAGCCGATTCCAATCTGGTGCAGGCGCTGCGTGGCCATCTGGGCTTTACCGAAAGCGTGCTCTGCAGCCCCAACGAGGAACGCCGTGCGCTGTGGCTGGAGCGATTGGGACGGGGTGAAACGGTGGGCCCGGCGACTGGCGAAATTGGCCAGACGAGCCAGGCGCAGTTGAGCTCGCGGCTCTATCTGGACGGCGAACAATGGCGCATAGACGGCACCAAGTTCTACACCACCGGCAGCCTGTACAGTGACTGGATCGACGTCGCGGTCAGCGATCACGATGGCAGGCGCGTGTTCGTTACCGTGCGTCGCGAGTCCGAAGGTGTCGAGGTGGTCGACGACTGGAACGGTTTTGGCCAGACCCTGACCGCCAGCGGCACCGCACACTTTCGGGCGGTCGCCGTGGACCCGCGCAATATCGTCAGCAACGAGGACCGTTTCCCTTACTCGCCCGCTTTTTTCCAGATCATTCACTTGGCCAATCTGGCTGGAATCGGGCGCGCCTTGAGTGGCGAAGTGGCCGATGCGGTAGCCAGGCGCACGCGCAGTTTCAGCAACGGCAACGCGCCTCGGGTCGCTCAGGACCCGCAAGTGCTGCAAGTGGTCGGCAGCCTTCGTGCCGCGGCCTACAGCGCTGGCGCCATCGTGCTGAAAAACGCCGAAGCGATCCAGCGTGCCTATGACGCCGGCCTGACCGGCGACGCCGATGCGTTGATGCAGGCGGTGGATATCGCCGAACTGGAAATTGCCCAATCGCAAACGATCGTCAGCGACCTGATCATCGACGCCAGCTCCAGGGCATTCGATGCCGTCAGTGCTTCGGCGACTTTGCGACCGAACGGTCTGGACCGTTTCTGGCGTAACGCCCGCACCCTGGCTTCGCACAACCCGCGCATCTACAAGGACCGCATCGTTGGCGACTTCGCCGTCAACGGCACGCCCCCGCCAGCACAATGGAAAATCGGCATCGCCTGATCTTTATGCTGAGTCATGACCAGGCCGACACCCGTCGGCTTGTTTATCCCGGGCCGCGTTGCCCCATTGCGCCGGAGCTGTCCGCGAACCACCGCCCGCTTCCCTTCCCACCGTTCAGTAAGGACTTGCAGTCGGCCGAACCACAATCTCGCTCACGTCCACGTCATCGGGCTGTTCAATGGCATAGGCGAGCGCCCGTGCGATGGCGTCCGCGCTCATCGTCACGCGCCGGAATGCTTTCATTTCTTCGCGCGCGACGTCGTCGAAGATCGTATCGGCCAGCTCGGATTCGACGACGCCGGGACAGACCACGGTGACGCGGATCTTGTCCGTCTCCTGGCGCAGACCATCGGAGATCGCCCTGACGGCAAACTTGGTCGCGCAATACACTGCAGCGGTTGGTGACACCGCGAGGCCGCCGATCGAGGAAATATTGATAACCTGCCCGAAACCTTGCGCCTGCATGCCGGGCAAGACAGCGGCAATCCCGTGCAGTACGCCGCGAACATTGACGTCGAGCATCTGGTTCCATTCATCGACCTTCAACGATGCCAAAGGAGACAGGGGCATGACGCCCGCGTTGTTGACGATCACGTCGACCTTGCCATGCTGCGTGGTGGCCAATGCGACGAACGCCTGCATGGACTGCAGATCGGTGACGTCCAGTGCGCACGCGCTGGCCGACCCGCCGTCGGCCTGGATCTCGTTGACCAGTGTGTCCA
>Ga0265780_10002853_pt1 | contig 23143 bp, 17 predicted proteins | sample P1T30metagenome_FD_192432 | JGI IMG/M metagenome (GOLD analysis project Ga0265780, IMG submission 192432) | Plant litter microbial communities from East Loma Ridge, Irvine, California - P1 T30 | ecosystem: Environmental > Terrestrial > Plant litter > Unclassified | place: USA: California... | reverse complement strand
GATGGCCGAACTCGACGCGCGCGCCAGGACGGGCTTCGCGCTGATCGCAGAAATCAAGAAAGCGAGCCCCTCCAAGGGATTGATTCGCGAGGATTTCGACCCGCCGGCGCATGCCGCCGCTTACGCCGCAGGGGGTGCCACCTGCCTGTCGGTGCTGACCGACGAAGCGTGGTTCAAGGGTTCGGATGCCTATCTGCTCGCAGCGCGTGACGCGTGCGACCTGCCGGTGTTGCGCAAGGACTTCATGGTCGACCCGTGGCAGGTCCCTGAGTCGCGCGGGATCGGGGCGGATGCGATCCTGCTGATCATGGCAGCGCTCGACGACACGCTCCTCGCCGAGATCGAGGCGAGTGCGATCGAGTGCGGGATGGACGTGCTGGTCGAAGTGCACACGCAGGACGAGATGGAGCGCGCGATGAAGCTCAAGTCGCGCCTGATCGGGGTCAACAACCGCGACCTGCGCACCTTCACGGTGGATTTCGCCCGGACCTACGAACTGGTCTCGAAGGCCCCCAAGGATTGCACCTTCGTCGCCGAGAGCGGGCTGACGACGCGCGCCGACCTCGACGCGATGGCCGAACACGACATCCGCTGCTTCCTGATCGGCGAGGCGCTAATGCGCCAGCCCGACGTCGAGGCAGCGACGCGGAACCTCGTCGGATGAGCGGCCTGACGCATCTGGACGAAGCCGGCGCGGCGCACATGGTCGACGTCGGCGGCAAGACGCCCACTCGCCGCGAAGCGGTTGCGCGCGGGCGGATCGACATGGTGCCCGAGGCAGTCCGCGCGATCCGCGACGGCAGCGCGATCAAGGGCGACGTGCTTGCGGTCGCGCGCGTTGCGGGGATCATGGGGGCGAAGAAAACGAGCGACCTCATCCCCTTGTGCCACCCGCTGCCGTTGACACGCGTGGCGATTGATCTGGTGGTCGATGATGAAGGCGTGGTGGCGACCGCTACAGCCGCGACCGAGGGCAAGACCGGGGTCGAGATGGAGGCGCTGACCGCCGCGACGGTCGCGCTGCTGACGATCTACGACATGGCCAAGGCGATCGACAAGGGCATGACGATCCGGGATATTCAGTTGCTTACGAAGATGGGTGGCAAGTCGGGCGACTGGGCGCGCTAGGCCGCGTACCGGTCGCTTCCCCTACACTGACGGCTTCCCCGGCGAAGGCCGGGGCCCAGTAGCGCAGGTTTTTGTAACAGTGCGCAGCGCCCGATTATGCGCGTTTCGCTACTGGGCCCCGGCCTTCGCCGGGGAAGCGCGAAGTGTTGGGTAGCTTGGCGATCAAGAAAAAGGGAGAGGCAGCCTAAAGCCACCTCCCCCCAATCCCTTACCCGAACAGCTTCGCCGCGGTCTCCGCGATGCGCTTGCCCTGGTACCGAGCGCCGTCCAGTTCTTCCTGCGCAGGCTGACGGCTGCCGTCGCCGTCGGCGATCGTCGTTGCGCCATACGGCGTACCGCCGAGCACCTTCTCGACGCCCATCTGCCCCTTGAACCCATAGTCCAGGCCGACGATCGTCATGCCGTGGTGCAGCAGGTTGGTGATGATCGAGAACAGCGTCGTCTCCTGACCACCATGCTGGCTCGCGGTCGAGGTGAACGCACCGCCGACCTTGCCGATCAGCTTACCGGTGAACCACAGCCCGCCGGTCGTATCCCAGAACTGCGCCATCTGTGCGGGCATCCGGCCATAGCGCGTCGGCGCACCAACGATGATCGCGTCATAATTGGCGAGCGCGTCGGGACCTTCGATCAGCGGGTGCTTGGTGTCGGTCTTGAAGTGCGCGGCTTCGACGACGTCCTGCGGCGCGGTTTCTGCGACGCGGCGAATATCGACTTCGGCACCGGCCGAGCGGGCGCCCTCGGCGACCGCATCAGCCATCTGCTCGACGTGACCGTAGGACGAATAATAGAGCACGAGAACCTTTGCCATGATGACTTCCTTCTATGTGAAATGAGAGACTTAAGAACGTTTACTGTGAGTCGACGAGAACCAGTTCGGCGTCCTCGATCGCGGTGATCGTCACGGTCTGGCCGCCGTCCATCGCAGCGCCATCGCGCGCCTTGAACGTCTCACCCGCGATTTCGATCACCCCCGTCGCCGGAACGAGATAGGCGTGACGCCCCGGCAGCACCTCATGCGTGATCGTCTCGCCGGCGCGCACCATGGCAGCCAGCACACGTGCCTCGGCGCGGATCGGCAGCGCGTCCTTGTCCTCGGAGAACCCGCTCGCCAAGGTGACGAACTGACCCGAACGATCGTCCTTGGGGAAAGGCTTCGCGCCCCAGGAGGGCGACCCGCCGGTACGGCTCGGCTCGATCCAGATCTGGAAGATCGTGGTCTGCTCGCTCTCCAGATTATATTCTGCATGCCGCACGCCCGTGCCCGCGCTCATCACCTGAACGTCGCCGGCACCCGTGCGGCCTTCGTTGCCAAGCGAGTCCTTGTGCGTGATCGCGCCTTTGCGGACATAGGTGATGATCTCCATGTCGCGGTGCGGATGCGGCGGGAAGCCGCTGTTGGCAGCGATCTCGTCGTCGTTCCACACGCGGATCGCGCCCCAGCCCATCCGTGCGGGCTCGTAATAGTTCGCAAAGGAAAAGTGATGCCGCGCGTTGAGCCAGCCGTGGTTGGCATGCCCAAGGCTCTCAAAAGACCGTTTCTCGATCATGTTACATCTCCGGGAGGAACCCAGTGTTCCGTTGCAGCCAAGATAGGCGTTTCGATCACGCGGTAAATGGAAACGCTGGAAACCGATCGTTTCCAAGGCTACAGTTGAACGGTTGGGGGAGAAGGTCACGATGCGGCTGCCTGATCTTGAAGCGTGGGCGATCTTCGCGAGCGTGGTGGAACACCGTTCCTTTAGCGGTGCCGCGGATGCGATCGGCGTCTCCAAGGCGACCGTGTCGAAAGCGGTGACACGGCTGGAGGCGCATCTCGGCCAGTCGCTGTTCCATCGCACCTCCCGACGGCTGACGCTGACCGAGAACGGCAAGGGCCTGGCGGAACATGCCGCGCGAATCCTCGCCGAGGCCAATGCCGCGGAGGAAGCCGCGCTGGACGCGGCCAATGCGCCGACCGGCCTCGTCCGGGTCGCTGCGCCGATGTCGCTCGGCCTGCTTGCGATCGCACCGGTCATCGCGGATTTCCTCGTGCTCAACCCCGGGATCGAGATCGACCTGCATCTCTCCGATGCGCGGGTCGATATCGTCGCTGAAGGGTTCGACATCGCTTTGCGAATCGCGACCTTGCCCGACAGTTCGCTGCGCTCGCGCAAGCTCGCAGACATGCGGATGCACGTGGTCGCCGCCCCTGCCTATCTCGCCCTGCATGGCCGCCCGACCCACCCCGGGCAACTCGGCGAGCATCGCTGCTTTGCCTATACCAATGTCACCGCGCCGTGGCGGTTCGTCGGGGCCGACGGTACCGAGGTGTCGGTTCGTCTCAACGGGCCGCTCGCGACCAACAGCGGGGAAGCGATGCTTCCGGCGCTGCGTCGCGGGCTCGGCATCGCGATGCTGCCCGAATTCATCGTTGCTGAGGACCTCAAGGCGGGGCGCATCGAGATCATCCTGGCGGACTGGGCACCGCATACCGGCGCGCTGCATTTGATGACGCCCCCAGGCACGCTGCGACCCGCACGGGTGGAGGGACTGATCGCGTTTCTGACCGACCGGCTCAAACAGATCTGTGTCCAACCGTGACTCAAAGCGACTCTAAACGAGTCATGTAATCCCCCGGATTAATTGCAAATTAACCTTTTGCCTTCATTGATGTTGAGGTTAATAGTTACTGCGAAGGTTGGTCGGGCCACCAGAGGTACCGGAGCCTTGAAACGGGGAACAGCAAGATGCGCGTGCTGCTGATCGAAGACGAGCCGACGACCGCCAAGGCGATCGAGCTCATGCTGACGACCGAGGGCTTTAATATCTACACGACCGATCTTGGCGAAGAAGGCCTCGATCTTGGCAAATTGTACGATTACGACATCATTCTGCTCGATCTCAACTTGCCCGACATGCACGGCTACGACGTGCTCAAGCGGCTGCGAGTCGCCCGCGTGCAGACCCCGGTGCTGATTCTCTCGGGCATCAACGAGATGGACTCGAAGGTCCGCTCGTTCGGCTTCGGCGCGGACGATTATGTGACCAAGCCGTTCCACCGCGAGGAACTGACCGCGCGCATCCATGCGGTCGTGCGGCGTTCCAAGGGGCATAGCCAGTCGGTGATCCGGACCGGCAAGCTTGCGGTCAACCTCGATGCCAAGACGGTCGAGGTGGACGGCTCGCGCGTGCATCTGACGGGCAAGGAATATGCGATGCTCGAACTGCTGTCGCTGCGCAAGGGCACCACGCTGACCAAGGAAATGTTCCTCAACCACCTGTATGGCGGCATGGACGAACCCGAACTCAAGATCATCGACGTGTTCATCTGCAAGCTTCGCAAGAAGCTCAGCATGGCATGCGAGGGCGAAAACTACATCGAGACCGTGTGGGGCCGTGGCTATGTGCTGCGCGAGCCCGACGAAATGCTCGGCGCGGTCGAAGTCGCCTAACCTACTCCGTCTAATTTCCTCGTTACAGGCTGGCCGGAAGACGATCGCAACGTCTTCCGGCGGCGGCTTCGCACGCCCCCGTCACGTCTGCTTATCCGCCAGGTTTATGATGCCAAAACAGCCATTTGCGTGACATTCCGTTTACCATACGTCACGCATTGGTCATGTCCGTAACCTAGCAAATGAAACTCGGCGGCCGCTTGTGGTCTGCGGCCGGTCCGGAATATTTGGGGCTATCCTATGAAGATGCAATCCGCCTGGGCCGCCTTGTGTGCGACCAGTCTTGTCCTGTCGGGCTGCAGTGGCGGCGGCGGCGGGACTGAGGCGACCCCTGCCCCGGCCCCCGCGCCTGCCCCCACGCCGACTCCGACCCCCGCGGCGGGCGCGGTTCGCACGATCGTGATGGTATGGGACGGGCTGCGTCCCGACGACGTCAACGCGACGGACACGCCCAACCTGCTCGCGCTGCAGCAGGCCGGAGTCAATTTCCAGGATAACCACTCGACCTATCCGACGTTCACGATGATGAACGGGTCGTCGTTCGCGACCGGGTCCTTCCCGAAGACGTCGGGCTTCTACGGCAACACCGTCTGGACGCCGCCGCAGGGCACGGGCAACACGATCCCGGCCGGCAAGACCGCCACCGGCGCCGCGCAAAGCTACACCGACCCCGTCTTTACCGAGGATTATCAGGTCCTCTCGACCTTGAACGACTATTACGGTGGCCAGTTGCTGCTGGTGAAGAGCCTGTTCGCGACCGCGCAGGCCGCCGGGCTCACCACCGCGGCGATCGGCAAGTCGGGGGCCGCGTTCATCCAGGATCTCGGCAAGGGCGGGTTGTTCCTCGACGAGAACACGGTCATGCCGCGCAGCCTCGCGACCGAATTGCAGACGGCGAACATCCCGCTCCCCGCGAACGTGATCAACACCTACGCTGGCGGCGAAGCCGTCACGCTCGCCGGGACCAACGGCAACCCGACCGGCCGGGCAGGCTACGTCACGTTCGATACCACCGCCTACGATCCCGGCGGCACGATCGCCATCGCCGCGCGCGACTCGAGCGACGAGACGCAGGGCGCGCCCGAGGATGCCGCCAACAAGTACATGCTCAACGTGTTCACGTCGTACATCCTGCCGCAGAAGAAGCCGATGCTGTCGGTCATCTGGTTCCGCACCCCCGACAATGTCGAGCATGGCTATGGCCCCGGCAGCGCGAACGGAAACGCGGGTCTGCGGTCGCAGGACGCGCGGCTTGGCGAGTTGATGGCGGCGCTCAAGGCACAGGGTCTCGACACCACCACCAACATCGTTGTCGTGTCCGATCACGCGCATTCCAGCGTATCCGGCCCGCTCAACCTGTATCCGCTGCGGACGATCAATCCGTCGGCATCCGCACCCAACGGTCCCACCGTCAACGGCGCGACCAGCGGCACCAGCGCGGCCAGCCTCGGTGGGATCAACCCGTCGGGCTATTCCTTCTCGGGCGACGTGCGCTCGGCCGATCTGCTGACCTATCGCGGTTTCCGCGCGTATGACGGTTCGGGCTGCTCGACCAGCGCGATGTACGGCCTCTCGGCGACCGGCACGCCGACCATTCCGGTGCGGCTCGACACGTCGGGCTCGGTCTGCGGTGCGGCCAACACCAAATATCAGGCGATCAGCGCGACGGGCACGTTCCGCGTCCCCGCCCCCGGCAGCCTGCCAACCAACGGCATCGTCGTCGCGGCGAACGGCGGGTCGGATTACTTCTACGTCCCCAGCCACGACCTGACGACGATCCGCAACCTCGTCACCTTCCTGCAGCAACGCGAGGAATATGGCGCGGTCTTCGTCGACAGCCGCTACGGCGCGATCCCCGGCACGCTCCAGATGAACCAGGTCAACCTGGAGAACGCCAACCGCAGCGGCAACGGCCAGCCCGATGTCGTCGTGTCGTTCAACTGGGACGATCAGGCGGTCGTCCACGGCAAGACCGGGATCGAGTTCTCCAGCGTCGGCGGACAGCGCGGGATGCACGGCAGCTTCAGCCCGGTCGATGTGCGCAATACGCTGATCGCGTCGGGCCCGTCGTTCCGCAAGGGTGCGACCGTGACGACGCCGACCGGCAACGTGGATGTCGCGCCGACCGTCGCCTATCTGCTGCGCCTGGCGATGCCGCAGGCCGACGGTCGCATCATCAACGAGGCGTTGCTGTCCCCCGCAAGCGGCGCGACCCCGACCGTGGCGGCCTCCTCGATCTCGCCGAGCGCGCCCGCGACCGGTCTCTCGTTCGAGACCCCGCTCGATCCGACCGGCCGGACCCGCGACACGTCGCTGCCGCTGGGCACCTATACGATCACGTTGCAGGTCAAGGACCTGACGATCGACGGCAAGACCTATCGCTACTTCGACTACGCCAAGGCGACGCGCCAGTAATGCGCGTTTCCCCATCTCAATGGTCGCTTCCACTGCTTGCCTTGGCCACCGCGCCAGCGCTCGCAGCGCCGGCCCCGCGTGCTGGATCGTTCGACGCCACCTTCGCCGCGACGGGCGAGCCCGCGTCGCTCCACTATCAGGTGCTGTACGCCTCCAATGGCGCGCTGCATCGCCTGGACGTATGGCGTGACGGCGACCGTCGCATCAAGCGCGTCACCGATGGCGCGCTCGCCACATATGCCGCGCGGAAGCCGGGAGAGGTCGGCTACACGCTCAAGGTGCTCGACCTGAAGCGCCGGATCAGCACGGTGATCGACCGGACCAATCTGTACCGGATCGGGCAGTTCACCGACTGGTACGATCTCGGCCACGGACTACGCCATCCCAAGGGCGCCTACCGTCTGGTGCCGTCGCGCACTGCGCCTTCCGGGATGCCGCGGATCGGCCGCGCCTGCCGCTGGTACGATCTGATCGAAGGCCCGCGCACGACGCACATCTGTTGGGACGATACGGTAAAGCTGCCCTTGCTCATCGCACCCGATCGCGGCCCGCCGGTGTGGCGGGTGCGGGCGATCAATCAGGGCAAGATTCCCCCCGCTACCTTCAACGCCGACGATCGCGGTTTCATCAGAAACGATGCGAACCGCGATATCGAAGCGGACTGATCGCTAGGCGGCCGATCGCGCGATCCGCAGCCGCGGCGCGCGACGCAACGCCCCGCCGACCAGCGCGAAGCCCAGCAGCAGCATCGTCCAGGTCGCCGGTTCGGGCACCGCCGCCTGCAACGCAATCCGGTTCGCGATGACCGCATGGATTTGCGTCGTCGGGTGCAGGTCGTCGAAGTAGAGATACCCCGAACATCCCTGCGCCACCGCGCCGGCGGCAACGCAGGACGTATCGCGGATCAGCGTCGATGGCAGGCCGAACGCGGTTGGATCGGCAATCAGCGAAGCCTCCAGACCAAGCAGGTCGAAGAACTGCACGTTCGCGCCAGTGGCCTGCGCAACGGTCGCGGTCGTCGTGGCGAACGCGCTGCTCAGCGCCGCCGAGCGTGCCGTGGCGAGCGTCAGGATCCCTGGGTTGCCCAACGCGCCAGCCACCTTCCGCGAACCCGGCAAGTCGCCGATGTCGGGCACGCCCGTCACGACGATATTGCGCGCGCCCGCCGCGATCAGCGCGTCGAGGCCGGTGCTCAACGCCGTAATCTACGCGCTGAAGTCGGCAGTGCCGGGGTTGGTCAAAGTAGCGCGAACATCGTTCCCGCCGAACGTGACGAGCACCAGCGCCGAGCTCGAAATCGGCTGGTTGAGGCTACCGAAGATCGCAAGTTGCTGGGCGAACCCCGGAATGGCCCCGCCCGCCGTATAGGCCTGCGCCCCGCCGACCCCGAAGTTGGAGCCACCCAGCAGATAGGGCGACGATAACCCTGCACCGATACCGGCGGAAAGGAAGTCCGCAAAGTTCGGGCCGTTGGAGAAGCGACCGTTGGAATACCCGGCCGATGCCGGAGCCGGATCGGGCAAACCGGCGACCAGCGACCCGATCTGCGCGTTCCCCGTATCGACCAGACTGTCGCCGAACACCAGGAGACTGGAGAAGGTCGCCGCCGAGGCCGGCTGCGCGGTCAACGCCGCCATCGTCAACCCAAGCGCAACGGCACGTTTCGCGATCATCATGGCAACGCTCCCCATATTATGTACGCGAAGTTAACCATGTTCGGTAAGCCTGCCAAGGCGAAACGCAGGTCGCTACGGTCGCACGAACACCTTCTCGCCGCCCACCCAGGTCTGCTCGACCTTGGTCGCGCGCAGGTCGGTCGGGCTCGCCAGCAACGGATCACGGTCGACGATGATGAAATCGGCGCGCTGGCCGACGCCAAGACGCCCGAACTTCTCCTCCGCGAACCCGGCATAGGCCGCAGCCCCCGTAAACGCCCACCACGCCTGCTCCCGCGTCACGCGTTCCTCGGGACGCCAGCCGCCATAAGGCTGCCCGTCGGCACCCTGCCGCGTGAACGCCGCCGCCCAGCCGGCGAAGGCGTCGGGCTGCTCGACCGGATAGTCCGATCCGAACGCAAGCATCGCGCCGTTGCGCAGCATCGACGCCCAGGCATAGGCCCCGGCGAGCCGTGCCGGCCCCAGCCGGGCTTCCGCCATCGTCCGATCGCTCGTCTCATGCGTCGGCTGCATCGAGGCGATGATGCCGTTCTTCCCGAACCGCGGGAGATCGACCGGATCGACGATCTGCGCATGTTCGATCCGCCAGCGTCGGTCGCCCTTGTAGGTATCGACCATGTCGTCGATCGCGTTCAGCGCCTCGGCATTGGCGCGGTCGCCGATCGCGTGGACCGCAACCTGGTAATGATCGACCGCGGCGCGGCTCATCAGGTTGCGCATCACGTCGTCGGACATGAACCCCGCCCCGGTCTGCCCCGGTGCGTCGCTATACGGCGCCTTCAACCAAGCCCCGCGCGACCCGAGCGCGCCATCGGAATACAGCTTGACCCCGCCCATCCGCAGCTTGTCGGCATACAACCACGGGGTCGGACCCGATCCGCCGATCCGGATCGCGGTATCCACCCCGAACGCATAGCTCATGATCCGCACGCGCAAAGCGCCGGTATCGCCCGCGCGGCGATAGCTAAGCCAGTCGTCCATCGAACTGCCCATGTCGCTGGTGGCGGTGATGCCGTGGCTCAGCAACGCCTCCTGCGCTTTCAGGAACGCGAAATCGCGTTCCTTGGGGAGCGGCTGTGGTGCCGCCTTCTCGATCAGCTCGCGCGCGGAATCGACGAACACGCCGTTCGGCACCGTCCCGGTCTTCTCGATCCGCCCGCCAGCGGGCGCGAGCGTCTTGGCGGTGATGCCCGCCGCCTTCATCGCGGCACTGTTCGCCCAACCGGCATGACCATCCGCCCGTTGCAGCCAGACCGGCCGGTCGCTCACCACCGCGTCCAGATCCGCCGCGGTCGGAAAGCGTCCGAGCGCCCACGCTTCCTGGTTCCATCCCCCCCCGACGATCCATTTGCGATCCGGGTTTGCGGCGGCATAGGCCGCAATCCGCGCCTTTGCGTCCTCAAGCGACGTCGCGCCCGACAGGTCGAGTTCGAGCGCACGGAACCCCAGTTCCATCACATGTCCGTGCGCATCGACGAACCCCGGCAACAACACCTTGCCATGTTCGTCCGCGCGCCAGTCGAGCTTGGCCGGACGCTTCTCGTTCTCCGCGAGCAGCTTCACGACCTTGCCGTCGGGCGACATCAGCAACCCGGTAAAGCGGATCACCTTGCCGTCCTTGTCGAGCGTGATGCCGTTGACGTTGTCGATCAGCGCGTCCGCGCGCGCCACGCACGGCATGGCCAGAACGGGAAGCGCGATCGCGGGAAGCAACCACGTGGCGAAGCGAGAACGGAATATGATGAGCATAGCCCCCGCGATAAGGCTTGTTCCTTCATCGCGCCAGATGGTCTAGGCGACGGACGCTCCCGCGTGCCGAGCCTGTCGACGCACCGCCCCGCAGTGGCGAGGGAAAGCAAGGCTGTCCCCCCAGGCTCGGGGCAAATGGAAGTGAATGATGGCGACGCAAGCGAAGTCCGAAACCCTCCCCGTCATCCTCGCCGACGTCGAGGCGGCGCATAAGCGGATTTCGGACAAGATCGTCCGCACCCCCTGCTTCATCAGTCGCACGCTGTCGGAAATGACCGGCGCGACCGTCTATCTCAAGTTCGAGAACCTTCAGTTCACCGCAGCGTATAAGGAGCGCGGCGCGCTCAACACGTTGCTGCAACTGCCGCCCGAAACCGCAGGCGTGATTGCCGCGTCGGCGGGCAATCATGCGCAGGGACTTGCCTATCACGCCAACCGGCTCGGCATCCCCGCGACGATCGTGATGCCGACCAACACGCCGATCGTGAAGGTGACGCAGACCGAGGGACACGGCGCGACGGTCGTACTCTACGGCGACACGTTCGACGCGGCCTATGCCCATGCGCGCGAGCGCGAAGCCGAATGCGGGCTGACCTTCGTCCATCCGTTCGACGATGCCCGCGTCATTGCAGGCCAGGGCACAGTCGCGCTGGAAATGCTCGAGGACGTGCCGCAGATCGACACCTTCCTGACGCCGATCGGCGGCGGCGGCCTGATCTCGGGCATGGCGGTCGTCGCGGAAGCGTACAGCCTCAAGCCCGGCGGACATCGGATCGAAGTCGTCGGGGTCGAGGCCGAGCTGTTCCCTTCGATGTACAACCGCATCAACGGGACCACGATGCCGTGCGCCGGTGACACGCTGGCGGAAGGTATCGCGGTCAAGGAACCGGGCGCGATCACGTCGCAGATGGTCGAGGCGCTGGTCGATGACATCGTGCTGGTCAGCGAGCGCAGTCTCGAACAGGCGGTCAGCTTGCTGCTCCAGATCGAGAAGACCGTGGTCGAAGGCGCCGGTGCCGCCGGGCTGGCGGCGCTGCTCCAGCATCCGGAACGCTTTGCCGGGCGGACCGTCGGCGTCGTGCTGTGCGGCGGCAACATCGACACGCGCTTGCTGGCAAACGTCCTGCTGCGCGATCTGGCACGGTCGGGGCGGCTCGCACGGTTGCGGATCCGGCTGCAGGATCAGCCGGGCGCGTTGTTCAACGTCGCACGGATCTTCGATGCGCAACGCGTCAACATTCTCGAACTGTCGCATCAGCGGATCTTCACGAAGCTTCCGGCGAAGGGGCTGTTCCTCGACGTCGAATGCGAAACACGCGATCGCGCGCATCTGGACCGGTTGACCGATGCGTTGCAGGTTGCGGGATACACCGTGACGACGGTCGAGCTTGCCTGATCGGCACGCGTTAAGAAGATGGAGGGAATTGGCCCCTATACGCATTGCAGGACGGCCGGGCAGAGCTGATCGGGAAAATTCGTATACGTCCTTTTCAACGTGGTCAGGACTCATCATAACGTAATGCCAAGCCGGGATCGCAGACCGCCCTTTCCCGCTTCAGAGGACTCCCGCACGGTGACTGCGCCCTTCCGCTTTCCGCGTTTCTTCGTCACCAGCCCTGCCCCCTGCCCGTATTTGCCGGGCCGGCAGGAGCGCAAGGTGTTCACCGAATTGCGCGGCGAACAGGCAAGCGACCTGAACGACGCGCTCGGGCGGATCGGCTTCCGGCGCAGCCAGTCGGTCGCCTATCGCCCGAGTTGCGCCGGATGTACCGCCTGCGTGTCGGTGCGCGTCGTCACTGCCGATTTCGAGGCCAATGCCACGCAGCGCAAGCAATTGCGTCGGAACCGCGATCTCGAAGTCACCGCGTGCCGTCCGTGGGCAACCGACGAACAGTTCCAGTTGCTCAGCTGTTACCTCGGCTCGCGTCACCCCGGCGGTGGCATGGCCGAGATGGACGAGGGCGATTATGCCGACATGGTCGAGCATTCGCCGGTCAACAGCTTCATCGTCGAATATCGCGAACCGTCCCGCAACGGGGAGCGCGGCAAGCTCGTCGGTGCGTGCCTGACCGATCAGCAGGCGGACGGGCTGTCGATGATCTACTCTTTCTTCGACACCGAGCATCCCACCCGCGGGGGCCTTGGCAACCTCATCATCCTCGATCACATCCTGCGCGCCCGCGCGGTCGGCCTGCCCTATGTCTATCTCGGCTATTGGGTGAAGGGATCGCCGCGGATGCAGTACAAGATCCGCTATCGCCCGATCGAAGCGCTCGGGCCGACGGGCTGGAACCTGCTGGTCGACGAGAATGCAAAGTTCGCCCCGCCGGCGGAGAAATATGCCGTGATGGCGGAGCAGTTCATCGAGACACGGTAACAGCCAGACAAACGCCTTTGCAGGCGTTTACTGACCGTTCCGCCCGACGTGCAGATCCACGTCGAGCGTTTCCTCGCCCTCGCCAAGCCGTGACCCAGCGACCGGAGCAGCTCCTGCGGAGTCCAGCGCGACCGCTACACGGACATATGCCGTATCTGCACTCAACCCGGTCGAGGGGTCGAACGCGACCCAGCCCAGCCGGTCGACATAGGCTTCGGCCCAGCCATGCGGCGCAGGACGCCCATCGGCCTCCGCCTGGCACACCGGGCTGTATCCCGAGACGTAGCGTGCGGCGACGCCGAGCGTACGCGCCGCCGCGATGAAGACCTGCGCCATGTCGCGCGAACTCACCGACCCTTCGGCAAACGCCTCGATCGCGGTCCGTCCCGCGATTGGTCGCCCATGATCCAGCGCGAAGCGCCGCTTGATCGCGATATTGAGCGCGTGCAATCGTGCGACCGGATCGGTCTCCCCGATGTCCGCAGCGAACGCGGCGATCTCGGCGTCTGCAAGTGTCAGCGGCGTGTCGCGCAGGAATAAAGCGGGGGGCAGCGGCTCCTGCGCGCCGTGGACGATCCCATTCGACGGATGCGTCAGAACCTCGCCCGACACCGCGATCTCGATGTCGGAGATGGGACCCGCGACATACAGCATCGTGACCCGGTTGCCGAACCCGTCACGCCCATGCCGCATCCGCGCATCGCAATCGACATGCAGGTTCCAGCCCGTCACCGACTGGTCGTGCGTGTCCTCCGGAATGAGCCGAAGAAGCTGGGTCAACCGCGCTTGCGGCGCGGAGAAGCGATACGTCGTGCGATGATCGACCGACAGCCGCATCAGCTGAACTTGAACTGGCGGCCGACGGCCTCGTGAAGCCGGTCGTTCTCGCCGATGAAGCCCTGCAGATACTGGTGCAGCCCGCCCGCAATCACCTGACCCGATCGGGTTCGCGCGATTCGCGTATGCCGCGCGCGCGCCATGCGATCCGCTTCGCCGTGCAACCCCGTGCGCTTGGCGAGCAAGTTGAGGATGTCGACCGCTTCCTCGACCGAGGCCGCCAGACTGCGGGGGAGTTCGGATCGCGCGATGAGCAGGTCGATCACATTGGCGGGGCGCAATCCTTCCGAATACAGCCAGCGATAGGCGGTCACCGCGGACACCGTCTGCAGAATCGTCGTCCACTGGTCCCGGTCGACCACGCCACCGACCCGCTCACCCTCGGGCAGCAGGATATGGTATTTGACGTCGAGCAGCCGCGCGGTGTTGTCCGCACGCTCGATCGCCTGGCCGAGCCGAATGAACCACGTCGTCTGGTTGCGCAGCATGCGGTGGATCGCGCCTTCGAACCCGCGCGTCTCCGCCTTGACCGCCTCGACGAGGTTCAACGTCGCCATCGCGCTGCCCGCACTCGCGCGACGGTCGAAGATCAACCAGGCGCCGTTGATCGCGGTCCAGGACTCGCGCGTCAGCGCGGTGCGTACGGCGCGCGCATTGTTCCGCGCCATGTCGAGCGACCGCACGATCGATCCCGGATGGCTCGAATCGAGCGTCAGGAAGCGCGCAACGTTGGTCTTGCTGATCTGCTGGCCGGTCTTGGCAAACGCAGCATCCGTCTCGGTCACCGCCAGCGCCGAGGCCCACGCCGCCTCACCAGCGGGGCGCGGCGACAATACGTCGAGCCGCACCGTCGCCTCGACGAGCCGCGCGATGAAGTCGGCACGCTCGACGTAGCGCCCGAGCCAGTACAGAGCGGAAGCGGTCCGACTGAGCATCAGAGTGCTCCCCCGAACGTCTGGCTCTGGGTCTGCGTCTGCTCCTGCGCCTGACCCAGTGCCTCCAGCCCTTCGCCCGGTTCGCCCGCGCCATTGTCCATCAGCACGAAGCTGTCCTTCGTCCCGCCGCCCTGCGATGAATTGACCACGAGCGACCCTTCCTTGAGCGCGACCCGGGTCAATCCGCCGGGCACGACCTGCACACCCTTCGACCCGGTCAGCACGAACGGCCGGAAATCGACGTGGCGCGGCGCCAAACCGGCGTCCGCCAGTGTCGGAACGGTCGACAGAGCGAGGGTAGGCTGCGCAATATAGCGGTGCGGTTCGGCAATCAGGGCCGCGCGGAAGGTCTCGATCTCCGCCTTGGTCGCGGTCGGGCCGACGAGCATTCCATACCCGCCCGAGCCATCGACCAGCTTGACGACCACGTCCTTCAAATTGTCGAGCACGTATTTCAGCGCCTGCGGCTCGCGGCAACGCCATGTCTCGACGTTGGGCAACTTCGGCTCGCCACCGGAATAGAAGCGCACGATCTCAGGCATGTACGAATAGATCGCCTTGTCGTCAGCGATCCCGTTGCCGGGCGCGTTGAGCAGCGCCACGTTCCCCGCAGCATAGGCTGCGATCAGACCCGGCACGCCAAGCATCGAGTCCGGCCGGAAGACCAATGGGTCGAGATAATCGTCGTCGATCCGGCGATAGATGACGTCAACCTTCACCAAACCGGCAATCGTCCGCATCCAAACGATATCGTCATCGACCACCAGATCGGCCGCCTCGACCAGTTCGACCCCCATCGAATCCGCAAGGAAACTATGTTCGTAATAGGCTGAATTGTAATGGCCAGGCGTCAGCACGACGCACACTGGTGCCGCCACGCCCACCGGCGCGACCGACTTCATCGTCTCGAGCAGTTTGTCTGGATAGGAGTCGACCGCCGCAACACGAAACGACCGGAACAGTTCGGGACACAGCCGCAGCATCGCCTCGCGGTTCTCAAGCATGTAGCTGACACCCGACGGCGTCCGCGCATTGTCCTCAAGCACGTAGAAATCGTCAGGCCCGGTGCGCACCAGATCGATCCCGCAGATATGCGCCCAGATGTCATGTGGTGGCCGTATCCCAGCGATCTCCGGCCGGAATTGCGGATTGCCGAAGATCAGGTCGGACGGCAGCACGCCCTCAGCCAGAATGCGGCGCTCGCCGTAAATGTCATGCAGGAACGCATTGATCGCCTCGACCCGCTGGACGAGCCCCTCGGAGAGTCGGGTCCATTCGTCTGCCAGGAAGATCCGGGGAACGATGTCGAACGGGATGATCCGCTCGCTCGCATCGCTGTCGCCATATACCGCGAAGGTAATGCCGAGCTGTCGGAACGTCGCCTCAGCGGACTGCTGCCGGCGGCGCAGTTCGTTGGATGGCGTGCTCTCGATCCATTCACCGAGTGCGGCAAGCTCCGATCGCGGGATCATGCTCCCGCCGTTGCCCATGATTTCGTCGAACGCTCGCCCTATCCCCATGTGACGATAAAGCCTCCAACTGTGCGCCGGTTCCATGCTGCGATGGATTGTTGCGTTGCACAAGCAGATATTAACGGTGTTTTTACCGGAAATCGTCCCGACCGGGGATCACCGCTTGCGCTGAGTCGCGCGGGCGGCGGCATAATCGGTCCGTGCCTCGGCGACGATCCTCGGCAATGTCGTCGGATCGGCGAAGGCACGCGCATCACCGGCGTCACGGCGCGCTGCGCGTTCCAGAACGTCAGCTCCCTCGGGGTGCATCGGCAGGACGATATCGGCGTGCAATGCCCCCATCCGCGCAAAACTGCGGCGGTAGTCCGCATCGATCGCGGGATAGGTGCGATTGTCGTACAGGCGGTTCCCCGCCACCGTGATGCTGCAGGGGAATACGACGCGCATGGTGCGCCCCCCTTCCGTGATCGGCAGCATCCACGTCGTGCAGCCTGCGGTGTGTCCCGGCGTCAGTACCGCGGTCACTGCGATGCTGCCCATGCGGACCTGTTCCCCGTCACGGACGACACGGTCGACCGGCACGGGCGGAAACCGCGTGAACCCATTTTCGTTCTCGGCCTCATGCCGCCCACGCCGCAACGCGCTTGCATCACCCGCCGACGCGACGAGTTTGGCACCGCTCCACCGTCGCAATTCGGCGAACGCGGCAGCATGATCGAAGTGCGCGTGCGAATTGAGGATCCATTTCACTTGCCGTGGGCGCACCCCGATCGTCGCCAGATTGCGTTCGACCTGTCCAGCTTCCTTCGCCATCGGCCCACTGAGCAGGATCGTGCCCTCCCGCGCCACGATCGCATAAGCGGCAAGCCCGCGCGTGCCCACGTACCAAACCGGTCCGGCGACGTGGAACGGCTTGACCGGTTGCGACCAGGATGCAGGTGAGGCGGCCGCGCTCGTTGTCGACAACAGCAACGGTGCAACGAGTGCGGACAGGATACGGTGTTTCATAGCCCGGCAAGCATCGCAGACGTCAGCACTTGCGGCAACACACGCGGCGTTTTCGCGCCGGGCGCATAATAGAGGTACAGGGGCACTCCGGCCCGATTGTGCGCTTCGATGAACCGACCCATTACCGGATCGCCGTTGGTCCAGTCGCCGATCAGGACCGCGACCTTGTGATCGGCAAACGCCTCGCGGGTCGCATCCGTCTCGATCGCGGCTTTCTCATTGACCTTGCACGTCAGGCACCAGTCTGCGGTGAAATAGACGAACACCGGCCGCCCCGCCTGTTGCAATGCTGCAAGCCGCGCCTCCGTGAACGGTTCCGCGCCCCCCGGCACCGCCGCCGCCACGGCAGCATCGGGACGACGCCCTCCGATCAACCAGACGCTCGCTACTGCCGTGGCGAGCAGCAAGATGCCGATCACCGCACCAATCGCACGCCCCTTCGCCTGACGCGCGCCGCCGATCCACAACAGCACCGCCAGCAGCAGCGCGACGACCAGCCCGATCGCCATGCCGTCGACTCCGGCCTCATGCCCCAGCACCCACGCGAGCGCGATCGCGGTCAGCCACATCGGAATTGCCAGAATGCGGCGGAACGTCTCCATCCACATGCCCGGCTTGGGCAGACGCCGCCGCAAAGCCGGCACGAACCCGAGCGCAAGGAAGGGCAATGCAAGCCCGATCCCCAAACCAGCAAACACCGCCAGCGCCGCCGCCCACGGCAGCACCAGCGCCGCGCCCAAGGCCGCCCCCATGAACGGACCGGTGCAGGGCGTCGCGATGAACGCCGCCAGCGCACCCGTTGCAAAGGCACCGCCCGCACCGCCGCTGCGGTTGACGAACGCGGGAGTCGGTATCTCGAACAGGCCGCTCAGGTTGAGCGACAAAGCCACCGTCAGCAGCAGCAGCACGACGATCGCGCGCGGATCCTGCAACTGGAACGCCCAGCCCACCGCGGTTCCGCCTGCGCGCAGGGCGAGGATCACCCCACCCAGCGCCACACACACCGCAACGACCCCCGCCGCATAGGCGAGCGCCTCCTGCCGAGCGTGCCGCTCATCGAGATGCCCACGCGCAAGGCTCAGCGCCTTGAGGCTAAGGATCGGAAAGACGCACGGCATGATGTTGAGGATCAACCCGCCCAACACCGCGCCCGCGAATGCGATCAATGTCGCGCTCAACACGCCGGCACCGCTCTGGCTCGCCGCAGACACGGGCGCTGCGGCAGATGCGGCGACCGTGCCCGGACGCGCCGTAACCACCAGCCCCTGTTGCTCCCCGATCTGCAAGACGCCCTGCAACGGTCCGGCACCGGCAGCCGGAGCCGCAGCAGCCTTGGTCTCGACAACGATCCGGTCGCCGTCCTGAGTCACGGTTTGCGCGGCGGCGTAATCCAGCACGCCCGTCGTGATTGGGTAAAAATACGCCTGCCCCAGCGCCGCACCCGCCGGATAGGGGATCGCAATCCGCAGGTGCCCATCGCTCGACTGGAACGTCGCTTGCGAATCAAGCGGCTTGGGCACGGCCCGTCGCCATGCATCAAACCGGGCACGCGCCTCAGGCGTGACCGTGCCGTCGCCCACGACCAGGTCGATCGCGAGTTCCGCCGATTCGGGGACGCAGACTTCGGCCGAGCACACCAGATAGTTGGTCTTCAGCCGCACCGGCAGCGCGGTACCCTTTGCCAGTCCCGCAGGAATCCTGAGCGTTACCAACGGAGCATACGGCTTCTCGAACACGTAATTCATCAGGTCGGCGACGATCAGCCGACCCGGCACGGGATAGGCGGGTTCGCTCGCCGTCACGCCTGTCGGCAGTGTCCAGTCGAGCTTCGCGGGAAAGCCCGCATCCCCCGGATTCTGCCAGTATCCGTGCCAACCGGGTGCCGGAACGCTGGCCAGCGCGAGCGTGACGCTCTGCCCTGCGGCGGGGGTACGGCTTTCGGCAACCAGCGTGATCTCGAGATGCGCACGCGATTCGACAGGACCTAGCGTCGCAGCGCTCGCCGGCGCGCCACTCGCCAGAACGAGTAAGGCGAGCAGCGTAACCACCATGTCATGAAACCAGCGCATCGCTCATCCTTGTCGAGCCCGAACCCACGGGCCATAGCGGCGAAATCGGCCTGCCGTCCAACTCGGAGAATTCGTTTGAACCGCTACGCGTCCATCCTTGCGATTGCCTGCAGTCTGGCCAGCGCGCCGCTCGTCGCGCAGACCGTACCGTCGCCTGCTGCGCCGGTTGCCGCCCCGGCTTCAGCGACTCCGCCGAAACTGATCGTCGCGATCTCGGTCGATCAATTCTCCGCCGACCTGTTCGGCGAATATCGCGGGACCTTCACCGGGGGCTTGGCACGGCTGCAAAAGGGCGCGGTGTTCCCGAGCGGGTATCAGAGCCATGCCGCGACCGAGACGTGCCCGGGCCACTCGACGATCCTGACCGGGTTTCGCCCGGAACACACCGGCATCATCGCCAACACCTGGACCGACCTCGGCATCGCCCGCGCGGACAAGCAGGTCTATTGCGCCGAGGACGAGACAGTCCCCGGCACCACCCATGCGGGCACCTACACCGTTTCGGACAAGCATCTGTTGGTCCCCACGCTCGGCGAACGGATGAAGGCCGCGAACCCGAAGGTCCGGGTCGTGTCGGTCGCAGGCAAGGATCGCGCCGCGGTGATGATGGGCGGGCACAATGTCGACGAGCTCTGGTGGTGGAACGGCAAGGCGATGGTCAGCTACGCCGGGCGCGCGACCCCGCCCGTCGTCGCGCGCGCCAACGCCGCGATCGCCGCGCGCATCGCCGCCCCGCAAGCCGCGCTCGACGTGCCGCAAGTCTGCAAGGCGCATGACGTCGCGGTGTCGATCGGCGAGGGCAAGAGCGTCGGTGCAGGCCATTTCGAGCGCGAAGCGGGCAACGCCAGCGCATTCCGTGCGTCCCCCGCCTTCGATGGCGCGATCGTCGCGCTTGCGGCGGGTCTGGTGCAGGACATGAAGCTCGGCCAGGGCGACACCACCGACATCATCGACGTCGGCGCTTCCGCTACCGATTACGTCGGCCACACCTTCGGTACCGAAGGCGCGGAAATGTGCATCCAGCTCCAGCAACTCGATGCGACCCTTGGCTCGTTCTTCGAGCTGCTCGATTCGACGGGCGTTGATTACGAAGTCGTGCTGACCGCAGATCACGGCGGCAACGACATCCCCGAACGCGAGATCAACGCAGGTCTGCCGGGCGCCCAACGCGCGCGGATCGCGCTGTCCCCTTCCGTTGCTGGCAAGGCGATCGCGGCGAAGCTCGGCATCGCCAAGCCCGTGCTGTTCGGTGACATGCCCAATGGCGACATCTACATCGCACGCGATCTGACCCCGGTTCAGCGCAAGGCAGTGCAGGACGCCGCGGTCGCTTACTACAAGGCCGAGCCGCAAGTCGCCGAAGTGTTCACCGCAGCACAGATCGCCGCCACGCCGACGCCAAAGGGTCCGCCGGAACGCTGGACGATGCTGCAACGGGCGCGGGCTTCGTACAAAGCGGGCCGCTCGGGCGAATTGCTGGTCTTCCTGAAGCCGCGCATCACGCCGATTCCCGACCCCACGAAGGGCTCGGTCGCGACCCATGGCAGCCCGTATGATTACGATCGCCGCGTGCCGATCTTGTTCTGGCGCAAGGGCATGACCGGGTTCGAACACCCCGCCGGGATCGAGACGGTGGATATCGCCCCGACGCTCGCCAGGCAGATCGGGTTGAAGATCGTCGCCCCCAAGATGGATGGCAAGTGCCTCGATCTCGCGCACGGCGGCGCGCCCTGCGCCTAGGGTAGGACCCGTGGTTTCCCTCCGTCATTTCCGCCTCGGCAGGAATGACGGGTAGAGGGAGCGCCCGTCAGTCGAGGTTCGGCCGCAACCAGCGCGTCGCGGTCGCCAGATCGACCCCGCGCCGCGTGGCATATTCATGCAACTGGTCGGGCCCGACCCGCGCCACGCCGAAATACTCGGCCTGCGGATGCCCGAAGTAGAAGCCCGACACCGCCGCGGTCGGCAGCATCGCGAAACTGTCGGTCAGCGTGATCCCCGTAGCGGTGGTCGCATCGAGCAGCTCGAACAACATCGGCTTCTCGCTGTGATCGGGGCATGCGGGATAGCCCGGCGCGGGGCGGATGCCGCGATATTGCTCGCGGATCAGCGCTTCGTTGGTGAGCTGCTCGCCCTCGGCATAACCCCATAGCGTGGTGCGGACATGCTGGTGGAGCCGCTCGGCGAACGCCTCGGCGAGACGGTCGGCAAGCGCCTTGAGCAGGATGTCCGAATAGTCGTCGTTATCCGCCTTGAAGCGTTTGAGATGCGCGTCGATGCCGTGCCCGGTGGTGACCGCGAAGCCGCCGATCCAGTCGCCTGCGGGGTCGATGAAGTCGGTCAGGCACATGTTCGCACGCCCCTCGCGCTTCGCGATTTGCTGGCGGAGGAAGGGCATCCGAACTTCCTCTAGCCCCTCCCCTTCAGGGGAGGGGTTGGGGTGGGGCAGTTCAGCAATCTGGCCGGCGGAAACAGGCACGGCCCCACCCCCAACCCCTCCCCTGAAGGGGAGGGGCTTAGCGGAGATGACCACGTCATCCCCTTCCCGCCGGCAAGGCCACAACCCAGCCACACCCTTCGCCGTCAGCCATTTCTCCGCAATGATCTGATCGAGCATCTTCTGCGCATCGGCAAACAGCGACCGCGCGCTCTCCCCAACGATCTCGTCGTCCAGAATCGCCGGATAATTCCCCGCCAGCTCCCACGCGCGGAAGAACGGCGTCCAGTCGATCAGCTCGCGCAGATCCGCCAGATCCCAGTCGTCGAACACATGCACACCCGGCTGCACCGGCGCCCCCGGCTTCAACGCCATGTCGGCCACGAACCCGTTTGCCCGCGCGACTTCGATCGGGACGAGCTCGCTCTGCCCCTTGTTCGCGCGCGCCACGCGCACCGCTTCATATTCGTCCGACGTCTTCTGGACGAACTCGTCGCGGATCGTGTCACTCACCAGCGTCGACGCCACCCCGACCGCGCGGCTCGCGTCGAGCACATGCACCACCGGCCCCTTATACGCCGGCGCGATCCGCAAAGCGGTGTGGACCTTGGACGTCGTCGCGCCGCCGATCAGCAGCGGCATCGTCATCCCGGCGCGCTGCATTTCCTCGGCGACCGTCACCATCTCGTCGAGCGACGGCGTGATCAGCCCCGACAGGCCGATCATGTCCGCGTCATTCTCGTTCGCGGCCTTCAGGATATCCGACCACGGGACCATCACCCCCATGTCCACCACGTCGAAGCCGTTGCACTGGAGCACCACGCCGACGATGTTCTTGCCGATGTCATGCACGTCGCCCTTGACGGTCGCCATGATGATCTTGCCCTTGCCGCGCGCACCGGGCTCTTTCGCCGCCTCGATGAAGGGGAGCAGATGCGCGACCGCCTTCTTCATCACGCGCGCGCTCTTCACCACCTGCGGCAGGAACATCTTGCCCGATCCGAACAGGTCGCCGACGACGTTCATCCCGTCCATCAGCGGCCCTTCGATCACTTCAATCGGGCGGCCGCCCTTGTCGAAGATCGCCTGGCGCGCTTCCTCGGTGTCCTCGACGACGTGCATGTCGATGCCCTTGACGAGCGCATATTCAAGCCGCTTGTTGACCGGCAGCCCGCGCCATTCCGCCGCCGCTTTCTCGGCCACCGCATCGGTGCCCTTGAAGCTCTCGGCGAGCGCGATCAGCCGCTCGGTTGCGCCCTCATCGCTGTTGAGGATGACGTCCTCGCACGCCTGCCGCAGCTTGGGGTCGATCTGGTCATAGATGTCGAGCTGGCCGGCGTTGACGATCGCCATGTCGAGCCCGGCGGGGATCGCATAATAAAGGAACACCGAGTGCATCGCGCGGCGCACCGGCTCGTTGCCGCGGAAGCTGAACGACAGGTTCGACAGGCCGCCCGAGATATGCGCGTGCGGGCAGCGCGCCTTGATGTCGCGACACGCCTCGATGAAGTCGACCGCGTAATTGTTATGCTCCTCGATCCCCGTCGCGACCGCGAAGATGTTGGGATCGAAGATGATGTCCTCAGGGGGAAAGCCGATCCCCATCAGC
>Ga0265780_10002852_pt1 | contig 23147 bp, 17 predicted proteins | sample P1T30metagenome_FD_192432 | JGI IMG/M metagenome (GOLD analysis project Ga0265780, IMG submission 192432) | Plant litter microbial communities from East Loma Ridge, Irvine, California - P1 T30 | ecosystem: Environmental > Terrestrial > Plant litter > Unclassified | place: USA: California... | reverse complement strand
CTAGCTTCTCAACTCCGCTGACCAGTGCGATTTCACGTCGACCTTTCGGCCTCTGTCCCCAAAGACATAGCATGCCCAACACTGAACGAGGACGCCTGGGCGCAGAATGAGGAGCGCACTTGCGTCGCTTTATCGGATGGCGCATCGGAGTCCTTCGATTCTAAGACGTGGGCGAAGTTACTTGTAGCTCGCTATGCCGGCGACCATGCGATGACGCCCGATTGGGTTGCCGAAGCGCTTGGTGAGTACTCGAGCGCTTTCTGCTTTGAGGAACTTACGTGGTCAGCACAGCGTGCCTTTGACCGCGGAAGTTTCGCTACCTTGCTGGGGCTCGTCATCGGCCACAATGAGACCGACCTCGAAGTTCTTTGCATCGGCGACAGCCTGGCGTTACATGTGCGGGATGGCATCGTGATTGCTTCCTTCCCGTTCGACAGGCCCGAACAATTCGATGCTCGGCCGACTTTGCTCTCGACGAAAGGAGACCCGAATTCACTTTGGGCGAATTCGGAATTTTTCATTGATGCGAGTCGGACCTGGAAAGTGCAGCCAGGTGACGTCATTTACGCCGTAACCGATGCGGTTGGACATTGGATTTTGTCTCATCTATCCGAGAGCAAAACTATCCGGGAAGAGCTTGTGAATGTCCACTCTGAAGTGGACTTCGCATCCTTGGTCCAACAATTACGCGCCAGTCGCGAAATGAGACTAGACGATTCCACAGTACTCCGGCTCATAGTAGAAAACGAGTGATTGCATCATGGCTTACCCGAGCATCGAGCAGTATCAACGCGCGCTTCAACATCCACAGTATGTCTTCGCGGACGCTCAGCTAAAAGCCGGGAAGATTCAGTCATCTATGCTGGGTTTGCCCTTAGTGGCATCAGGTGGGTTCGCGCTCACCTATGCGCTTGAAGTCAGCGGAAGGAAGTATGCCGTTCGCTGTTTTCACCGTGAGGCGCCAGGAATCGAGCGGCGCTACGCAGCGATATCGACCAAGGTGAAAGGACTCTCATCGAAGTACTTTGTCGACTTCGATTTCCAGCAGCGTGGCGCGCAGATAGACAAGGGCTTCTATCCGCTCGTGAAGATGGCATGGGCTGAGGGTGAAACGTTAGGCGAGTTTGTCGAAACAAACTTCCAGAATAAGTCAAAGCTTACGAACCTCATAGCATCGTTGACCGAGCTATCTAAGTATCTGGAGTCGGTAGGGATTGCTCACGGCGATATCCAGGAAGGTAACCTCATGGTTGCTGACGGTGGTCGCAAAATTCAACTCATTGACTATGACGGCATGTACGTTCCTGAAGTTGCCGCTCTTGGGGGCTCGGAACTAGGGCACCGCGACTATCAGCATCCGAAGAGAAGCATGGCGAACTTCGGACCAAGAATCGACCGGTTCTCATTCATCGCGCTTAATCTCGCCTTACGCACATTGTGTCAGCGGCCGTCGTTATGGAATGTTTCCCTGAGCGGAGCTGGGGTAATCCTTTTTCGCGCAAATGACTTTGCAGACCCAGGACAATCGACAGTACTTCAAGAGATTGCGAAAACTCCTGGAATGGAGCGCGATGCAAAGAGCTTTATGTCTATATGCGCGGCTGAATTTGCTGCGATTCCATCTCTCATTGACTTCATCGGCGGCCTGAACATTCCGGCAGTAGCTGTGCGCCAACTTGCTGTCGGCACGGTCCAACGAGCTGGATACATTAGCCAGTATCCGGTCTTGGATGCCGCCGTGTACGACGTGTTCACCGCCAATATCGGAGCGATGGTGGAGCTAGTTGGGAAGGTTGTTGAAGTGAAGGTGGCCCGAACCCGTCACGGGCGGCCGTATATCTTCATCAATTTTGCTCACTGGAAAGGCAAAGCAGTGAAAATTGCCCTTTGGAGTCCCGCTCTGAAAGGAACCAAGGAACTGCCGTCAGAACAGTGGGTGGGGCAGTGGGTGACGATTCGCGGTCTCGTTGAGCCAGTCTATGAGAGTAAAGATAAAGGCTATAAACACATCACGATAACTGCCGCTCTCGTGAGCCATATCTCTAAACTTACTGAGCAAGAAGCGAGGTATCGTTTGACGCCAGTGTCACTGCAGCAAATGAACGAGCAACCATTGCACTCGAATGCTGCAGCACTTGCCGCGCTTAAGAACGCGGGCACCGCGGCCGCCATACGAGTGAGCGGAGGTCAGCGACAACAGGTGCGGGCGACTGCCCCTGCTGCGCAACCTCAGCCCCTGACCGCAAATCAGCTGGCACTTCAGAAGCTACGTCAGCAACAGTCTGGTCCGGCAACCTCGCCAAAGCATCCTGCTACGAGTAATTCGCCATCGGTACGCCCCAGTTCTAACGTACCCTCTCGCAATCATCCCTCGAATTCCTCGCTCAACCATGCCCTTACGCCTCAGAGGCAAGGATTCTTTGCTTGGCTCAAGAATTTGTTTTTCTGAACGAACGATATGTTCGAATCTGTTCGAAAGCTCATCTCTCGCACATTAGGAGTTCGCTCTGAAGTCCAGGAGGTCGTTCCAGAATTGGCGACGAAGCCAATGCTCCGTTGCATTCAAGACGAATTTTCTGAACTAAAGACTGTGCAGGGCAAGCTCCTGTGGCAGGTGCAAAATGAAGAGCAGGAAGTTCGGCAACGCATACTCACCACACCGTATGGCCTGCAGCTGGATGAGTTTAGGAGTGTGCTCCTGCCGACGTTGTGCCGCTTCCCGTTCGTGCCAGAAGCAGCAACGCTAAACCTCGAGATGGTTAAAAATCTATGGTTGGCATCTGCACCATTCTGTTCCAAGGCAGACTGGGAGACTAAGTGCGCAGCAAGTGATGCAAGGGACGCCTTGCTGCGACTTCATCCTGTCGTCTTAGAAACGTGTTGTGTCCTTCGGCGCAATTACGAAGACCTTCGACGAGCGAAAGCGGCCGGCTGTAGTGAAGTTAAGGTGGTGGCTAGGAAAAGCTGCTCCTGTTTGCGAAGGCTCGATGGCCAGTTCTTAAATGTAGACCAGGCGCTGGGCGGATTCGACGCCTTCAACAGTAGTATCTGGTTACTGCCATTGATTGAAGGTGGCTGTGCCAAAGCCGAGGACCCAAGCGTTTGTGACGTCTCGGTGCTCGCGATACCGCCCGTGCCTACCGGCGATGACAAGGAGTTCGCTCATAAGCTCCGCCTCCTGTTGCGGTCAGAGGAGCCGTAGTCAAAAAATGAATGCAGCGTGCCTGTCAACAGTTGCCCCCCAAGAAATGCTCGTAGCCGAAACATGGCGTGAATTATGATTTTCCAGCTGAACGACTCTATTGATGAAGCCCTGAAGGCGACGATGGTCCACGAGCTTTTCTTATGTAGCGAACGTATCTCTGAGTTCAAAATGTTGGCTTTCGCCGATTCTTCTTCGCGCAGGTCAAAGGCATGGAAAGTCAGACGACATGACGCGTACAGCAAGTTCATCCACCACCTATTTGAATTTTGGATTGCGGCTGCACAGCGGAATGCATTGAGTACCAAGTCGTTACCCTCCGACGTTCTTGATGAACTGCTGACATTGGAAGCGAGAAAGGCAATCAGGAACAGGCGCGACGCTATAGAGCACTTCAAACCTGTTGGCTGGGAGCAGTCAATACAGCTGCTGAGAGAAGTCGACAATGACTTTGGTAAACACTTTCGATTGGTGAGGAATCGCACTGCACATGTATCGCATCGGCGCGCGCAGCCGGGAGTCGACGACATAACTTTAGGTCAATTCTTCATTCGTTTTCACCACGCGGTTGCCGCCCTCTTTGAGACCGCTAAATTTGCATGGACAGTCAAAGACATTGAGGAGTACGACTGGATGGAAATCGAGGCGTTCGACAATGCCGTCGCGGCGGCTATGTGACAAATTTGGGGATTACGTATTGCGTCCGGGCCACGGACTCGGTCGCGTAGACGACGTCGCCCGAGGTATACCATGCGGTTGCGTCTGTTTAGAGTCTTCCCGGCTGCTAACCCCGAAAAAGAGCGTGCTCCCGATGGACCACTTTGCTAACGCGGCGATGACCCAAGCTACAACCTGACGACCAATTACATTATTCTTCTTTGCGCTATCTCCCCCTACTTTCGGCTGCATGGTGTTGGCTTCCAGGTCGAATTGACCTTCGTGTATTTTTTGCTGATTACCGTTGTACACTTAGTCCCTTAAAACACATCTGAAACTAAACCGACATGGCCTTTAAAAACCCTCCCACTGAATCCGTCGTGCCGGAAACTCCTGACAGGCTTTTTCGCGACTTGACGAGGCGCCGGCTTCCAGATGTCCTACCGCATCAGGCCGAAATCATGCGCCGATATGCGAACGAGGCGCTAGACCGGCCAGACGTGGCGCTTCAGCTGCCAACGGGGAGTGGGAAGACATTGGTCGGCTTGCTTATCGCGGAATGGCGTCGTCGTAAATTTCATGAGCGCATTGTTTATCTGTGCCCGACCAAGCAGCTTGTCAATCAAGTTGCCGCTGAAGCGAACGACAAATACGGTTTGTCCGTGGCCTCGTTCGTAGGCAACAATAAAGATTTTTCGCCGAGTGATAAATCCGACTATCAGCAGGCCCAAAAAATCGCGGTTACAACGTACAGCGCGCTGTTCAACACGAATCCATTCTTCGATTCTGCCGACGTAGTTTTGGTGGATGACGCTCATGTGAGCGAAAACTATATTGCGAAGCAGTGGACCGTCCACATCTCTCGGACGAACCCAGCACATGAGGCGCTTCACCGGGCGCTCTCAAACCTGCTGGAGCCACATATGTCAGCGACTGACATCACGCGTTTGCGCGGTGTCTGGGACGATATCGTCGACCGCACGTGGGTAGATAAAATTCCGACTCCAGTGCTTGCGACGATTGCCAGCGAACTGATTGAAATTCTCGACAGCCATACCGTGGGCACTAAGCTCGCCTTCCCCTGGTCGTCCATCCGTTCACACGTTCTGGCATGTCAGCTCTACGTCTCGTCCAACGATATTCTCCTGAGGCCGCTCTTGCCGCCAACGTTTTCCCATGCTGCATTCGACCGTCCGAGGCAACGGATTTTCATGTCGGCGACTCTTGGCGCTGGTGGTGACCTTGAGCGTCTAACCGGGCGTCAGGGCATCTTCAGAATCCCAGCTCCCTCAGGCTGGGATACCCAGGGCGTTGGACGTCGCTTCTTTATTTTCCCTGAAATGTCATTGAAAGCCGACGAGATTCCAGCACTGCGTGCTGACCTGATGGCCCGCGCCGGCCGTAGCGTGGTCTTGGTTCCATCGGACGCCGCGGCAAACACCGCAACGGTTGAGTTGGCAACCTCCCCTGGCTTTCCCATTTATCGCGTTGAGGACATCGAAGAGTCGAAATCGCGCTTTGTCGCAGAAGCAAACGCGGTCGCCGTCATAGCAAATCGTTACGACGGTGTGGACTTCGCAGGCAATGATTGCCGTCTCCTCTTCATCGATGGCTTGCCAAAGGCAACGAATGCGCAAGAGCGCTTCCTGATGTCCCGCATGGGCGCAAACGTTTTGTATAACGAGCGCATTCAGACGCGTGTAATTCAAGCGATTGGCCGTTGCACCCGGTCTCTTGAAGACTATTCAGCGGTGGTGGTCACAGGGGAAGAGCTGCCCGACTACTTAACGGATACCCGCCGACGGCGCTATCTGCACCCTGAGCTTCAAGCGGAAATCGCTTTCGGTGCGCGTCAATCTCGCGACACGGCCGCATCGGATTTTGTCGAGAATTTTGAGATGTTTTTTAATAACTCCAAGGAATGGGAGCAAATCAACAACCAGATTGTTGATGAGCGCCGTCGTACAGTACAAGAGCAGCTGCCAGCGGTCGGAGAGCTCCAGGCGAGCGTCCATTTCGAAGTGGACTATCAAACGCTCATGTGGCGCGGTGATTACGAGGCTGCCGTGGACGCCGCAGAACGTGTGCTGGGCGCCCTTAGCAGTCGTGACGTGCGCGGATACCAGGCACTCTGGCATTACTTGGCAGGGTCTGCTGCTCACCTAGCTGCATTTAGCGGCGCGAGCGTTACCATGACATCAAAGGCCCGCCAGCACTTCCTCGAGGCGCACCGGTGCGCGCCGGATATCAGCTGGCTGTCGACCTTTACGCGTAGGCAGAACTTGGTCGAATCGACTACGAAGTCTGAGGCACAAACAGCCGTATTAACCCAGGTCGAGAGGCTGGCTGCAAACCTTACGCGACTTGGAACTGTTCACGATAGAGAGTACGGGAAACTTGAGGCGCTCATTATGACAGGTGTTCGTCATCCTGAAACGTTCGAAAACGCGCAAAAGGAGCTGGGAAGCCTGCTCGGTTTTGTCGCCCACAAAGTTGAACGCGAAGGGTCGCCTGACCCGTGGTGGATTTCCGGCTCCCAATGCATCGTGTTTGAGGACTACGTCAATACGACGGAGCGGGGCGAGTTGTCGGTGGAGAAGGCGCGGCAGGCATCGTCTCATCCTAACTGGATGCGGGCGAACGTCGCCGAGGCGAAAGGATGCACTTTTCTGCCGGTGGTCGTAACACCGGCAACGAGCATCCGTCGCGCCGCATTACCGCATGTGGCAGAGCTGTGCTACTGGGGCTACTCGGATTTCGTGACATTCACCGATACCGCCTTGGCCGTTATCCGGGAGTTGAGGCGCGATTTTGCAGAGGCTGGAGATTTGATTTGGCAGGCAAGGGCCGCGACGATGTTGCATGAAAAGGGCCTTACCCTTGATGCCATCGGCCAGGCTCTGTCACATCACAAGCTTGCAGCGCGCATGACGGCAATTTAAAAGCTAACAGCGGACCCTAGCAGTCATGACTTCGAAAACTACTGCCGCCGACGCTGCGACAACCGACTCTGACCTAGTGCGAGCAAGCAGAGATGGGGACCAGTTCCACTACCATTGGGCTGCACGTCACTGCCTTTCTCTCTTGCCTGGCGTTAGCGACCTAGTTGCCATATCGATTGAAGGCGCGTCGGCAGCCGAAGGCCCTGGCACGGCCAACGAAGGTGATGAACTTATTGATGTGGGGTTTTATTTTGGTAGCGAGAGGTTGGAGGAGGCGCGTCTTGTTCGCTATGTACAGTTGAAGCACTCGACGAAACGTGCGCATGAGCCTTGGACTGCCAGCGGGTTGAGCAAGACGCTTAAGGGATTTTCGGAGCGGTTTGCTAAGCTGAGTGAGGAGTTCGCGTGGAAAGAACTGAAGGACACCTTGCGGTTCACTTTCACGACGAACCGTCCTATCGATGAGAGAGTGATTGAAACCCTAGAGGACTTTGCTGCTGGAGAGACTCCGCGGCACATTTCAGTCGCTAAGACTTTGCGAGGGTATGTTGAAGGAACTGACTATGAGACTGCAAATTTTTTCAAGCTCTTCTCAGTTGAGCCGGGAGAGCCTGACCTCTGGAATCAGCGTAATCTACTTTTTAAGGACGTAAGAACATTCCTGGCAGAGGGCGATTCGGACGCGCCGCTTCAGCTAAAGGAGTTGGTGACAAGGAAAGCTACGACTGAGTACGCTTCGAACCCGTCGATTCGCCGCGTTGATGTTCTCCGTGCGCTCGAGACTGATGAGGCGGACCTTTGGCCAGCGGAGTGTTTGATTGCAGGGCCTGCTGGCGGCGCACTGCCGCGGGAGCAGGAAGGCGAGATTCGCGCGATTCTGGAGTCCGCACAACACCCTGTTGTGCTGCATGCAGAAGGCGGCGTTGGGAAGTCAATTCTTGTGTGGCAGTTATCTAGGTCTGTCCCCAAAGGTTCTGTCGCAGTTCTCTACGACTGCTTTGGTGACGGGCTATACAGAAGCGCGCAGCACTACCGACACCGAGAAAAAGACGCGCTTCCGCAAATAGCAAACGAACTTGCCGCGCGCGGACTGTGCCATCCGTTGATTCCGGTTCGAGGAACGGATAGCAAGCAGTACATGCGCGCATTCGTGAAGAGACTGGCCCAGGCCGTCGGCTTACTTCGAGCCAAGACTCCCCTCGCTAACCTTTATTTGATTGTCGATGCGGCAGACAACGCGGTTATGGCAGCGAAAGAGTTTGATGACTCGGCTTTCGTGCCGGACCTCATTCGTACTGCGATGCCGGATGGCGTGAAGCTCGTCTTCAGCTGCCGAACACATCGGCGTGACCATTTGCAAGCACCGCCTGACGCGATTCAAGTTGAACTCCGCCCGTTCACTCATGAAGAGACGGCTAGACACTTGAGGACCTTCTATCCTGATGCGACCGATAGTGATGTCTCCGATTTCGCTTTTCTAAGCAGTTTCAATCCGCGAGTTCAGGCAGTGGCGTTAAGCCGTAAGCTGCCTTTAGCGGAAATGTTGAGGGCGTTAGGGCCTTCACCATCGACAGTTGAGAGGGCAATTGCTGACCTGCTGGCGCAAGCGGTCGAGAAGCTGAAGTTTCGAGAGGGTCATGTCGAGGCCGAGCAAATTGGGCTAATCTGCGAAGGGTTGGCCGTGCTTCGGCCGTTAGTTCCAATTGCAGTTCTTGCTGAGATGTCCGGCACAAATGAAAGCGCAGTAAGGAGCTTCGCCTATGACCTAGGGCGACCGCTTCTGGTGAAGGGCGGGAGCCTTCACTTTCTAGATGAGCCTTCGGAGACTTGGTTCCGCCAGAAGTTCCTACCAGATAAGGAAAAGATGGCGACGTTCTTGCAGCGGTTGAAGCCCTTAGCAGCCTCGAGTTCCTACGTCGCGTCGACGATTCCCCAACTCCTGCTAGCAGCGGGACGAATGGATGAACTGGTCGAGTTGGCTCTTTCTACCGAAGGCTTGCCCACAGCGAACCCGCTCGAACGTCGCGATGTAGAGGTGCAGCGCTTGACGTTCGCTTTGAAAGCGTGTCTACAAGAGAAACGCTATGCTTCAGCGGCAAAACTTGCGCTTAAAGTAGCAGGCGAGCGCGCCGGAGTCGCGCGTCAGAATAGGCTCATACAGGCCCATACCGACATCGCATCTGCGCTTCTTTCTGCAGACCGTATTGACGAGCTAGTGTCTCGACGCGCATTCCGAGGAACTTGGACAGGAGCTCATCACGCCTACGAGGCAGGCTTGATGGCGGGGCGATTGGAATTCCTTTCTGAAGCGCGAAGCCGCTTGAGAATGGCAATAGACTGGCTATATTCCTGGGCGGGCATGCCCCAAGCAGAGCGTGAAAAAACGAGCGAGCGAGTCGAAACTAGCGACATAGCCGAACTGGCCATGGCCAAGTTGCTAGCAGAAGGACCGGAACAAGCAGCCAGATTTCTTAAGGGATGGCGCCCAAGGGCGCTGTCGATGACTGCAGGCGGCATCTTGGCAGGTCGACTTGTAGACCTTGGGCAATATGATTTGCTTGACCAGGTCGCGGAACATGGGGCGCGCGATATTTGGCTAATGCTGGGATTGGCAGTTGAAGCGTGCGAGGGTGGGCACACCCTCCCAGCCAAGCCGTTGGAAACTCTCATGAGTGCGCTGGCAACTCGCCGAATCGTACTTCAAGACACGGATAGGTCGACTTCCAGCTGGAGCGTGCTTCAAGGTGTCACATCCGCTGTTCTACAAGCGCTACGGGCGCTGCCTCGTGAAGATGTTGAATGGGCGAAGGTCATACGTCGCTACCTGCCAGAACATCCACCCGTAGAATTGATGGCGCGTCACGGTTCGGATAGACCTGTATTACTGAGAGCGTATTGCCTGGAGGCCGCTCTATTGGGTAGTCCGCTGGTGCTTATTGATTTAGCCCCTAAAGAAATTCGTGACGAACTGGAGAAAAAGACAAGCCGCTACAGCAGAAGTTCCGAAGCCGAAGCGTTCGAAAGGTCTACCGGAGGTCTTCTAGACTGGTTTCTCCTGAGTGCGGAAATCGCGTGTGGAAGAGTACCAGCAGTGTTTAATGTGGCAGTGCAGGCTGCGCTCAGTTCGACGAAATCCGCTAGGTCCAGAGATTACAACAACGTTTTCAACTTAGAGCAAATCGCTGCACTGGAGTGGATACGAGCGATACGTGATGCGTCAGTATCGGACACCGCATCCTTAGCCGAATTTCTGAACTGGTTTAACGAAAAAGCAGACGCTTTCGGGACCACAGCCATGACGGCTATTTGCCGCTTGGCAGCCCGGGGAAAAGCCCTTGAGAGTATTGCACTCGAAGTGTCTGTTCGGGTCTTCGAAGCTATAGAAAATCACCGCGAGCACGCTGAATCGAGAGTCGAGTCCTATCAAAATCTTGCGCGGGCCATTTTTCCGGCCAGTAAAGCCGAGGCTCGTTCCTATTTCGAGCGGGCGGTAGAGATTTCAAACCGCATCGGTGATGAGAACTCTGACTGATGGGGAGCTCTCTTGTGCCTTGCCGAAGCGAGTGGAAAGAGCGGCTTAGTCCGACCAGAGTCCGCCTATAGGCTGGCACGAGGCGCTGAGCTAGCGTACGACTATGTCGAAAGAGACAAGCATTTCGACTGGAACCACACCATTGATGGGTTACTGAGCTTATGTCCGGCCTCAACGATAGCGACTTTGAGCCGTTGGCGGGACCGAAAGATAGGCTATGCAGACAAAATTTTGAAAATCGCAGTTGACCGAGCCGTGTCGCGTGGCCTGCTACCGCCAATTGCGCCAATTGCGTTATGTTCGATTGGCGACGAGTGGACACGGGTAGATGACTTAGCGAAAGCTATGGAAAATGAGTCTGCTAAGGATGTTCGGCGTAACATTCTCGATGTTGCCTATCGCTATCTTAAACTCAGCTCGCCCTCCGAGAGTGACCTTGAGCGAGTTTCAACGCTGGCACGCTCTTGCGATTTCGTGGCATCGGACCTTGACAGGCTACTCGCGGCAGCGCGAACTGCCAAGACCGAAAGCGTGAAACCCGTGCGCGAGTACGTGCCGCAAACGTCAGAGAAGCGCAACGACCCCGATTGGAATGTCCTTTTCGAAGGAGTTGACCTATCTAGTTCCGTACAGCTTCGCAGTGCCTACTTGCTACTGAAGACCTTTGACCCGCCTTACCAAATTGAAGAGTTTTACACACAGGCCCTACTGCGTAGTGGCTTGGGGGGCGCCGCCGAGTTCTGTCTAGCCGTCGAGCGGTGGCCAGATTTTGGGAACTATGAATTAACGCATATCTTAGATGTGCTTGGGAAAAAAAGTACGAAGCCGGTCTCCTTGCGTAAGGCGATGGCGGCCGCAGCGCTAGCCGTATGTAGAAGAAGTCCCGAGTGGGCAAGGAGGCGGAGATGGGGAAGCTCGTTCCCGTACCGTCAGCTAATCAGCGAGGGCATTGTTACCGATGACGAGATTGTTGAAGCTACGCTTGAGGGATTTCTTCTGAATGTGACGACGCTTAATTCAGGAGAGCTCTTTCAGATGCTGGAATCGCTGTCTCACGTTCTGACGAGCGATGAGGCCGACGATGCGTTGAACTTTGGCCTGTCGCTTCACGAGATGGACATGCGCCCGGAAGATGCAGACGGTCCTTGGACCGATGCGATGAAGTTAGAGGGGGGCTGCGAGGCAGCTGTGGCTGGTTATCTATGGGCCGCTCTGGGCTCACCAAACACCTCGGTGCGCTGGGAGGCTGCGCACGCAGTGCGGGCGACCATTGAGCTGGGATGGGTCCCGGTACTATCGTCGCTGGCGAAAGCGGCGGTTGTTAGCGGACCGAGTGCTTTCGTTGATAAGCGTTTCGTCTTCTACGAGTGGCACTCTCGTCTGTGGCTCAACATTGCGCTGGCTCGGTGCGCTACCGGGCATCGTGACATGGTGGGTCTGTTTGGCGATTTTCTCCTGCTGTCAGCCAACGAAGAGCACGTGCTGCTGCGCCATTTTGCAGCCGCCGCCCTGCGGGAACTACCTGAAATTTTTGGTGACGGAAGCAGGTTGGGCGACCTAGAAAAAATCAATGCAACTGCATTGCCGCTCGTCGAACACTCTTCTTATCGAGAACCGGAGGCAACCAGCGAGTTGACTGACGAGGACGTCAACGAATACCATTTTGGGGTAGACATTGGCCCATATTGGCTTACCCCTCTGGGTGAGGTCTTTGGTATCTCTCCAAACGGAATTGCCCGACACGCCGCCCGAGCAATCCGCGAACGTATGGGGTCTCTCTCCACTACCTACAACCACGATGCACGCTACAAGCATGGCGTGTTTGAGTACGAGCAGACCCGTCATTCTCACGGAACCATGCCACGCGTCGATGACCTTTCGGCGTACTGTGCGTACCACGCAATGATGATAGTGGCTGCAAGGCTCCTCAAAACTCACCGGGTGGGCCAGGCGACCTACAGTATCAAGAATGACTTTGACGAATGGCTTGAGCGTCGAACTCTTGTGCGCGACGACGGCAAGTGGGCGGCGGATAGACGCGACCCAAAACTTACGGTGGCGCCTCCAGCGCCAGAGAGATACGGTGACAAAGATTGGTGCTGGCAGATAACCGCTGAGCACCTCGATAGTGTCATGGAGACCGACGAGGGGCTGCAGGTTGTAGCCGGAGACTGGACAAGCGGTATAAGTGAATCAGTCGAGACAATTTTCGTGACCAGTGCATTGGTGCCAAAGCGCTTTGCGGCAGCATTGCTCTGCGCGGCGCAGACCACTTCGGACCCTCGAGGATTCTTCTTCCGATTTGAGGAAGACCAATATGTGCTGGGCGAAGATGAGGTGACGACGCCCAGCGGTGAACCTCCTGAGATGACACCACTGGCCGGCAAAGATGGTGAATTCAAGCTACGTCGGTGGAAGTCTGACCAAGGCGACTCCTCCGGTATCGACGAGTACGACCCGTGGGGCGAGCGCGTGCGAATTCCTGGCGAAATGCTCACTGCGGGGACCATTTCAGCGATGCGCTTGCGTTCCATCGATGATGGGCGTAGATGGGCTACCGAGAGCGGTGCGCTTATACGAAGCGAGACATGGACGCAGTCGACCGGATACGGTCGCGAGCAGGAAACAATTCCAGGTACTCGCTTGAGCGCTGATAAAGCTTTTTTGAAAGAACTCCTTGCCGCCAACCCAGGATATTCCCTTGTCGTCGGTCTAAGTTTGCGTCGACGAGTTCCACGCTATGGCTCAGATAACGATGACTACAGTTCGTACGTGCCCCCATACAACCGCTACTACCTGATTGAAGACGATGGAATCGCTAGAACGCTCAAGAGCAGTGATTGAACTCGGCAAGCGGCTTATCGCACAGCTGCAACTTGGAGACGATGAGCTTACTCAATGGATGGCGCACACGCTTGCTGAACGCATCCACACCGCCGAGACAGCTTTACCTAAGGACAGACTCGCGGCGCAGAACAACTGTGCTGAGTTGGTCTTCCAGCTGTGGGCACAGAGGTACAGTTTGCCACCTCGACTTCGCCCCTTTGCGAAGTTGGAACCGTTGCTACGAACGCTTGACGCGCTTGATGCCTGCAACGGGCCGCGATTTCGGTTCATGCACGAGCCACCAGCAGACGTTGTGGCCGAGGAGGGTATCGCGAAGTTGCTCGGTTTAGCGGTGAAGCTTGACGATGCGGCCCGTATCTTGGTGCACTATTTGCTGGCCACAGCAGCTGAGGAGGCCTCGGAGGACTCGAAGCCTTGGCTACAGAGTGTGGTTGATGCGGAAGCGGATGCGACCCTTGAAGTCCGCATTATTCGCTTTGTGAACAGCGGCCTTGACCATTCTGCGGAAGAAGCCGAGTTACTTCGTGAGACATTGTTGGATAAGATAGAAAAACTAGAGGCATTCGTATCTGTGGCAACCGCGCACGCCAAGGAGTTAAGAGCAAAGCTCGATATGTTGGATGCTAACCTAAATGACGTGAAATCGAATGATGATTTATGAAGGTGCTCTCTCTATGCTAAGGAATTGTCATCTATAAAAGCTGGTGGGTACACCGTGCGACGCTACTTCCTTCAAAATGCGAGTAAGAGTCTAAATCAACGTCTTTTTGACTATCGGCGCTTCAATTCGTAGTTGCATCATCTTGCGCTAGGATAAGGCTGGAAAGAACGAACTCCGAAGCTTTGAAGCGGGTGTTGCTGCTCAACCTTATTGACTGGAGCGAGTACGTTGACGCCACCTAACCCTAATGCACCTGATGTCATTGCAGAGACTGTTGGAAAAGTTTCCTTGATTGGATGCACAATCAAAGTGGAGTGCTTGTGCGGGAAAGTGGGAGCGTTCGTCAATCGCATGGGGATTGTCAATCGCGACAACGGGTTGAACTCGCCGACGCGGGAGGTCTTAGCAATTCTGGTTATTAACCAACCCCGGCACACTATCGTCAACGAAAACAAGTACCCGTCCGATAATAGGTCGTTCTGATTTTCCCTAGAAGACCTGCATCTGGAAATGGCCCACTAGAAAGTGCCTCTGAATTTGGACATGCTTTTCCTAGAGAACCTTAAGTCTTTACGTTCGCTCAATAGTCAGCCGTTTGGGAGCATACTAAATGTGGTCTGACCTCAGTATTACCCGCGCTCCCGTGCGGCCGGTGTCGGTTTGCACTGTAGAACTTTAGAGCTTACGCTTTTTTCTGTTCAACGAGGTAGCGATGCACGCTCTCAGCAGCTCGCAGATGCAGGGAAATCACCGTCTTCAGCCACGTGTAAATCCTGTATTCAATGTCCTCATGTTGCTCGACAAAGAAATCCTTCCCGAGGTATCGAACTGGTTGGCCGTTGGGTAGACAGTCTCGCCACCCCTGGAAGGCATAGTGAAGAGGGGCGCCATTTACCTCCGGAGTAGCGATTCCGACGTAAACCTTCTCCAGCTCTAATGCGGATGTCGAATGAATTACGTCGTGCCGGAATTGGATGAGTTGCGCGATGTCGGGATTGGCGTGTCGCTCATGCATCAGGTTAGTAGCTATTCCTCCAAGGCTCGGGCTTGATTTTAGTTTTGTCAGGTCCGAAAAATGGCATCCTCCCGGTGGCTTGAACTTGATATTTCCTGGGTCTATCTGGTCTAGGTAATGCATCAGCTTACTCAGCAAGTCCAGCGAAGTACACATAGAGATTGCAGCCATTGATGCGAAGGTCGAAGCAGCGTAGGAATCCGTACCATGATGGATTACTTCATTCGCGCTAAGCTGAGAGATGGCAGGCCTAGCCTCGATAATGCAGGACCGCTGCGCTTTCAAAAGATTGATAAACCCAGTTATCGCCCGGCTCAGAAGAGATAATATTTCGCTCGTTACTCGTCCAAACTGACTTATCACCAGCCAGCGTTCGAGTGTGGCGGCACTGAACGGAGCCTTGTTCGATGCGACGGCTTCTCGAACGACTTTATCTATCATTTCGAGCATTCCCTTTGAGCCTTCGCCATGTCCGATTTCCAAATAGGCGATTGGTAATAACAGCTTCTCTTGGTGGAACTTTTCCAATTCCTGCGGTTGCATCAAGTAAGAGTGTAGTGCGTATCCTAAATGAGCCACGTAGTAATGCTCTAGTTGTTGCCAACTAAATTCGTGGTAGCTTGGAAACTTGCTTGCGTTCTCCAGACTCACCAGTAAGCGGACATTGAAATTGGTGGCCAAAATGGCCGTAAGCTCATTTTCAGTTGCCGCAACAAAAGGTAGGCTGCAGGTCCCGAATACGTCGTGTAAGACGTATCGACTTTCCCCTATACTGCGTAGCATCAAGCCTTTAGTAGTAAAGAGGCCTGGAGTTTCATTCATTAGTGTCCTTTGTTTGATGCGATGTTGTTCTACCTGCTCGCGCTCGCCTACAGGCCACGGCCGTCCTCGCTGCGAGTGTGATTAAAGAGTGACGCTTGAGGAGTCATCTGATTTGGGGGGAGGGCATTCTACCTCCGGAAGGTCATCATCTTCGACACCTTGTTTTGGCGCCGCGAATGCGCGCAACTTTGCCTCGGAGCTTAGTTCGATGAGGACACGCGCAAATTCCGGGTTGTTTCAACTAAGCCAGTCGTCATAATTCTCTAGCCGCAGTATTGCCGGCTTTACCTCGGCTTGATGAAAATTAAATCATCAATTTTTGGTTAAAGAATTTTCTTGCAAATGTACACTTTTTCGCCCTCGTTGAATTCCAATGCTATTCTCACCAGATTCTGACGTTGTAGTGCGAAAGTAAAGCCAAAGTGGATAGTATGTCGACCACGCTCTTCTCGAACTATAAGGTTAGGGCAATTAGTAATCTTAGCAAGACACAAAAGCTGGTATCTTCGGCATGGCTGGTCAGTGATAGAATCGATATTACTTTCTCTATCTGCGAGTACTTGACTCCAACACAGTTGATTGCCCGGTCCGTTCGCCAACCACGTTTCTATTTGGTCACGGGAGAAGTGGACTAACTCTCTTATTTCCGGTGAAGCTGCATTGCAGTGCGCACAATCTACTTGAGAGCATTTCTTTATTGTAACGCTTTGAAAAGCGTTTGATACAAAATCCTCGAAGGCTGGGCTAATGTAAGTCCCGGGTAAAGGCTTGATGTGCACGGCATTCCTTTTCTAATTGTTAATTTAGCTGAAACTTAGAGCTTATGATGTCATGTTGCCTAGTTAAAAAGTATGTGCAATCGGAAATTTTAGAAGATGCTGGTTAGGCATTTAGGTTTGAGCGAGGTACCACACAAGAGCTGCTGGATATCAAAAACATGAGCCGAAGTTACGATATGCGACTCAAAGTCGTTGTTGTACAGCCAGGTCTTTCGCAAAGTGAGGCGTCCGACAGTCAGCTTCGGCTTCTAGCCGTGACTGAGCGGTATCTCTCCGACACATATGGAATTGAATTTGTCGCCGTAGGACGTGCATAACTTAGTTCTAAATTTTCCTAGCCATCTGAAATAAGGACGACATAGCGTGCTCTCCAATGGGTATGTTAGCCTACGACTCCTCGTACGATGACTTTTCCATCCGAAGTCGAAGGAAGGGTCGCTGTGCTCTGGTCCCGAACTGCGCCTGGAAAATACCGCCTCCAGATTCTCGAGGTACGCTTCAAGGCGCTCTTTCACAGCCGGAATCACGGAGGAACTTGCCATCAGGTGTTCTTAGTCGATTTCAAGGGTACTACCTTGCGCTTTGAGAGTTCTGCGACGCGCTCGAGCAGCACTGCATTCGCGGCCAGTGTCTCCTGCAGCCTGGCTTCGGCGTAGGCCAAGTCCGTTTCGGTAACGCGGTGAGTTTCACGCAAGCTTTCATAGAGCTGTTTCCATTCCTGCACCCTGTTTCCAAGCTCCTTGCGTACGCGTATGCGCCCAACGGTGGCGCCCTGGCGCAACGTTTCGAGCCAAAGCTTTACCTCACAGGCCAATTCGACGTAGCGCTCCTTATGAAACGTGACTGGATGAATCCCTGCACGGCGCGCAACTTCTGCCAATGAAACTGCTCCCTTGTTCTGCTGATAGATACCCGAATTCGCGGCCATCTCTTCTTGAATAGTGCGCATGACCGCTCGCACGCGCTTGTGCGTTTCCTCTGCGTTCCTGTCGTAGCGGGACAGCGCAGCTTGACGCATGCGCTCTCGAGACTGCTCCGTGGGGGCGCGCTTGGGGGCCTTATTATTCGTCATGGTGTTGTAATCATTAGAGCTGAGACCGTTGAGTTCACAACCCACTTTTCGTGAAGGTCCGGGAAGCGCGGCACATGTGCACGTACCTGCGCCGCCCAATGCGCGGCAGTCAATGTTTCGTTGTTTACAATGGCTTGTTCGTACGCCTCTACGGCGTCGCTAATCGCCCCATCAATATCTTCACGCAAGAATCCTTCCTCCAAGCGATGGGAGCAATGGCTCTGGCATTTCGATGGCTCAGGGCGGCCCTTACTCTTATTGCACGGTCCCGCCTCGCCGGCGAATTTCGTACACATAACGCCTGGGCGAACCAGTTCCCACGACTTTCCTTGCAAAGTTAGCAACTCTGCCAACTCCTTCGGGCTATTTATGCCCCAGTCAGTGCCGCGACGGTGGAGTCCCTCTCGGTGGACATCAATGGCGCGATGAATTGATATCGCAGCCGGTCCTCCGAAGCCCCCATACTCCGCCACGGCGACAGTAATCTCTCCAGCGTCCGCCGCCACCATTTTCTCAACGACCTCCTGGGCACGCATTACCCGTAACTCTCGGGATACGACCTCGATTTCTGCTCGCAAGTCCTTGTCCGTAAGAATGTAGTACAGCGTCATTTCGATGGAGCGGTGACCGAAGACATCCATTAAGATACGCGGAGCGTGCGTCAGAGCCAAGGCGACGAGCCGCGCTAGCGTCTTTCTGAAGCGATGCGAGCGTAAGCGCTGTCCACCCGGCGCGACGTCCATGTTCAACGTTCGTGCGTAGGCAGTCAGTGCTTTGTTGATATTGTTCAGTGGTAACGATGGTTGGCTAGACCCGGCGGCGCCGGACAATTGGCCCCACAGGTGGTCCCCGGCGGGGGCGAGCTCGTACTCTGGGCTGCGAGGCGTGAGATAACCGAGTTGTTCGCCGAGTGCTACCAGCCTTACTTGTTGTTCAAGCGCATTTACCGCCACGCCTGGAAGTTGCCAATCCCGCTCCCGTCCATCATGCCGGTCAACCAGCTTGAAAGTGCGGCCACTGGCATGGGGGCGACCGTCGGCAAGGTACACCACACAGTCTCGCTTTAGGCTCAGAATCTCGGACCTTCGCGCTCCAATGCTCAGGAGAACTACGAACAAATGGGCTGCTTGTACCACGCCCATCAGTGCCATGTACTCCACATGGTTGCGCGGCGGCCAGCGACCTTCGTTGCCATCGCCTTGCGCCCACTTCTCGGCAAACCCTTTTGGTTTTGGGAGCAGCAATGGAAAGGGAGGCTTGAGAATCGGCTTACCGGTGCTATCGACCCACTGGAAAGTGGCCAAGAATTCACGCAGCCGGTCGGCTCGTTTGTCGCGAATGGTCACGGGCGCCCAGCTTGAATCGTGGTCCTTCCAGATGTTCAAAAGTGCTTCGCCAATTTGAAACAGGTTTGGTGCCAAGTCCTCTATCAACCAAAGACCGCGAGCACCCATCTCCGCGACGTATTGGTCGGGCAAAGGTTGATGCGGGTCGCGAGCGATACAAGGCTTGTTCGTTAAAGCCGGTCCGGCCATGGCTTGGGTAAGTGAGCGCTTTTCCAGTTCTGGAATGTCATTCCATAGTCCGAGGGCACCCAGCATTTCCATCCGCTGGCACTCTTTAATCAGCATGCCGCGTTGCGTTTTTGGCAATTCATCCAGCGTCAGGTCAGAGAGTATGTTTGCAGTGTCGGACATGGGACCCTGAGGCATGGCTATCTGTGCCGCTCTGCGGGCGCTTATGCGCTTGGTAATGGCAATAGCAAGCAACTGAGAGCCATAAGAGTAAGCAATGGCCCGAATCGACGAGGGGCTGAGGGACCTAAAACTGTCTCGCCCCCTTCCGGACGGCCCCATGCGCAGCAATATGAGGTATCGGACCAAGGTCAGTACCGCCGCGTCCAATAACGGATTCAATAGTGGAGTTTCGCAGTGCTCTTTCAGTTCTGGCGGAAGAAAATGGACAATCCGCTTCCTAATAGGGACCACGACCACCGCGTACCGTGCCCCAGGTGGAGCCCAGTCGGTGCGCGTCTCCCATATGCCATATGTTTCGCCGTGATGGAGAAGGTGTTGCAGTGTCCCCGCCTCGTCACATGTCAAGTTGGCGACCGACTCCACGGGGAAGAGTAGTTTGGCCCGGCTTGCGGTAGCTTCCACTTCAGGATGCTGGGCCTTACCGTTTGTCAGCTTTCGCGACGATTTGACGGCTTGTACCGTTGTGACAGGGGAATTCATGACTTTTCGCCCGCTTTGCCATCAAATTCGACGACTCGGTGCATACCTGTAGCAATACGCTCCTGCCAGTCGTGTAAATGGTGCTGAACTTCATCTTGGTCGAAACCATGAAGAATAAGTTCGGCGTTCTCGATTTCTGTGCCGAATTCAGATTGAAGATATGCCGTGAGACTCATGTTAGCTTTCAAGTAGTGCAGCTCCGCGAGCCGCTTACAAATGCCCGGAAGGCTGTCCGGAAAAACAACGGCATGTTCTGCGCAGAGGAGGCAGCGTTGGACAGAACAGTGGTTCTTCCCGTCTGCAGTAAAGCTCGGCGCCAGTCGCTTCGGTGGATTTAATGGGTCCTTGCAACCCACTCCTATACGGCTTCGCAAGAGCTCCCGGTATGTATTTAATCGGTCACGCTCGTCCTGAGTGACCGCGCCATCCCGTGACCATTTAGCAATGATGGATGGGTCTATGCGTCGGTGAACCTTGACTTCATGCCACAGCGCCTCGCTGTAGGTCCCAAACATCTTGGCGTGTTCTTCCTTGAGCAGTGTGTTATCGAGGTAGACTCCAGTTGTGTCAATATGCTTGTGGTTGAGCGCCCTCATCACTGCGAGAATTGAGCCACCGCTAGAATGATAAATTCTTGCAGCATAGGCGTCGCGCAAATCACCGGGCGTGAGGCGGGCTAGCTGCTTATCTGCTGGTTGTCGCTTATTGATGTCAGCGATGACGCTGGAAAGGTAGTCCCGGCGGTTGTAGCTGTCGTCCCCAAGCCAATGTATGCCCTTGCCGACTGGGCTAACGAAAAGCCACAATGAACGTATTCCGCGCTCAAGTGCTCTGACGCGTTCCTGTAGCGCAAGTCGCTCTTCCGTGTTGCTCGGGTTGCCGGACTCAAGGTCTTCGCGGCTCTGCTTGAGCTCCTGCTTCAATTGGTTCCGAAGCGGTAGCGTATTTTCTACAAGAAAACGAAGCATAAAGCCCGCGCCGCCCTGGCTCTTGAACAAACCCTCCGAAACTTGTTCTGACCCGCCCCGGTCCTTGAACCCTCGAAGGATGTAGCGGGTTGGGTCCTTCGGGTGTTCTCGATAAATGGGTCGTCGACATTTAGGGAGAGAAAGACTGCTGGGTTCCACCCGGTGTTTGCAAGGCAAAGTTGGAATGCACAACGTATGTCGTCACCGTTGGGAAAGCTCGCCCCAGCGGCGTCCAAACGGCTTACAATAGCGAACCAGCGGTGCTTCAGTTCATGGCGGACAAGGTCTGTTTGCCATTTTTGGGGCAAATGACGCGTACGGATGGCCTGTTCGGGTCGCTGCCAAAATAGCTGTTTGAACCCAAGCGCCGCGCGGGTCTTATTCGCCAGTATGAGGAAGTTTCCGTAAGTCAATCTGTCCATGCCTTGGTCTAAGGCACGCTGGCGATGTAGTTCAGTCAACTGTGCAGTTGACTTTAAGATGGCACCAGGGGGGAGCGTCGCCTCCAGGGCATCGAATAAGCGCCACCATGTCCGCAGTGCATTCATGAATTGCGCCACGGATTTCTCTGCCAAGGGCAGTAGATGGTCGTGAATAGCGGGCGCCATTTCGGCGATTAGCTCGGGCCGTCCACTGAATGGACCCTTCCAAAGTTTGCCCGACGCCCGAACGTCGTCTTTCCCCGCTGCGAACGCCCTCAGGTCAACGAGCGTTGGCTTGCTGGGGTGGGCCGTGACGAACCGAAGCGGTTCCTCCGAAACAGGCGGCGCAGACTCTACCACTAGCGACAATGCCCGAGCCTGCTCGTGCAGGTGGTCTTTGCGATTCAGATTACTGCGTATGCTCACAGGCCGTCCTTTTGGGACAATGGATAGTTCTGGTTCATTCCTCGGCTAGCGAAACAGGTAGCCCGACCATATCGACGACCCACCGCAGATAAATCATCGTGGTCGATTCACTCGCGTGCCCCAACTGTGGTTGAATGTTCAGCCGAATGATTGACAGCGCGGTCGACTCTAGGAGCGCCACGGCCGTTTCACCTGAAAGGCTTTCAAAATGCTTGTGCTTCTGAAGCTCAGTCCAGAGGGTGGTGCACGCCCACCAGTGCCGACCTTGGCGCGGCGACCAGCCCGGAACCGGTAATTCAACGCCGGTCCATGCGTCGTATAGCTGCTTGCCAACAAACCGTGCGCCGTCTCGTGGATTCAAAAACAGGTGTACCGATTGCTTGGCTCGCTGGCTGCGAGTTTCCCGCCCATCTGCGCTATCCATCCAGCGCTTGAATCCCTTGTTACGCTCGGAATTGCGGTAGGCATGCCAACGCTTAGCAAGCTCCAATGGAAGGAGAATAGAACGCTCTGGTCCTATCTTGTCGCCGTGGTCAACTCCGTAGGAAGTTCCCTTAGTGCCGAACTTGATAGAAATTCTGATTAGCTGGTGGCGTTCAGGGGCGAGAGGATTTGATATTTGCCAGTCGCGAGGGTTTGCCGGGAATGAGTCCGTGCGTAGACATACGACCTCTTCAAGTCGCATCGCGGTCAACAAGATGGTTTCACACATCAGTGCTACGCTTGGCCCAGACCGGTTCAGCACCCTGTGAAGCCAATCACGAACCGCGCTATTTGGTGGCATCTTAAGTCGCGGGACTGGTACGCGCGCCTTCCCGCCGCGCACTCGTATTTGTTGTGATAACTGCCCCATTGACCGTGTTGCAGAGCCGATGGTGAACTGCTTAATGCTGTAGGGCACCTCAAAGGCGCCGCGAAAACCTTTAGCTACCATCCAGGACAGAAAGTCGCAGGCTTGCTGGACGCGCGCATTTACGGTGGTGGCGCGACGTCCCTTGCCGTCATGAGACCATGTGCCTTCTAGCATTTCCGACTGGTAGCGTCCTGCCACGTGCACCGCGTAACTGCATGTTCCCAAGTCGACGCCGCGAATTTCAGCCCATTCGAGGAAATTTGCCAGCCAGTACGCGTAGCTATGAAGGGTCTTGGGGGACGGGAGCGACCCGCGACCTGCACTTCGGCCCTCCGGTCCCCACAGGCGCAGCGCCCTGTCGGTCAAGTAAGCATTCGCCAAGCGATGGTATCCGGGGCGCGAGTCTAGGATGCACGGGATGTGAGCTAACGCCGGATAGGAGGTGGAGAAGGGACTGTCTGGGGGAGATAAGAAGACGGAGTAGCTACGTTGCATGTATGGGATGAGCAAGTCACTATAACTTGTAATGTACTACAGAAATTTACGAAACACCATCTTGGCTAACGTTATTGTAGAGTGTATATAACGAGAAACAGCACGCCATGATGCGCCAGCGAGACTTCGCCGGGCCGCGGCAAGTTGCCGCCGCCGACCAGCGCCACCCCGGACGTGGTGTGATGCGGACTGCGAAACGGCCGCCGGCGCCAGCGTT
>Ga0265780_10002851_pt1 | contig 23156 bp, 25 predicted proteins | sample P1T30metagenome_FD_192432 | JGI IMG/M metagenome (GOLD analysis project Ga0265780, IMG submission 192432) | Plant litter microbial communities from East Loma Ridge, Irvine, California - P1 T30 | ecosystem: Environmental > Terrestrial > Plant litter > Unclassified | place: USA: California... | reverse complement strand
CTAAGATGCTCTACTAAATTCTACCAGAAATATTTGAATACATCCAGGCTACCTATTCACCCCTCTTTTCTAAGAAAGGGTGGGTTTAAGCTTTTTTTTGAAGCTCTGTGTATAGGCTACCCAGTCTTCTCTGGATGTCATCATCATAGAACTCCCAATCGCTTGGCAATTTGAAATCGCGTAGCTGATCTTCCACCGTGCTCGGGTTCCCGAGGATAGATGCGTAGGTTTGGGGTCGCCTGTGGGTATCCAGCATCATCAGTTGAACGACTGCCGCTTCATTGAGCATTTTGCGCATAGGTGAATGTTCGAAGCTGTGACTAAATGGCGCATGATAAGAATCGCAAACAATGTAACAATGCTTCAGAAAAGGAGATCTGAGAAGTTCCCATTCGATTGATAAGAATGAGACAGGACGCAGGACGCTCGCATCTAGAATTTCCGATTGTGAAGGAGGCTTGGTCGAGCACAATATCAGGAGCTTGGAAAGAAGGTGATATCCCCGTTGTGTCGAGGTCTTGGATCCAAGAGTGCTTGTCACCCAACTGTCGGTACGGTCCTAGTTCTGCATAGCCCGTTGTGCCCTCGTCGAGCAGACGTTTGAACAAGCCCGTCTTCACTGTTATGTCATTGTTCTTTTCATCGATGAGTGTGTCGCGAATGCTTTCTGGTCCGTTCTCAGGTGCTCGGAGGAGATAGCATTCATGCCTGAGCATCATACTCACCGGAAAAGGGCAATACGCCTTGTTCCACGAGATAAGACAGGTGCGAGGTTGTGTACTGGACGTTCAGTACAACTTCGAGTGGAGCGCTCACTGCGTGCCGAATGTTGATCAATTTCTCTAGGTCTCCGTAACGCTCGGTCTTCTCGTATGTGAAAGCCTGCTCAAACGTTAGCAAATCAGTCTAAATTATAGCAAAAGCATACTGACAGTGCGAACGCATCTAGAGGAAGCTGAGCCGATAGCATGCTGCTTTTTAAGACTGTAATTCTCTTCGAGTAGGAGGTCATGAAGCCTGTTACAGTCACTGCCATCTTTTGCTACAACTACAAGATGCAGTATGTGAATGCTGTCACTATCCCCATTCGTCGTGCTTGCTCTACGGAAGAAGCGGGATGCGAACTCCTCGATGATAAGTGTGTTCGTCTCCGCCTGCAATGTACGGAACTTTACCACATCCCGAAAGTAACCTCGCAGTTGATTGTTGATGTTCCACTGCGTCCTCTTTAGATTGCTGTATAAGCTCTAAGCTTCCCTACAGACGAGCTTTAAGTTAAAGATGTTAGCAACGTCCAGTCTCGAAGTAATAGAGGCGTGAATCAAGTAGTAAAAGCCTGCGTCGAGGACTAGGCTCAGTAGACCTTCCATGGTTGGAACCGGGCGTAGCCTCGGGATTGTTGTTGTTGTTTTTGTTTTTAAGCATGTAAGTGTTCGGCAGATGGCTCGAGTCCAATCTCCGATCGAGACAAGTAAAATCTGGGATAGTTGAAACCAAATGGTTGACAAATCGTGCTTGTGAGTTGCACGGAGAGGTTACAATAGCTTTTGTGGGGAGAGAAGGTCTAAAGCGATATAAATGAGTGCAGGAAGTGCGGCTAAAGAATATCACAATTGGTTCATTCCCTTACACAAGCAAATCTTGGGCGCTTTCGTATAAACAGGGAAATGGCGCCCGCAGGGTCTCTCGTGCGTCAACTAGTACAAATATAATAATTGAGAACACAATCACTCAACGTTTCCCAAAACATATGGCAAAAGTTCGTTAACACACTCATCGTAAACCGGCTCGATTGTTGACACTCACATTCCGCCACGGACACCCATACATTAGCTGTTACAATGTTTCTGTCATCAGATTGTCAAATCATTTGCTCAGGATATAGCATGCGGGGGTGAGACCGGCAATTGTGTAATGTTTAAGGAACGTGAAGGCGCAGACGGAAACGAAGGCAATATTTTTCTTGTGTGGGCCAGCAGAGAGGGTCATTAGGGTCTAAGGATGAAGTAAGGTACAAAGATAGCTGCATTAGTATCGCTAGAAATGTGTCAGTTGTGGTGTTGGGGGTGGTGTCTTGCTGCAATTTACCCAGGTACCTTGTTGCATCACCACCGTCCATCTCTCTTAAGCTGCAAAGATGCATTTTGAATCCTCAAAGTACTTTATTGCAAGTGATGCGTTTCTCATCGTCATGCATTTGTGTCTGTGTTAGTCATTTCACATGATTTATGTGACTCGCGTAGCGCAGCGAGCAAGAGAGAGTAGCAAAAGTCAAAGTCGACCGCGCAAATTGCAGAGGACCAAGTCTATGAGTATGTGAACATGTGCACTGCCTCCTTTCTTGAGGTTACAAAAACCTTAGACTTGGAGATAAGAATATAATCACGTGCCTAAGTCGCGATCAGATCTATGATGATTGCCGACACCCGTCAGCAACCCAGATCTCCTACCAGCACATGTGACGATACAAGCCAACCGCACTTGGGCAGGGCCAAGCCACATAAACCTTCGATCAGCACGCGTTTCTTTTGACACGGCAGACAGAATTTATTCCGCTGGCGGGCGCTATTTCGGCCGCTAGGGAAAGCTTATCGCACGTGTGGTGAAGTCTAAATGGCGGTACAATGGCTGGACATAGAGCGCAGGCTGCATGCCTGATGACATGTGTAGAAGCGCAAAGGTTGCGTAAGTAGTCTGCAAGTTGTTGGGCGCTCATGGTGGACCAGTAGCTTGCTAGGGCGGATCGCCCTGCTTGTGGAAGCGGTCAGCGCATTTGCTGTCGTTTCGAGATGACTGGGAAGCGTCGAGAATGGAGGATATGCATCGTTGAAAAGACCTTCGTCCACGCCCGTCGGATGGCGCTATGCTGTACATCGGAAGTAGACATCCATGACTGTCGTATGTACTCGACTCAGACTTTTGTGAGGTCGAGTTGCAACGACGACGTACCCTGCGAATTTGGGCACAGAAAGCAACGAAAAAGGTTCAATGAACAACAAATACTCGCGCCCAGGTGCCAGCGGGTTCGCAGGGTCCTCTTGTAGGCGTAGGCTGCAGCAACTGACCGCGTTTTCGATAGAAGGCAGGGATGTGAGTGCGCGCGATGAAGGACACAATTTGAAGAAACTTGCTTCACCACACGAGAACTCTATACAAGAAGGACCGGTGGCAGACGTTCGCGGGCTATTGGGCCGAGGAAAGGGCTGCGCTATCGTTCGCCCGACGCACAGCTTTGTCTCAACGGTTCACCGACAGAATACAGCTCGCCTCAAACGTTGTGGAGTGCCGTTGAGAAGTCTCAGGGGTCTCAAAAGGAGAGAACCGCCTTCTAGCGCTCGCCAAGCCTGTCTGAACCGCTGACCCGCACCTCGCGAATCTTGCCCAGCTGCTGATCCTACCACGGACTTGTAGCTTCTTTTGCACTTTTGGGCAACGCGACACAATTACATCGACTCAGCTGTTATCGATACACGGATTCGATGAAGTGGCTCTCGAGGCGCTCACCTCGTGATCGGCGGCTGAGACGCCTGACGAGGCGCCAAAAGTACGAGTCGTGATTCCGAGATGCAACGTCGGACGCTGAGTCCCCCACGGCCTGTACCGACGGGGCTCTTGGAGGCCTGGGAAGCGCTGCTTACGTGGCCGATCTCAAGCAAGGGTATGGACTTCCTCTTGTGCCCTTCGTCGTTTTTCACCGCAGTTCCGCAGCTGCGACTACTCAACTTTCATACGTCACGACAAGCATCTCCATCCCAGTAGCCCGTCTTGAGCAGTGGGGACGCCTTGTTTTTCTAAGCCCAAAGTTTTTTCTAGACATGTTTTCTTTTTAATGTTTTCATTTGGTCAAAGACCAAGAAAATCACCAGGATCAGTGCTGTCGTTACATTCCAGGATGCTGTACCACCGGCGTCCTTTTTCCACGCCGCACAAATGACCTTGCGTGACCGCGACTTTCCATTAGCTGCATCTTGCGGATGCACTGCAATTCTTCCGAAGTGGGCGGCGTCCGGCACTCGTCGCTAGCATCCTGACGACACTGCAGATGTAATAGCATGCTCCATAAACGGCCCCATGGCATCTCGTCAACGTTTGAGAGCGTTGCTCAACAGATGACATATCGCGAACGATCCGCTGACAAGTCAGCTCTCCCTTGCTTGTCGTCTGCTCGCCTACGTTCCCCTGTGCTGTCGGGCTACTAGTGACGCCTGGTCGTTGCGTTGCGCTGCAATCATTGGGCAGGAGGTACACGACCCAGCGTAAATCAACAAGCCATTACACAACAAGACCATCGCTGCAGCTCATCGGACAACGTCAATACAGCGTTGCTGCCGCTATGGAAATCCGGGGCTGCGGTCCAATGTCACGCTATACCTTCTTACCCCTTGAACCCAGTAGCTCCAGATATCTCATTGCCCTGGCCCAGCCACCGATTGATGTTGGTTACTGTATTTGGCCAGACCTCAGTTGTTCATAAACAATGTGTCTCACCCCTTGAGTCCAGCCTTGTGGACTTGTGCAATTATATATCGCGTGTATTGCCGAGACTGTTATCAGGCTGTATCGTGCGCAGTAGAACCTGGGGTCTCCCTTCCTCCCCTATCGATTGTACTATCGTCCCTAGCATTTCGTCACTCATTCATCAGCCTACGCGTAAGATGGCAACCACGACGTCCACCATGACATTCGCACCACATCAGCCGTCGCCACTTGCAAGGACACCTTCGCTCTTCAAGGATCCTCGAGCACCACCGACCACACCCGGGAAGACGGCGAAGATTTGGGACGAGTACGAAAAGCAAGCTGTTGAGAACGCAAGGAGAAGAGAGGGGCAATCGCGAGGATCGCAACCACAGCGCGCCTCGGCTTCTGATATTCCGCGCAGCTCCGCGACAGTGATTGCTTCTGCAAGGTCGAGCTTCGACTTCAAGTTCAAGAGTAGACTGTCATCATCATCCTCGACCGTGGCGAGTTGCAAGTTTTGCAAACAGCCCATCACCTACGCCTCGGGAATTTGTGAGCTTTGCAAAAAGAACGTCGTCTTATCTCCATCTGGAGAAGCTACGCCGCCACTCAGTCCTTCGTCTCGCAACTTAATCTCCACGGACCTTCAAGAACTTCATCAAAAATTGTCACGCAGAGAGAATACAACGCCACACATCACGTCACCAACACGTAAATCGTTTTGCCCAATGCCATCCCAAATGCTCGACCCACCGATTCGCCTCTCCTCTCTACGTCCTCCACCGGGCCAGGAGCCAATTGTTGAAGCAAACCGATCTCGGAAGACGTCCTTGACTGATCCTAATGAGCCTTTTTTGCGTCTTCAAATAGCACCGACCACCTATCCACCCCGTTCAGGCTCACACCCGGCGTCGCCAACATATCCACCGACAACACCACCATCCACTTCGCATTCTCGCGCATCGACTCGTCCGTCGAGCGCCGTCAACACTGTCTCTCCTCTTAGTCCTGCTGTTCATATACCCACACACCCTTATGCTCGCCACAACAGTGCCACGCCATCTGAGCTAAGCAGTTTGTATCCCCACACATCGCGCACCACCAGTGTTGGCACGGGCTATGGACTACAGCACGCTACCAGCGCATGGGATGACTGGGACAGCGACGGCGAAGGGGAGAAAGCTGGTCTGGTAGGGCTGATGAAAAGCATCGGCAAGGCGAAGAAGAAGGAAAGGGGCGATAGCATGGAGAGTGCATCTGTGAGTCTACATTCTGCAAGAGAGGAAGAAAGGAAGAAGAGTCGCGATACTGCAAGACACAGTGAGGAGAGCGAAGTCAAGGAGGTCAAGAGGAAGAAGAGGCCGAGTGGTTTCGTTAGGGCGATTAGCTGCGGTGCATGTCGCGAGGATTGAGTTGAGGGACGAGGGCGCTGAATTACGATTGTGCTTTCTTCATCATGCATGGTTCTGGGCATCAAGATACCAAGGGGTCTGTCAAAAAAGGGAGCGGATGGATGTTATTATGGTCATGGATATGTTTACGCAGATAGCGATATTATGGTACTAGCATGTAGGCAAAACTCAAGCCATCATCAGCAGGGAGGGCCAGCCTGGCATTACATTAATCTATGTCAAGTTTTGCACATGATTTCACATCTTCACACTTTTCCTTGCAGTTCCCAACATCCTCACTCTTACCAGCCGCTCTGACCGCTCTTAGCCATGCCCGCAGGCGCCCGCAAAACCGAATACCACAAAGGCCTAAGGATTCCACCCCATGTGCGCTTTCGGGGACGCCATGCATGCAGCCGGTTTGTGTTCCGGCGCTTGCCTGCTCGTAGGGCGACAAGCCACTTGACTTCGAGGGCGCGTGGCCGACCAAAGCAGTGAACAATAGGCATCATACAGCATACCGCAAGCGCCGTAGAACAATGCATTACTCGTTTCCGTGCAGACGCATTCGCTGAAAACCACCAAGTACAGCATCGCATCGCATCGCATCGTTTTTCCCCAACTCTCATCGTACCTCATGCATATTCCGTGTACCCGTTTTGCGGTCCAAGCCCGCCCACGCCTGACCAAGTTCGTCAAACACGAGATAGAGTTGTGATCTCGCCCGTGTTCTCGAAGGCCCGGTTTTTCTTCCTAAGCGAGTGTTGTACGAATGAAGACGCGCGATGATGGAGTTTGTTTGATCACCATGCGCATGGTGATAATTGTAGTGTTGGGCGCAGGTTACACAACAGGCGGCGGGCGAGAGTGGCGGTGTGGAGAGGGCCAGATGGCAGTGCCTTTGTTTGTTGGCGGCTTGTCATCTGTCATGAGGATGTGCCATGGCGGGTGGATTGTTTCAAGTATATGGATTCAGCATGTTTGACCTGTGCATGCTGGTTGATGTTTCGATCGAGAGCTGACTTGAGTTGATGCGAAGCGGCACTCAATCTGATAGACTGTGGTAGCGCTTGCTGCCACCGCTTTGCGAAGGACAAAAATAGCGACTTCGTTCTTCCAAACTCCTTTCAACTTACCTGCCGCAGGGCCATACCACATGTAAAGTGTCACGATGTTGGATGATGTCAACTGCGACAGCAAGCGACCAGCATGCCACAGCGGATGGCCCTTCCAACAGCCTGAAGCTACATACAGGGCGTTCATGTCGTAAGGGGAGCCTGGCAATACGGTGGTCACCGGCTCGACGACAAAAACCCGTGTATTTTCATTTGTAGCTCTCAACATGCAGTGCGGTGGTCCCACTCCTACGTAACTCGGCGTGGACTCGGTCTGGTCCGCTATGTCGGCCGCAATAGGAGTGCGAGATGTGCCTCGTCGCCGCCTGAGCCCAATACATCACGCGCAGTTGTCAACATGCATGTAGACGGCAGGCTGCATTCCGAGGGCATATCTCAAAGCAAGACTGCTTTTGAGATTTGAAGCGGTGAGGAAAATCTGACTGACAGCAACAAAGAGGAGATGATGTCCACTCCAACACCGGCACGATTCCTAGCGAGAGCGATCTCCCGTAGCCATTGAAGATGTGTCACTGGGTCTTGAGAATCGTAAGCAGTCCGCCCGCACCCTGTCTGCCGTCAATAAGCTGATGTTGGAAAATAGTGGCAGTGTGGGGAAAGCTACTTCACGAAGCATTCTAGTTGCAGTTTCGATCGCGCAGCACACTGTCCAAACAATCCGTTGAACCCGTTGCATGCATCAATCACACCCCTTTCGCCGGACAAAGTCGAGACTCGATCAAGCGCGGGCTTAAGTCGGCCTCTGGAAGGACCCAGACAGTCACCGCAAGCTGCCATCAAAAATGCGCCAACGGGACCCAAACACAAATCTACAAGCAAGCCACAGGGCGACACGGCACAGCTTTTACCTCGCAATTCGAGCTTCGCGGAATCGGCTTCGCCAGCTGTCGGTTGTGATTCTATTAGCGCTACCATCCCCGTGTCAAGTGCGGAGGTAGCAAAAGCACAATCTCCCCAGAACACGAAGCTGAAGGAGATGGTCCCGGGATTGTCATTGTCAGACATTGGAGCGGCATCGCGTTGGGGTGACAACACGGTAGGGACTAGAGCTTGTTGTGATGTTTTCGAGGTGGTCTTGCAGCGCAGAGAAACAACAGTCTGCCCAGCCTGCGCAAGGAGTCCAAGGAGGGCAAAGCTTCCAGCACGTAAGTATCCATGTAGGCTCCACTCCACGCATGGTTTTGGTGCTGACCTCATACCTAACTTTAGATGCGAGAGGATGTTTTGCACCGAGCTAAAAGCCGGGGATGCTGCGGACTTGGGACACGAGGTAGGGCTGTCTGCGAGAGGGGTCGGTGCATAAGCTGTCGGCCAAATCTTGTGCAGCCACAGCAGTGAAGGTGGCGCGAGAATCCAAGCATCGTAACTCTAGCGCAAGACGCCGCGAAAGCTTGCTGCGTATTCTAGCTGCTGCAATCTCATCATTGCGGTCATTCCAAGCCACATGAGAGCGAAATGATCGTCCACGTTGCGTTCAGAAGGCTGGTGCAGTTCCAGCGCACCTCTCGAACATAGTGCTGACATGCGCTGCGTCTCGTCTATCGAAGACATCAATGCTTGTGCCCTGCTCCAGGTCCGGATGCTGCGGCAGCTTGGGGATGCGGGTGGAGTCGTGTTGTGGCAGAATACGAACAGATGCAGAGATTTTGCCCCCCTTCTAGACAGGGGCCCAAGCCGTGTCCTGGCGAACTTGTTGTTGTGCCTGAAAAGTAGCCGTATAGCGGAGCGCAACCAAGCAGCGGATTGGCACAGAAAATCATGGCCTCAAGCCTTCGTATCTGGTGGTGTTGCGGTTCGCTACGGTCGCGTCCTTCCCCTGAACCTCGGCGCGCTAATGCCTTTCCGGCCACTTTCTAAGGGATGCCCCTGATATCTTTCCTCATCTGGCTCACTCCTTCCTGCAAACAGCTAGGGCTGTGGCTTGCCTTGCAATCTCGGCGGGCCCACGGAAAATGTCCTAAAGGCTTGACTTGACCAAGCTTCGCTCTCCAAGACGGGCGACAGGCCGATGGCCAGCGCACCTGGCGCTGACAGGCCGATCCGCGTGTTCCATCAACGGCTGTCGTTCTGTGCAGTGTGCACATACGTGGCAATATCTCCAAGCAGCCGCCTGATTAGACACGCCCCGAGACCTTGCGTAGCCGCGAGACAGGCCGACTGCCGTCCACGGTGTTCATGGGCGCAGGACAACCACTCATCCCGCCCAGAAATAGACAGGCGACAAGCGTGACCCCAGTGGCGATCCCTCCTGCGCAAGGCCTAGCATTGGCGGCGCCCCAGAAGAAATTACCGCCCATTGCCTGAACAGTCTGCCCTACAGACCACGCCATTGGCCGTGCACCTCGAAACGTTTTTTCCCAGGTTGCTCGTTCCGGCAGGGTGGCCAGGTCAGCGACTAGCAAGGATGGATACGATGGTGCCGTGAATGTTGGCATACTTGAGGCGCTGAAGCCCGCAAGTTGCTCGCACTCCATCCTTCGATCTCTGTAGGCACAATTCAAGCCCTTGTCTTCAGGACAGTCTTTCGTTTGAAGCATCTGAGTAGCCGTCACTCGTTCCGGCTATTCACCCAATAATACTCTGCGGTACACAAACCGCCTTAATACCGCCCTATCGTTCTTAATACCACGATTGGTCTACTGGTACGTTACTTCCTAATACTCGGCCATGTGGTCGATTAGCGACTTCCTGGGGAGTCAAACCCCACAAGACTTTCTTTTAACGACACTTTACACACCCGACCGACACATGAAGCAAACCTCATTGTCTACTCCTCGTTTCTTGACCTACGCCCCTGTTGCCACAACATCTTTACATCCCTATCCTATCATTCCCAAAGCAAATGCCGAATTCTTTCCTCTTCCTATACTTACGATTCGACCTATAGATCTTTCACAATGAAGGCTTCCCTGTTCGGTATCGGCGCTCTTGCCGGTCTCGCCTCGGCAAACATCAACTTCGAATGGGTTCAGCCTGTCTGCGAGTTCAGCTCGCTCCTCAGCAACCAGTGCTTAACTGGCCAGCACTGCTCTGAGACCAACGCCTGCGTGGCGGACTTGAAGAGTGAATTCTCCAAGATCTCTGCCAGGTCTCGTTCATCGATCAGGTTCCCGGAGAAGAGACAGGCCGGTGCTAAGTACTCTACGGATGGTAAATGCGGACCCGCCAATGGCAACCTACTCTGCGACCCGAACAGCACTGCATACACTGGCTCATGCTGTTCCCAGTACGGATGGTGTGGAAACACCCCTGCCCACTGCACAGATGGATGTCTCTCCGGCTGCAACAACGGCGCCGCATCGACTCCTACAAAGCAGACGACACCAACTCAGCCTGCGACTGGAAACTCCGGAGCTGCCGCCCCCAGATCTGACGGTCGATGTGGTAAAGACTTCGGCGGTGCGTCTTGTGATGCCAAGGGAGCCTACGGTGGCTGCTGCTCTTCATATGGATACTGCGGAACCACCGACGGCCACTGCCTCGTCGCCAACGGATGTCAGAACGGTTGCAAGGATAGTGCTCCTGCCAGCTCTGCTCCTGCCCCGTCTCCTTCCAACACACGCCCTCCTTCAGTGACCAGCACTGGCGAACCTGTTCTTGGCAAGCCCTCGACTCCGGCGAGCACAAAGCCCACCGGTGTCCCTACTGTTGATGGTAGCTGTGGTGCCAAGTTTGGAGGCACTGTCTGCGGCAACTGGGCCCAAGGTTCCTGCTGTAGTATGTACGGCTACTGTGGTAACACCACGGCTCACTGTGGTGAGGGATGTCAAAACGGCCCTTGCGCTAAAGCGCCTAGCCAGGCTGCTCCTGCCGCTAGCCCTGCTCCTGCTGCTCAGAAGCCCGGTACCCTCGTTAAGAAGGGCAGGTCCGGTGTCCCCGCCATGCACGCTGGTCTCATGCCCAACGGTAAAGTTGTCTTCCTTGACAAGGTCGAGAACTACACGGAGCTCAAGCTTGGCAACGGCCAGTATGCCTACTCTTCGGAGTACGACCCGAACACTCAGAAGTTGACACCCCTTGCGTACAAGACCAATGCCTTCTGCTCTGGAGGCATTTTCCTTGCTGACGGTCGCTTCGTATCTCTTGGTGGCAACGCTCCTCTGGACTTCATCGACCCCACTGTTGGCGATGGCTTCAAGGCAATTCGTTTCCTCTCGCGAACCACAGACGGTAAGCTCGATGGCCAAGCATGGAACGAGCCAGGTACCCATCTTGACACACCCCGCTGGTATGCATCAGTCCAGATCATGCCCGACAACAAGATCTTCGTCGCATCTGGTAGCTTGAACGGTCTTGACCCCAGCAAGCCGGAAAACAACAACCCCACTTACGAGATCCTCAATGCCGATGGTACTCCCCAGGGCAAGAGCATCAACATGGAGATCTTGAGCAAAAACCAGCCATACTACATGTACCCATTCATGCACTTAATGAAGGATGGTAACCTGTTCGTTCAGGTCGCCAAGTCTGCCGAGATCTTCAATGTTGGTACTGGTCAGCCTGTGCGCCAATTCCCTGACCTCCCGGGTTCTTATCGCACCTACCCTAACACTGGAGGCTCTGTCATGATGCCCTTGTCCAGCGCTAACGACTGGAACCCCGATATCATCATCTGCGGTGGTGGTCCTTACCAAGACATTACTGCCCCAGGTGACCCATCCTGTGGTCGCATCAGGCCACTTGACGCAGACCCACAGTGGGAGATGGACTCTATGCCCGAAGGCCGTGGTATGGTCGAAGGTACTCTTCTGCCCGACGGCACTAGCATTTGGGTCAACGGTGCTCAGGAAGGTGCGCAAGGTTTCGGTGTCGCCCAGGATCCTGCTCTTGAGGTTCTCATTTACGACCCCGTCCAGCCCAAGGGCAAGCGCTGGACCACCGGACCCAAGTCTGACATCGCTCGCTTGTACCACAGTGTTGCTCTCCTCCTTCTTGACGGTACCCTCCTCATTTCTGGCTCCAACCCCGTCGAGCAGCCTATCCTTTCGCCCAACGCGAAGTACCCCTTTGTCACCGAGTTCCTCAACGAGATCTACACTCCTCCCTACCTCCAGGGCAACCCTACTCGTCCTTCTGATGTCGTCCTTTCCAGCAAGACCCTCAAAGCCGATGGCTCTAAGTTCACCATCAAGTTCACCGCCCCTGCCAACAACAAGGCTGTCAAGGTTTCCCTCTACTACGGTGGATTCGTTACCCACTCCGTTCACATGGGTCACCGCATGGCTTTCCTTGACAACACCGGCTTCAAGGCTGGCAGCACCACTCAGACCATTACTGTCACAATGCCCCCTAACAGGAGCGTTGCCCCAGCCGGCCCATACGTCGTCTACGTCCTTGTCGACGGTGTCCCTGCCATGGGTCAGTTCGTCATGGTCGCATAGATGTTTCCTACCACTCTTTATTCCTATTTCACTTTTGGATACAATGAATGGATGGGTCATGAGCAACGTCTAGCGGCGTACGTATGACGGGGCTGCTAGTATAGCGATAACTAAAATGAACAAAAGAACAACTTTAAACATTACCTTGCTCATCAATTTGACGTGACTTCCAAACGTTCCGAGGTCGAAGTTGTGAACCACTCCTGTGTCCCGCCCGATCAACACACGTCATAATGAGCTAACCATCGCAGGCCGAAACACATGACGATTGGCAGCGCCATTGCTTGCCTACATATGTAAAATCGGAGCTATTGAAGACGCTCAATTCCAAAAAATTCTACATCATTGAGCTCACCATGGCGCCCAACATCGAACTCCTGACCGCAGCCACGCCCAATGGTCAAAAGATCTCCATCTTCCTCGAAGAGCTCGGCATTCTACACACGACGACTGCAATCGATCTAGGCAAAGACGAGCAAAAGTCCGACGACTTTCTCAAAACCAACCCCAACGGTCGCATACCCGCCATCATCGACCATTCGCGGAGCTCTTTCCCCGTGTTCGAATCCGGCGCCATTTTTCTCTATCTCGCCGAGCACTACGACAAAGACTTCCACTTCAGTTTCCAAGACGCGAATGAAAAGAGTGAAATGATCCAATGGCTGTTCTTCCAAAATGCCGGCCTGGGCCCGATGCAAGGCCAGGCAAACCACTTCTTCCGCTACGCGCCCGAGAAGATTGAGTATGGAATCATGCGCTACCAGAACGAGACTAAGCGGCTGTATTCGGTGCTGGAAGCGCGGCTGAAGGGCAGGACGTGGCTTGTGGGCGACAAGTATAGTGTCGCGGATATGAGCACGTTTACGTGGGTCAGGTGGGCGCCGTGGGCGGGGATCGAGTTGAGTGAGTTTCCGGGGCTGAAGGAGTGGGCGGAGAGGATTGAGGCGAGGGAGGCGGTGAAGAAAGGGTTGAGGGTGCCGGGTGGAGTGGATCAGATTGAGAGGTTGAGGCGAGATCCGAATGTTGGCGATCCGTTTCAAAAGTGGGTCATGAAGGGCCAGAATGAGATTGCGGAGAAGCATGGGAGATGATTAGATGCAGCAGGTGGTCGACATGCTGTTGCTGCATCTCAGATGATACGGTGATGAGGTACCCTGGCTGTCTTCAGTGTAGCTTCGTTCAAACGAGTCGTTTCAAACAAGCGTTATGACCGTAGACTCGTCTCCATTCCATCGCTTGCCATGCATTATTCCTTCTATATAGGCAGGACCAACCAGCCTGTACTGTTCTCCAGCCTTGCGCAGAATGAATGGAACTTTCAGACCTTGTATCAAAGCGATCAAGTCACCTGAGTTTGCCCATCGCGGACACGTCCCCATGTGGCCATCCCTCGTCGTTATGAAGGTCTTATGGTACGAGTTTAGAAAGATCTCGTGCTGGAGCATCGCCAACTCTGGACTGTACAAGCGCAAAACGAAGCGTATTTTCAATTCGTCAGGCCATAATTCCGGGTCGATACCGTAGCCGAAGAGGTGTGCGTAGTCTTTCAATGTCGTGTAGTATTCGGGAGTATCTTGAACAACTTTGAGCAAGTTCCGAAGTACAGTAGGATCGTCCGAGAAATTTGCAGTGATTACAAACATCCAGTCCTCCAGTGTATTATCAAGAAGTACTGGGGTGTAGTACGGAAGTGATTTATGGAGCTCTGTGTTCTGCGTGATGATTTTATGAAAAGCTTCCAGAGCGAGCACATTAGTTAAGGGATCGCGACTTTTCCTGCGGAGCCTGACCCATTCCTGCAAGGTGCGGACTAGCTTCAACACCCCAGTGCGTCGAGCTTCAGACTCACGAATGTCTTGCCTAGCATGATATCCGCGCCTGAAACTCGGCATAGCGATGGATTTGGACTGAGCGACACCGTCTACCTCGTCTACCACGACTCCCTTGACTGACATATGCGTTTTAGTGAAAAAATACCAAGGTTGGGATGCTCCAGAGGCACAGGCGTCTCCAACAAGAATGGGTCGGAAATAGGACGTATTGCTATAGTCTGGGACCCATGAGGGTAGATCGTGGACAGTATTTGGCAAACACACCTGATACAACACGTCCAAAGACCTCTCAGACTCGATCATAGCAGCTGTTACCTCGGTGAATATGGTAGATGTTGCACGGCCGTAGCTAACCTTGGGCAGTCCTTTAATTCTCATGTAGTCGAACATTCCGTACAGGCCATAGACTTTGTCTTCCGGGACTGTTGAGAGTTTTGGTCTTGTAACTCTGAAGATTTCAGAGAGGGAAACTTTACCACCTGGAGCGTGTACCGCTCTGGCAATAGAACGATAGCATTCTGTGTCATCGTAGTAAGACGCGGGATTCGATCTTGACCGATCGTGGAGGTGTTCGTAGACTTGGACGGTCGAAAGTGCATGGACAAATGAGTGCCATGGCAACGACATTGAACCGAAGATTAGAACAGCGCTCTTTGATAATGCCAGTTCCTGGATCGGCCATACTCGATGAAACCAAGGCAGATTAAGTAGATCAATGATAAAGTTGGTGTCAACAGCATCGTAGTACTGACGAGTATCGCGAACCTGGTCTAGAAATTCACGGTGAGCAAAGCACTTTGGTGCTCTTTCGGAGCTGGCATCCTTACCTTTGAAGCACTCGTGCGACTCATTCAACAGTGACTCCGAATCTGAAAAGCTAGCGGTAGATTCTGTAATAGCAGCCACCTTTTCCAAAAAGACCAAGGCAGTCTCTACTTCGCGAGATGCTTCACCAAGCCAAACCCAGACAAGCCTGGCTTCACTGTAGATGGAGCTCATCCTTGGCACCTGTGTATTTTTCTCAGATATGCTAGCCTGGTTGATACATATCGAGTCGATCCAGAAGACTCCTGTAGAGTCCGTCCGGGTTGATAACACGCGAATAATCGCTTCCACGTTCGGAGTAACACCGAGGTCTTTGCCATTACATCTGATCGTTGAGCTTGCGGCGTCTCGACCCCATGCATAGGAAACTGCTTCGTATTCCGTATAGTCATCGAAGCTTGCTTCAAAGAGGCAGATTCTGACTTTGCTAGACCCTCCGGTGGGGCAAGACTGCGAATTTTGGATTCGAAAGAGGCGAAATGCAGCTTCATTGGACAGGTCGTCGTAGTGGTACGGTGAAGACGCCATGTAGGCTACCTTTGAAGAGTGCAATGTGGCTCTGAGGAAGTTGGGGTGTATACATGGTCGATTGCTGAGGTTAGGCAGACGTCGTTCGGTGTGGCGCTTTTGCTGCATCTGGGCACTGCAGTACGCCCCGCACCAGGCGCGTTTCTCATATGCGCAGCCTAATAGGCTCTCAGGTTACAAAATGAGTGGGTATAATCATCATGCTCCGAGACTACGACATTAGTCTATCATTTCGCAAAACTGCAAAACTTTTCTTCTGGGGCCTCCCGCGGTCTACTAATATATTTTACTAGACATTGTGTATTAACTTTAACGTATATTGGATGTCAATGACTGAGTGGAGAAACAAACGAAGACGGCAGTCGCAAACCTTGCAGCCTGAAAGACGTATACATCAATACACACCCACACCGGCGCATGAGCATGCAAAAGCCTGCCGCTGTATGATCATAGCCTACCTAGGTATGAAGAGCATTGAGTAGTCACGAGCTAGTAAGATGTTCTATGTCTATCTCCGAAGTTCTAGTCGCAGCAACACTGGCGCTAGCGTGCCTGCTCTTCCCTCATCCGCAGTGTCACGTGCGTAGTGAATGTATGAAAACTGCCGCGTCCCGTCAATCCACGCCCACAACAACAATTTCCGCCACTTTCTCGATCACGCCAGACCGATTGAAAAGCCATGACAGGCTCATACAAACCCTCGGCAGACGCGCCAACTGGCCCAAGAGCCAACAACACACCAAGCAGAGGAAGAGGAAGAGGCGGCGGCGGCAGCTCGCGCACACTGGGTGGGCCAATTCAACACCACACGGGCTACGATGACTGACAGCGCAATCAGCAAGCCCCAGCCCCCAATAGCAGCTCTTCAAGAGGATTTAGCACGTCTCACTCCGGTCATAACCGAGGTGGGCGTGAAGGTTATGGAAGACTACCTGACAACGGTTACTACCACACGGGACGCACCGAGCAGACACGCGGCCATCACACCAGCGGGTTTGTGAGGAATTCAGGGTCGCGCGTTGCATCTGAAGCTGGTGACAACCTCGGATTTGGAGGTCAACGTGGGTCGCGGGATGAGTCTGAAGCTAACGGCAGTGACAAAACACAGCCTCAGCAGTCTGAGCTCACCCTCTTGGAACATGAGTACGTGCCGCAGACAGCCGATTACATCAACCAAGACGAGCTGTCTCCTCACTGGGGCTACGGTGCCAGTTTCACACATTGTCTCGATTGTGGCGAGCCCAAAGCAGACGGGCATCTTGAGAACAATGATGGCTGTCCACGACCATGCGTCCGATGCGAAGTGGAGCACAATGGTCCCCGTTGTCCCAAACTTACATGACAAGGGCTCAATGGAAGAAGAGAGGCCCGCGAGGCACAGCACCTAGCCTCGAGGAACGTCTGGCGGGCATGCGAGTGCGACCGAACGAAGGTGAGGCAGCAGAACTGGTTCGTCGTTGGTACACGATGTTCGAGCACATGTACAAGCGAGGTGATGCGGTGCTCAAGCGAGGTATTGACGACAGTGCCTCTCCAGCACCCCAGAAGAGGACAAAGCTTGCCAATTACGCGCATTTGAACGAGTCTATACAGGCTGCCGCGGAACAACGCAGCAGCAGACTGAAGTATGTAGTTGACGAGCGCGCTCTGCTCCAGGAGGACATAGCGAAGGCGAGAGAAAAGCAGGCAAAGGCTGATGCGGCATACGCAGACGCCTTGGCCGTGAAGACAGAGGCCGATGCGGCCGTTGCTCTATTGACTGACCAATTGAAGCAGAACAAGCTCGCCGCAGAAGAAACAGACCGGCTGCAACGCGAGCTTGAGGCGCGACGTTGGATACGGGATCGCCGGGACAGGGACACACCTAGTCCCGGTAAAGAGCCCGAGCAGTTAATCAAGAAGGAGCCGTCATCATAGGATGAAGACAAGAGAACGATGGAGTAGTTAGAATAATCCATCATCATTCGTGATCAAACAACGTGCCCAAACTTTGGCCATCGACGTACCTGCCCGCCTCCTACGACAACACAAGACCTCTCGCTTTGAGCTCTCTGACCCCCTTGAACACCTCCTGCATGATGCGATCCCTCTTGAACAACGCCCCACCCAACACCGCTGCAAGTACAAGCCTCCTTAGCCACCTCACTCCCTTCCCAGGCGAAACCTCCGCCCCGCTCTTCTCATCCCTATACACGAAATCCGCCTTCTTCCAAAAAATACTGCGCAACCAGTACGAAAACTGCCAGTCTGGATACATCATATTGTTCATGCCCGTTTTAGCGTCCACCGCCCAATTCGTGCAGCCAGATGCCCAGACAAGTTTCTTCGCTTCGGATTGCGTCCATTTGGAATCGGCAATGGCGGCTTCGGGGCGAACCTCGATGGTCGTTGGAGCTGGGAGGAACAAAGATGGCGTGAATGTATGCGACTGGTAGCTAGGAAGTGATTGGAGGATGGGAGTGAGGAGGCGCAGGGTGAAGTTTATTTGGCATTCGACGGTGTAGATGACGGATAGATGGCCTGTTACGGTGTTCTGGTGTATTGCGTTAGTGTGTGTCTGAAAAGCGAGAAGAGGTGAATAACGTACCGGACCCATGAGGATGAAGAAGTTGGGGAAGTGAGGAACTACGGTGCCGAAGTAAGCTTGTGCGACGCCTTGTGTTGTGGTGTCCCACTGTTCTGTTGTCAGCACATCGCATATCCGAAATAGCAATCTAGACCTACGTAGTCGTTCAACTTCAAGCCGCCCCGTCCTACGATCTCCATAGGGCATAGCATCTGCTGCGTCGAAAACCCAATTGCCAAGACAATTGCATCAGCAGTGATTTCTCTGCCACTCTTTGTCACCACGCCAGTCTCTGTGATCCTCTCTGCCGGATCGTTACTAATGAGCTCGACATTCTCTTTCCACAAGCTCTTCAAATATTCAGTATCGAGCACTTTTCGCTTGCATCCAATCTCCGTCTTGGGAATAAGTGCATCCCAGTACTTCGGCGGTGCTGTCTTCTTCACATACGCCTCATTCTCCTGAGCCAGGGACTGGCGGATTGGACGTCCAGTCTCAATATTGAAGCCGGCGTAGTCGCGTTCCATGTCATAGTAATGTTTGAAGCGGTACAGACGCATAGCAAATGGTACGTAACGCATAGCAGCCTTGAATGCGGGGCTGTAGACAGGGTTCTCGCGCTCAGATAAGTACTGGGCTTGTCGGGCAAACTGCGTAATACGGCGGACAGGATTCGGTGGGTTGGCCATTATGGGGAGGAACTGAGTTGCTGAACACCCATTGCCTGCCTGGAATAAGTAGAGGATAATTTGCACTTGACCGTAGTAACATACCAAGCACAACCACATCCTTGTCTTTCCAATCAAAGCTGTGATCCCACTGAGCGGAGTGGAACATTTTGCCCTTGTAGGTATCGGCGCCAGGTAGATCGCATGTCTTAGGCACAGACAGTGACCCAACACCTGATATCAGCACTTTTGCTCTTCGAACCCTCTGCTGCTTAGTCTTCAGATCTAGCACAGTGACAACCCACACTTTTGCACCATCGTCCCACTCTGCTTTCTCAACAATCGAGTGGAAGCGAACATGCTCAACAACGAGATATTGCTCAGCTACTGAGCGGAAGTAGGCCTGAATTTCGGGTCTCATCGAGTATTTGCGACTCCAATCGGGGTTCAAAGCAAAGCTGTAAGAGTAAAAGTGGGAGGCAACCTACAGCCTGTCAGTCCCGATTGATCATCTCGCATGGCGAAAAACACCAAATCGAGAAGGTACACACATCACATCCACACCCTGGATATGTATTCGCCAGCCATGTTCCGCCAACGTCTTCGCTTTTCTCGACAAGCTCAAAATTCCGTATGCCAAAGTTTCTGACAATTTGCACGGCAAGCCCGAGGCCACTCATGCCAGCTCCTACGATTAGAACTTCTGTATCGAACGACATTGTGAACATATGAGCCTTTCGTATCAGATTCGTGGGGAGAGTCGAAGAAGTTGGAGCAAGAATGCGCGTCGCCTGAAGCTGTCCAAAAATGCCGATGGTCTATTATTTATGCCATCGTCTGACTCTCGCCACATATTGTCCCGTCCATTCCGGCCCGCTGAGAAGTGGGTCAACTCCAATTCTGCGTGACCATTGAATTCACAAGGCGTGTTCTCGCCTTTTGTTCTGGTGTTGGTGGAAGTCATTGGTACCTTTTGCTTTTGTTGAGGAAGGTTTGCCGAGGGAAGGTGTAGCGAGCACCAATCACAGCCTCGGAAAAGCCGCAGCTCCTCCGTAGGGACCCCGCAAGGCGGAGGAAGTACACGCGTGTACTGCTCGTCTCGACCAGATGCTGAAAACGGTATCCCGGGCTGCTCGAGCAGCAATATCCCGTGGTGACTGATCCCGACGACAAAGACAAGGCTCACTTCACAACTAGAGCATGTGGATGCGAACGATTCTTCAATTCATGCGACCCAATGATGCTCATCTGTCTGTCCTCACCAGATGTCTAGCAGTTTGCCAACAACTGACACCTACCCCGACCACCAAAAGGAGAGCATTGAACGCAGCCATCATGTAAAAGGGCGACCCTGGCCCGGTGCTATCAAACAACGCCCCCCCTGCTTTGGTAAGAAGCAAAATGCCAAAGCCACCAAGCAAGCTGTATGTTCCCGCTATGGAGCCTTTGATATGGTTATGGGATTGTCCATCGGGCTCGGGGATTGAAGCACGACGAGATTGACTTGATGGTAGAAGCAGCGGCGCGTTCTCATCCACAGGTGTGATCGGGGCACTGGCCGGCGGTGTCGCACCTGCAGAAGGATGCGATGTGGAGTTGGAAGCATCAGCAACGTGCGTCAGCTCTGTATATTTCACTTCATCGTTGTTAATGCCACGCCCAAGTAAGGCCAGAGAGCAGACAATGGCGCCGATCTGGCTGATGCCAAGGAGAGCGACGATGAAGAATATGGCGCTGGTCCCATCCTCACTGTGATAGTCCGGGCTCGTCAACGATCCAAACCAGGCGTATCCGACAATACCAGCAATAGCTGCAACCATGAGCGGTATGTTGTATCTTGGGAATCGGCCGCACAGGTAGCCGAAGAATGGAGCGCAAACGAGCGCTATCAATTGACTGGTGCCTGTAAGCATTGCTGCAAGCTTGTACGCTTCTGGGCAAGCGCTCTTGATATTAGATGGATCCGAAGGGTCGACTTTGCACCTTCCAGTCTGTAAGAAGTAGTGGTTGGTGAAGAGCGGGATGAACAGTGATATGGCAACAGATGATGCCCGTGCGACAAAGCCTCCCATGTAGCCAAGTCCGATGTTGGACGAGGTGAAGCCGAGACGGACGCTTTGCCAGAATAGACGCGGATATATCAAGACAAGGTCTCGGGTGGAGCGAGCATCCGTCGGCTTGGTCTCGTCCTTGCCAGCGAGGCGCTTCCAGCCTTTGCCCTCTTCTCCTGGCAAACTTCGAAGACCGAAGAAACAGCCCAACGCCACCAATATTGCAATTGCGCCTACAACGTAAAATGCACTAGCAACAGCTTTCGCCGGACTGTCGCCAGCTTCCTGGAAGCGAGTCGGCAATGGCAGGAATACGAGTAGGGCAACAAGCGCTCCACAACCTGTGAACATGCCGACTAGACCAGCAAGCTGCGACGTGGAAGCGCCCGTGTCTTTCTTGGTACGTGTAGCGGTGGTAGGCTCTCTCGAGCTCGAACGGAAGCGCGCAGGAGTGATGGTGAGTTCCGACGAGATGGAAGCTGCGACCGCATGCGATGTGCCATTTGTGCGTCGTGTCGGGGATCGCGGATCACGTTCCACTGGCTTGACAAAAGTCATGGCGGGAAGGACGGCAGTAACCATGGTCGCGCTGTTTGTGTCAGCAAATGCATTGCCAATGACCTCTCCTTCACACTCACGTCGCGCTCCCTCCCAGGCTGAACAGAATACGCGCCAACAGCAGTTCGGGATATACATTCTTTGCCTGTACTAGAATCCACAGCGCGATGCCGACAATTGTATAGCCCATCACAGCAACACTTCGCACGCCTACGCGGTCGCTCAAGAGACCCCATGCTGGACAAGCCACCAGCGCGACCAGCTCGTCAACAAAGCCCAGAGTGCCAACAGCATCGCCAACGTTGCGCGACTGTCCAATTCGCTGCGTGATGACGAAGGAGATCGAGCTGTTCAGGAAGACCAGGAAACTGATACTGAAGAGCGCGACACCAAACAAATAAGAAGCCACCTGGGTCCTTGAAGCAGTGAATTGAAGACCGAACATGGTTGCGATACGCTCGTGCGAGCTTAATGGCGTTGTCTTACGAGCATTGAGATGAAAGGCGAGCGGCTGATGTTGCGACAGCTCGAGCTACCAGCGATGACGCCGTGTGGCTTGTGCGCACGTGTTATCCTCGTTCACTGCTTATGTCATGACCCAACGTGGTTTCAACCTCGGTACCTCAAAACACTCGATATCAGCATCAACATTCCGAGATGCAAACCAAAATCTGTCTGGATTTTCCTGGGTGATTTCCGAGCCGTTCTCTGGCTGGCTGTGCAGGTGTGCAGCCATATCGCCTTCTAATATGCGCCTACAGGAAGCACAACCACAGCCTTCACCGACGCAAAGCATGATTCTCAGAAGAAAAAATATATTATAAAGTCGGAGATAGGTGGGTATGGAAAGAGCGATCTCCAAGAAATAACATTGAAAGCGCTGCGCTCGAACATAACGACACAGTACCACTACATTCCCTGCGCGATGCACAAGCCATTTCACAACAGGACCCTCCTGCAGTTCCAACGCATCGTTTCCAAATGAACATGAGCTGAGGGAAATCATCACCCTTACAGCGGCAGCTACAGCTGCCATGACCAAACCTGTATCGCCTGCATGTCCGGATCCCCACACCGGAAGTGCAACTCCACGCACCTGCAGCTGCAGGGTCAGCGATCACTAGCACATGCGTCTCAAACCTTACTCCAGCCCAACGGCTTATCACGACCCTGATTCGGACCCCAATACTCGCGACTCTCGGTATACTCGCCACGTTCGACGCCCTGTTGGAACAGCTCGCGCATTTTGTTGGCGCGCTCTGCATCACGAGGCCGGAGGCTGAATTTGAATGGGATCGGCTTCGCAATCAAGAGGATGGAGTAATCAAGAGTGGGATCCGAGGGCTTTTGTGTTATGTCGCCCCATTCTAGAGGTTTGTATGCGGGCTTGGTCTTCTTGGCTGGCGAAGTTCTCGTTGTCGCATCTTCACAGATGGTGACGCCTGTGTTGAGTTCTTCGTTAGAAATCGAGGCTTTCTCATTCATGCCGATTCTGCTGAGTTTGCTAGGCTGCGTCCAGTCTGGCGTCAAGACATTGTCTGGCTTTTGCGAAATGTTGAACATCCATGCGATTGATCCAATGCCGATCAAAAGGTCTTCGTCAGTGACTGCTTGTCCCTGACACATTCTTCTTCCATAGCCGAATTGCGTTGAGTTGATGATGGTTGGATATTGCGTGAGAGGCTCTTGATAAGATGGATACTCAGGTTTGACCCATCGAAGCGGGTTGAATGTTTCGGGGTCCGGAAACATAACAGGA
>Ga0265780_10002850_pt1 | contig 23164 bp, 16 predicted proteins | sample P1T30metagenome_FD_192432 | JGI IMG/M metagenome (GOLD analysis project Ga0265780, IMG submission 192432) | Plant litter microbial communities from East Loma Ridge, Irvine, California - P1 T30 | ecosystem: Environmental > Terrestrial > Plant litter > Unclassified | place: USA: California... | reverse complement strand
TTTCTTTACGGGGTATCTGAGCAAAGACAAATTTAATCTTAACAGCGATACTACGTATAGTTATAATAATAATAATTTTTCACTAAAATGGAAGCACAACTATAACAACAAATTCAATTCGGTTGTAACTGCCGGTACAGATGGATACAAGTACGATGTTAATAGTACAGGCAACCCTATAAATGCTTATAGGATGGGATTTGATATTAGTCAAACTAACTTTAAAACCGATTTTACATATTATTTAAATCCCAAGAATTCTATCGATTTTGGAATAAGCTCGATTTATTATAAACTGCATCCCGGGAAGTTTATTCCTAACAGTGAAGAATCAGTTGTTTCTGAAGATGTCCTTGCTTCTGAGCAGGCTCTGGAAAGTGCAATATATTTGAGCGATCGTATAGACGTCAGTCCGCTATTATCGTTAAACGTGGGGCTGAGATATTCTCTGTTTAATTATCTTGGACCAAAGGATATTTACACTTATGCCGAAGGCATTCCTAAAAATGAATATAACGTTCTTGATAGTGTATCTCACACAAAGGGAGATTTTATTAAGAATTATGGTGGGCCGGAATATCGTATATCAGCGAGATATATCCTGTCTGATAAAATGTCTTTAAAGGCAGGATTCAATTCTCTAAGGCAATATATACATATGTTATCGAATACCACTGCTATTACTCCTACAGATATATGGAAATTAAGTGATCCAAATATTAAGCCGCAGGCCGGACAGCAATTGTCACTGGGCCTTTATAGGAATATCAGGTCGAATACCATTGAAACATCGGTAGAGGCATATTATAAATGGCTAAAAAATTATCTTGATTATAAGAGTGGGGCCACAGTTGTTCTGAATCATCATATAGAAACAGACGTAGTTAATTCAGAGGGAAAAGCTTACGGTGTGGAGCTGATGGTTAAGAAAACGGCTGGTAAGTTGAACGGCTGGATGAGTTACACCTATTCGAGGACTATGCTTAAAATGGATGATCCGACGGAGGGGGAAATTGTAAATGAAGGGAAATTTTATCCTGCTAATTATGATAAACCACACGACTTCACTTTTGTAGGCAATTTCAAAGTTTCCCATCGTTTTAATGCCTCTCTCAACGTCACTTATAGTACAGGGCGCCCGATAACATTACCAATAGGTAAATATTATTATGGAGGAGCAGAACGCTTATTATATTCAGATAGAAATCAACATAGGATACCGGATTATTTCAGGTCCGATTTTTCATTGAATATAGATGGAAATCACAAGGTTCATCAGTGGACGCATAGTTCCTGGACACTGGGAGTTTACAACATAACGGGAAGGCATAATGCTTATTCAACTTATTTTGTGACAGAGTCCGGATCAGTTAACGGATATAAGCTTTCGATATTCGGCACTGCTATTCCATTTATAAACTATAATATCCGCCTTTGATATATGAAGAAGTTCCTCAGCTTAATTGCGTTATGTTTATTTCTGATTTTGCTTATTAAATGTAAAGAACCCTTTGAGCCGGAAATTATATCGACGCCGACTAATAACCTTGTTGTTGAGGGCTTTCTCAACGGAAAGGGTCTTACTGTTATAAAACTTTCAAGAACTCATGCCTTATCTTCCGGAACTAGTCTTCCTGAATCGGGTGCAACGGTAATTATTGCAGATCAGAATAATGCAGAATATCGCCTGTCTGAGAAAGCTGCGGGCGAATATGAAGCTAATATAGTACCTTCTTCTTCTGTTCAATACAGACTGAAGATCAGGACACGCAAAGGGATGGATTATCAGTCTGAATATATTTCTGTATTAAAAGCTCCCATAATCGATAAAATAGGGTGGAAATTGGAAAATACAGGTTTACGTGTATATGTGAACACACATGATCCTGAAAACAAAACTTGGTACTATCGATGGGAATATGAGGAAACATGGATAATTATACCGGAATATCAATCAGCGCTTGATTATAAACAAGTTGACGGCGGATACGAGGTAATAGATCGAGCTTCATCCAATGCTTTCCCGCTGGCTTGCTGGCAGAGCGAAAAATCGGCGATGATATTATTAGGATCTTCTAAAAAGTTGGAGAAGGATATTATTAGCATGGCACCGTTGTCTCTTGTCCCTTATTTCTCCTGGAAGCTTGCACGAAGATACAGCATACTGGTTAAACAGTATGCCCTGACTGCAAAGGGTTTTGAATATTGGGAGAACATTAAGAAGAACACCGAAACCCTGGGAAGTATTTTTGACCCGCAACCTTCCATGATGAGAGGCAATATCAGATGTGTGACAAATCCATCCGAGCTTGTTATCGGATTTTTCGATGGTTCTGATGTTGACGAGAAAAGGATATACATTAATAATTCTGATTTATCACAATGGCGCTATGATTCTAATTGTGCTATTGTCTCCATCAAAAATCATATAGACAGCCTCGGATCGGTTTTTCCCGGCGCTATTCCTCTGTACTACGAAGGGAATAAGGAAAGAGTTGTAGCTGCTCCGGCTTATTGTGTTGATTGTCGACTTAAGGGAACTTCTGTTAAGCCTTCTTTTTGGGAATAATCCTGTTGAATTAAATTCTTAAAATGCAAAAATTTATATTGTTTTTATCTTTTTTTATTGCAAAAGCGGAGTGCTTTGCTCAGACACTCTCTTTGGATAGTCTCAAAATAAAGTTTGACGAGTATCGAATGAACAATTTGCAGGAGAAGTTGTTTGTGCACACAGACAGAGATGGCTATGTCTCAGGTGAAATCTGTTGGTTTAAAATTTATGATGTAGATGCAGCATCGAATAAAGAAATGCCTGTAAGTACGATCGCCTATGTCGAAATTCTCGATAAAAATAATAAAGCCGTTCTTCAATGTAAAGTGAGCCTTAATGCTGGCTATGGCAATGGCTCTCTATATTTGCCAATAACGATGTCATCCGGAGCGTACAGATTTAGGGCTTATACCCGGTGGATGCAAAATACATCGCCCGAATTCTTCTTCGAGAAAAGCATTTTGATAGTAAATACGTTATCTGAAGAACTGGTTAATGAGACTATCGCTGAAAAAAAATACGACTTGCAGTTTTTTCCTGAGGGGGGGAACCTTGTCGACGGAATTCAGAGCAAAGTTGCTTTCAGGTTAACTGATAACACCGGAATTGGAATTGATTTCAATGGGGCTTTAACTGATGAAACTGACCATAGGGTAACTGGATTCAGTTCATTTAAATTTGGTATAGGTAATTTTTCTTTCATCCCACAAAGAAATCATAGATATCGGGCGATTGTTAATTTGCCAGACGGGAAGACGCTCTCAAAAGATTTGCCTGATATATATGACCGTGGGTTTGTTATGAGTATCGAAGCTCTGGATCAAGGCAATATCAAGGTTTCGGCTGTTTCTAAAGATTTTAAAGGGCCAGTTTACCTTTTCGTACACGCCGGTAATAATATAGAAATAGCCGAAATGCGACAGATATCAGAAAATTCTGCAGAATTTGTTGTGCCGCTAAAAGCGCTTAAAGAGGGCATTTCACATTTCACATTGTTTGATGATGCTCATCGGCCTGTATGCGAGCGACTATATTTTAACAAAGCAAAGAGTTTTCTTCATTTGGAGGTCAATACGGATAAGTTATCGTATAAGGCCAGAGAACGTGTTTCTTTAAGTATAAAGTCGTTGGATACAGGATTAAGATCTACTGCTTCTAATATGTCAGTTGCGGTTTCAAGGCAAAGCCGACTAGGACAAAACTCAGGGCCTAATATTATAAGTTATCTATTGCTTACTTCTGATCTTGCGGGTAATGTTGAGCAACCCGATTATTACTTTCAGGAAGGCAAAGATGACGTAGATAAAGCCTTAGACAACTTAATGCTCACTCATGGCTGGCGGAGATTTAAATGGGAAGAGCTATTTAGTTCAAAAAATAAACCAGAATATTTACCCGAAGTAAATGGACAAATATTGTCAGCCAGATTATTAAATTTCTCCAGTCAGGAAGCCACGAAAAAGGTTGTTTTTTTTTCTTCTCCCCAAAAACGGATAGTCTTTAGTAACTCAAAAAGCGATTCAACAGGAAGAGTTAACTTTTATTCCAAGCCTCTTTATGGGATTAATGAAATAATCTTGCAGACACAAAACAATATAGACAGCCTTAGTAAGTTTGAGCTGATCAGTCCCTATTCTGAAAAATATTCTGTCAGGAAGTTTCCTTCATTAGACTTTGATATCCTGAAAGATACTCTTTTGCTCAATAGTAGTATAAATATGCAGATCCTCAATACTTATCATAAAAATAAGCTGCTTCAGTATAAAGTGATATCGGCAGATAGCATACCTTTTTTTGGTCATCCGGATGAACGATATTTACTTGATAATTATACTCGGTTTCCTACTGTTGAAGAGGTGTTGCGCGAATATGTTGTTGGAGTTGGTATAAGAAGGAGGGCTGGAAAACCATTAATGCAGGTATATACAGGGAGTAAAGAAAGTACATTTTTTGAAGAGGATCCACTCATCCTCTTTGATGGTACTCCGGTTTTTAATCAGGATAGAATTTTTGCTTACGATCCGTTAAAAATAAAAAGTATTGATGTTTTAACTAAGCAATATTTTTATGGCTACTCGTCGTTTGGCGGCATTATTAATTTTGCAACTTATAGTGGCGACCTTGACGGTTTCCAGATTGATCCTCATGCAACCGTTTTAGACTATGAGGGGTTACAGCAGGAAAGGGAATTTTACTCACCTGTTTACGATACGGCGAAAAAGAAAGAAAGCCGCTTGCCAGACTTCAGAAATTTGTTGTTCTGGTCACCCGAAATTATTACGGGCCTTAACAGAGATGCGAAAATCGATTTTTATACATCCGATCAACCAGGCACCTATACTGGAATAATTCAGGGGTTGAATTCGGCCGGGCAACCTGGCTTTCACATATTTAATTTCGAGATCGTACAATCCATTAATTGACAACTGCGTTTTTAGTTTGTACCTGAATTTTCGGGATGCAATTGGCGTGAAATATACTATTTATCTACTTATGTTGCCAGTCGTATTTTTTAGATACATCTAGGGTTAATTTTGAAAACTATTAAATAATTTCATTTTTTTAACTCTGTCACTTTAAGTAAATGTGAATTTGCTTTTTTTTTTCTACATGCCCATATTTATTGCGAATCATTAATTAAAAAGGTATGGGAAGAATTTTATCCAATTTATTTCTTCTTGTGCTATTGTTTTATAGTGCAATAGCGCAGGCCCGTACGGTTAAAGGTGCCGTAACAGAGTCTTATTTTTTACAGGTCTGTAAATAGACTAAGTCCTGCCAGAATTCAATCTATTTTATTTCCAAGTCCGTTTCTCTTCTTTTTTTATCAAAATCACCTCTACCCTCAAATTCTTTAAATTCTCTTCAGGATCCTTTGTATTATATAACGGATTCTTTCCCCCTACTCCGGCGCAGGAGATCCTTCGTTCCTCAATCCCATTTATCATCAGGTGTTTTTTTACGGCCAGTGCGCGATTAAAAGAAAGCCTCTGCAGGTACCTGGCATCAGCAAAAGGATTGTTATTTGTATGCCCGGTTATTCTAACCTCATAGGTCTTACTTTGCTTTAGAAAATCCGTAAGGCGGATAAGTTCAGGTTTTGAATTTATAAGAATCTCATCTTTATCCGGGGCAAAGTGAATGTTAAATAAGGTCAGCTTGTTTCCGCCGGCTATAGGATCAAGAGCTATATTAAGAGTATCAATCGCAGCCTTCTGAATAAAATCTACTGTTTTAAACAGGTATCCCGAAAAGGACGCCGTTATATTAACAGCTCTCGTTGCCGGAATCATAATGTTGTAATGGCCACTGGTATCGGCTTGTGTAGTTGATAATACTTGGCCGGTTGTGTCATCTTCGCAGAGTATTACGGCTTTGAGGCCTGAATGAGTGAGGCTGCTCGTAACTGTCCCGCTCAATTTTGAACTAAGCTGAATATTTGGATCGAGCTTTACATCCAGGTCGAAACCACTTCCATTCTCATAGATGTTATCAATTATTAAGACGAGGGTATCCCCCATTTTGGTTTCTATAGCTTTTGAATAATTATTCCCCGGACCCGGAGCTGTAAACAGATCTGTGCTGCTCTTTTTTAATCCCGTTTTTCCCTGCAATTTAAGATCGTTGCGGGAATTGTTGGTCCTTAGTGGTTGAGCAAATGTCTTGACATCTCTCTTTAATACTCTATAATCGAAGAGCATCCAGTCGTAATCATCTTTCGGGCTGTGTGGCATAACTTCGAATGTCAGAATCCCGGTGTAAGGTACCGGTATCAGAAACCAGGAGGTATTCCTTTCTTCTCTTAACAAGAGCGGAGAACGATTCCGGCTTCTTGGAAATTCATTTTTACTGCCGTAACCTTTTGGAGATCCCTTAAATTTATAGGTAGTATTTACCGCGATCCTAACTGCTTTTTCCAGATCGCCGCCATGCTTACTCTCCTGCGCAAAACTATGACGAAGGGGCAAAAAGCTCGAAATGGCTATTAAAATCAGATAAATCCGCAATATTTGTACTTACTTAGGTCCGGATAAAAATCAGACTTGTATGATCATTGCTGAAAAAACAGATCTGTAACTTCTTTTTCTATTTTTAAAGTTACCATTTTCCCGAGTATTAAAGCATGATTGTCAGAAATATGTCCTGCCGGGAAGTTGAAGCAAACCGGATAGTTGTATTCTCTAACATGGGCAGCGATAATTTCTTCAGCAGTTTCTCCGAAAGGGATATCATTATCTTTAAGATCGGTAAACCCTCCTACTATAAGTCCTTTTAATAAAGAGAGCTTTCCGCTTCTTTTAAGATGCCACATCATGCGGTCTATAGAATAGAGGTACTCGCCAATATCTTCGATAAACAGTATTTTGTCAGTATAATCCATTTCAGATACTGATCCATTCAATATAGTGAGTAATGTTAAGTTGCCGCCGATAATAGTTCCTTCGGTTGTTCCTATTCTGTTCAAGGGGGCAGTCTCAATGCGGTAGTGGATAGCTTCCCCGAAAAGAGCTTTTTTAAGCGATTCAAGAGATGGCCTGGTGCCATCAGGAACATTGAGTGGCATTTGGCCATGAATAGTCTCTATTCCGCAAATGGCGTGTATATGGCTATGAAGAACTGTGATATCACTAAAGCCTATGATCCATTTAGGATTGTTTATAAATGATGTGAAGTCAAGTTGATCAATTATACGGATTGTTCCGTACCCTCCTCTTGCAGCAACTATAGCTTTAACAGAAGAATCGTCCAGAAATCGCTGAAGATCATTTGTACGAACTTCATCAGTTCCGGCGTATTGATGGTGTGAGGCGGTTACTGTATCTCCCAGAACTACTTCCAGTCCCCATGATTCAAGCAGCTTTATCGCAGATCCGATTTCATGAGGCAATTTTTTTGCCGGGCAGGTTATAGCTATTTTATCACCTTTTTTTAAGTAGGGAGGAGAAATGAGTTTAGCACACATAGTGCAAATATGCACATTTAACATCTCTGCGTCTGCACTTCTGCAAATTGGTTATCTTTGCATGTTAAAAAAAATATACTACTAATGTCAGAACTGGATAAGTTTAAAAGATATACCATTACTTCTGCTTTGCCTTATGCAAATGGACCGCTTCATATAGGGCATCTTGCAGGAGCATACATACCTGCAGATACCTTCGTAAGGCATTTACGCCTTAAAAGGAAAGACGTTGTTTATATATGCGGCTCTGATGAACATGGTGCTGCCATTACTATTAAAGCCAAAAAGGAAGGAACCACACCTCAGCAGATCATAGATAAATATCACAACCAGATCAAACAAAGCTTCGAAGATTTTGGGATTGCTTTTAATATTTATCACCGCACTTCCTCTCCTATTCACCATGAGCTTTCGCAGGAATTTTTTCTCAATCTTTATAACAAGGGTGAATTTGTCGAGAAAGTATCTGAGCAGTATTACGATGAGCAGTTCGATCAGTTTCTGGCAGACAGGTACATTATCGGCACCTGTCCCAATTGCGGTAACGATGGTGCTTATGGCGATCAATGCGAAAAATGCGGCACTTCTCTTAATCCGACCGATCTCATAAATCCGAGGTCAACCTTAAGCGGCAACCCTCCGGTCCTGAAGCTTACCAAACACTGGTACCTGCCGCTGGATAAATATCAACCCTGGCTTGAGGAATGGCTGCTGGAGGGCAAAAAGAATAAATGGAAGACTAACGTATACGGACAGTGCAGTTCATGGCTAAAATCAGGACTTCAGCCTCGTTCTATGACCCGCGATCTCGATTGGGGTATCGATGTGCCGCTTGACGAAGCAAAAGGAAAAAAGCTGTATGTATGGATGGATGCGCCGATAGGGTATATATCGGCCACCAAACAATGGGCTTTAGATAACGGAAAAGACTGGACGCTTTATTGGAAGCAACAGGAGAAGGAAGAAGATAATTCCTGTCTTCTGCACTTTATCGGTAAAGACAATATCGTTTTCCACTGCATTACCTTTCCTTCTATTTTGCATGCACATGGCGGATACATCCTTCCTGAAAATGTGCCGGCAAATGAGTTTCTTAATCTTGAAGGAGATAAACTGTCTACATCAAGAAATCATGCTGTATGGCTTCATGAGTATCTTGAAGAGTTTCCGGGTAAACAGGACGAGTTACGGTATGTATTAACTTCTATCCTGCCGGAAACGTCAGACAGTGAGTTTACCTGGAAAGATTACCAGGCAAGGGTAAATAACGAGCTGGTAGCAATTCTTGGTAATTTTGTTAACAGGGTCATGATACTTATGCATAAGTATTATGAAGGCAAGGTAGAAGGGGCAGAAAGGCTTTCTGATCTTGAAATAAATGAACAGATCGCCGGTACTTATAATGCAGTAGAAGAGAGCCTGGAGAGTTTCAGGTTCAGGCAAGCGCTTTCTTCTGTTATTGATCTTGCCAGGTATGGCAATAAATATCTGACAGAAAAAGAGCCCTGGAAAACAATTAAAGCTGATCCTGAAGCAACGAGAGCTGTTCTCCAGAACTGTCTTTATATTATAGGCCATCTGGGAGCACTTATGCAGCCATTCCTTCCTTTAGCTTCTAAAAAGATATTCAGCATGCTAAACCTGAAGAAGGAAGTTCTGCATTATGACGAAGAGATTTCTTTCTTAGACGGGCACACATTAAATCAGGCAGCTCTTCTTTTTGAAAAGGTAGAAGATGCGGTGATAGAAGCGCAGCTTGAGAAGCTGAGGAACAAGGCGGAACAGCAAAAGACGCCCGATGCTCAGCTTGTACCGGCAAAAGAGAATATTAGCTATGAGCAGTTTGCTGCACTTGATATCCGCGTAGGGACGATTCTTGAAGCGGAAAAGGTAGCCAAGACAAAGAAGTTGCTGAAACTTAAAATTGATACCGGATTGGATCAGCGTACCGTTGTTTCCGGAATCGCAGAATATTTTGAACCAGATGCGATAATCGGAAAGCAGGTAAGTATACTTGTTAACCTCGAACCCAGGGAAATTAAAGGAATACTTTCTCAGGGAATGATCTTAATGGCAGAAACGCCAGATGGTAAACTGGATTTCGTGACACCGGCAACAAGCCTAAACAACGGATCTGTAGTGAGATAAGTCAGGAAAATGCAAATGTGTAAATAGTTTAGATAATTCGACAAAATTTTGCACATTTGCATTCTGAAAAATCAGTCAGGATGGCCTCGTAGTTCAATGGATAGAATAGAAGTTTCCTAAACTTTAGATACAGGTTCGATTCCTGTCGAGGCTACAAAGCTCCTAGTTAAATCTGGGGGCTTTTCTTTTTTATAATTATAGATGAATTGTGGGATCTTTTGCTGTGGAAACGCAGTAGTCCGGTAAGGCTTAAATATTAAGCATCTCACAAGCCTTTTCTGCCGCCAGCTTTTCTGCATTTTTCTTATTATAGTCTCTTCCTATTCCATGGCTCTCGCCGTCGATAGACACCATAACAGTAAATAACTTCAGGCTGTCGCCTTCATTATTGGCAACCAGTTCAAATGAAATTTCTTTACCATTCTGCTGGCACCATTCAATGAGTTTGCTTTTAAAATTGGTTTCTGTATTTTCCAGGGTGAGGATATCAACATGAGGTTTAATAATCCTGTTTAGAAGAAAGCTGTGCGTGAAATCATATCCCTTATCCAGGTAAACAGCGCCGATAAGAGCTTCAAATGCATCTCCCAGAAGAGAACCCTGCTTTGTTGGATAATTAATAACGCGGTTATCAAACTCGATTAGTTCGTCGAGCCCAAGTTTTTTTGCTAACTGATTAAGATTTGCACGGCTTACTATCTTAGATCGCATTTCCGTCAGGAAACCTTCCGACTTGTAGGGATAACGCTTAAAAAGTTCCTCCGCTATAACAGAACCAAGTACAGCATCGCCGAGAAATTCCAGCCGTTCGTTGCTGTTTTTCGCCCCGTTTTTTATCTGAACAGCTACAGATCTATGCCTGAAAGCCATCTTATAAAGATTAAGGTTTCCCGGGACAAATCCCAGGAGATTCCTTAAAGCTTTTACATATTTGCGTTGAGGAGAAAAATAAACCTTATAAATCTTATGGAAAGGCATTCGTCTTTTTTAAACAAACTTAGATAAAACCGTTTTATCTACAATTTTGGAGAAACCGTATATAAAACAATCCTGCAAGTCTCTCTTCATCACTTAAAGAACAATTTACAGCAGAAAACAATGACTGCTGTTTTATAAAAATAAAACATTCTGCTATTTTCTGAAGAATCCTCCGAAATAAAGGATTTAGTCTTCATACTTCCTGAATATAACAGAAGCGTTGTGACCGCCAAATCCGAATGTATTACTTTGTGCTGCCCTTACTTCTCTTTTTTGAGCAGTATTAAACGTGAGGTTTAACTTCTGATCGATCTCGGGATCGTCAGTGAAGTGATTAATTGTCGGCGGAATAATGTTGTTCTTAACAGCAAGAATCGAAGCAATACCTTCTACAGCGCCCGCAGCTCCAAGTAAATGGCCGGTCATTGATTTGGTAGAACTGATGTTTAACTTATAAGCATCTTCTCCAAACAGATCAATTATGGCTTTTGACTCACTAATATCTCCCAGCGGAGTAGAAGTACCGTGTACGTTAATGTAGTCGATATCCGATGTGCTTAACTTTGCATCTCTCAGTGCGTTGGTCATTACCAGCCGGGCACCCAATCCTTCAGGGTGCGGCGCGGTAATATGATTCGCATCAGCGCTCATTCCTCCGCCTATCAGTTCTGCATAGATCTTGGCACCTCTGGCTTTTGCATGTTCAAGGTCTTCAAGAATAATAGTTCCGGCACCTTCTCCTGCAACAAATCCATCACGGTCTTTGTCAAATGGTCTGGATGCTGTCGCCGGATCCTCGTTCCTGGTGGAAAGGGCATGCATGGCATTAAATCCACCCATTCCTGCCTCATTGATTATGGCCTCAGAACCGCCGGAAATAATTACATCAGCCATTCCCAGCCTGATATAATTAAATGCATCTATCAAAGCATTGGTAGACGATGCGCAGGCAGAAACAGTAGAAAAGTTTGGGCCTCTAAGCCCATATCTGATAGAAATATGACCCGGAGCAATATCCAGTATCATCTTCGGTATGAAGAAAGGATTAAAACGCGGGGTGCCATCACCCTTTGCATAACCGCCTACCTCATCAAGGAACGTTTTTAACCCCCCTATACCGGACCCCCAGATTACACCAATCCGATTCGTATCAAACTTACTAAAGTCAAAAAAGCCTGCGTCTTTAACAGCTTCATCTGTAGAAGCTATAGCATAATGCACAAAAGGATCCACCTTCCGTGCTTCTTTTTTATCCAGAAAATCTTCGGGATTGAAGTTTTTTACTTCGCAGGCAAATTTCGTTTTGAAGTTTGTAGCATCAAATCTTGTAATCGGAGCGGCGCCGCTTACTCCGTTTATGAGACCGTTCCAGTATTCTGTAACGGTATTTCCAATCGGAGTAAGCGCACCAAGTCCTGTTACTACAACTCTTTTAAGCTCCATTTATATTTTGGCAGCGGATTATTTTACGTTCTTTTCTAAATAAGCAATAGCCTGGCCAACAGTGCCGATGGTTTCAGCCTGGTCATCAGGAATAGCAACGTTGAACTCTTTCTCGAACTCCATAATTAATTCTACGGTGTCCAAAGAGTCAGCACCAAGATCGTTGGTGAAAGAAGCTTCAGGTGTAACTTCACTTTCATCTACACCTAATTTTTCAACGATAATTGCTTTTACTCTTGAAGCGATATCAGACATAGTTTTTATATTTTAAATGGTTTTAAATAATTCTGTGCAAAGAAAAATAAATTCTGACAAATATCAAACCTTTTTGTTTTAGCTTAAAAATGACAAATGTCATATTTAAATGGGTATACTTTTGTAATTTCGCTGCATTTTAAAAGGCATTTTGAACAGGCTTACGTTAAAATACGAATTAGACCTCGATTTTGTTTTGATAGCAATCACTTCTTCATTGAAGGATTATATGCTATGTCATAAAATTAATAAACAGTTAAACATAAGCTTTTGCCGGATAAATGAGCTGTCTCTGCAGTTAAAAGAAGACAATTTTTTATCTTTTTCAAGATATCTTTATAAAACTCCTGAAACCGAAACTGAATATTACCTGTTGGCAAATAAAGGTACAGAAGGTTTTTTGATTCCGGAGATGAAAAGGGTAGATTATTTTATTATAATAAAGAATTATATAGATCCGGAGGATTTGGATAGCTTTATAGAGGGAATAAATAAACTGCCGGAAGTAGTTGTTGCAGTTGAAGTTAACCCTGAAAAGTTGAAATCTAAAGAAAATCTGATATTTTAGACGTTTATTTAAATAGTGTTATAAGTACACCAGTAAAAATTCATATATAAGGTAAAGATGAGACAAGTTCATAAAAGGACCAAAATAGTAGCAACATTGGGCCCGGCGTCTTCGGGTAAGGATACATTATTAAGTATGATTAAGGCCGGTGTGGATGTTTGCCGCTTAAATTTTTCGCATGGCGATCAGGCAGATCACCAGAAAACCATAGACACGATCCGCGAGATCAACAAGCAGTATAAAACGCATGTTGGAATTCTTGCCGACCTTCAGGGCCCCAAAATCCGTATTGGTAAAGTTCAGGATGGCGGAATTCACCTGATCAACGGAAGCCGTATCGAAATTACCACTAAAGAAATGATCGGCGATGATAAGCAGATCTATATCACCTATACAAATTTCCCTAAAGATGTAAGAGCAGGCGAGACTATCCTGCTTGACGATGGAAAACTTCAGATGCGTGTTGTTGATACCAATAACAATGACACTGTTGTCTGCGAAGTAATCCACGGCGGTATTCTTACGTCCCGTAAAGGGGTTAATCTTCCAAATACCAAGATCTCTATCCCTTCGTTAACTGAAGAAGACCTGAGCAATCTTGAACTGGCTCTTGCCAATGATGTAGAATGGATAGGTTTATCATTTGTGCGTACTGCAGACGATATAATTGAGCTGAAAAGAATCATAAACCGGAGCGGTAAAAGCGCAAGAGTAATCGCGAAAATTGAGAAACCGGAAGCGATCGATAATATTGATGCAATTATTGCAGCTACAGACGGAGTAATGGTTGCGCGTGGAGACCTTGGGGTTGAAATGCCAATGGAACAGGTTCCGGTATTACAAAAAATGATAGCCCGCAAATGTCGTGAGGCTTCCAAACCTGTAATTGTAGCGACTCAGATGCTGGAAAGCATGATCACCACTCCGCGCCCAACACGTGCAGAAGTGAATGACGTAGCAAACTCGGTCCTTGACGGGGCGGATGCAGTGATGTTAAGCGGCGAAACCTCTGTCGGAGAGTTCCCTTTGATTGTTATTGAAACAATGCATAAGATCATAAAGAACATTGAAGATACCGCTTATCCTTACCAGACACCTAAGAAGTTAAGCCAGAATTCTCCAAGATATATCTCGAATGCAGTTTGTGGTTCGGCCGTTTATCTTTCAGAAAAAACGAATGCTATTGGTATCGTTGCCATGACATCGTCTGGTTATACGGCTTTTGAAATCTCAAGTCACCGTCCTAAAGCCGGCACTTTTATCTTTACAAATAATAAAAATCTGCTCAATACACTAAGCCTGCTTTGGGGAGTAAGAGGATTTTATTACGATAAGACTGAAAGTACCGACGAAACTATCAGCGATGTGAACAGAATCCTTAAAGAAGAGCGTCTCATCATGCCGGGAGAGATAGTAATCAATACAGCTGCGATGCCGATTGAGAAAAAAGGCAAGACAAATATGATCAGAGTAACCGTAGTGGATTAATATAATTATCAACTCTTAATGATAAGACCTGTAAGGAATTCAGACCTTACAGGTCTTCTTTTTTGAGCTTTCATATAATCTGGATAATCTTTTCCACATTTTTTTAACATCAGTAATTTTCAGTCACTTACATGTCATGAAAATGGCTTCACTTTAAGTTTTCCACATTTTAATCTTTTAGTTTTAAGGCAATTATTGCGGGATTTGAGCACTGGGCGCAGATTCGTTAATAAGCTGTGGAAAATGTGAATTGTAGGAACCTGGCGCGTAAAGTAAATTTGATGAAAAACCTCTTTATCTTTTTGAAAGAGGCAAATGACTAAAAGACAACTAAATATTCTACAGATATGGGTAAAAATATAGCAGCAAAGGCAGCAAAAGGAGCCGGTTTAGGCTTTAAACGCTACTTCACGAAAGAGGGAGTGAATGTTTATGATTTGTTTAGTTATGAAAAACGCTCCTCAGTCATTCGAAATCCGGCAGGTGATGCCGTTTTTGAAATGAACGATGTGGAGGTTCCGTCGTCATGGAGCCAGGTTGCAACAGATATACTTGCTCAGAAATATTTTCGTAAAGCAGGAGTTCCTCTGGCCGACGGCACAACCGGTTCAGAAAAGAGTATTAAGCAGGTTGCTCACCGTATGGCTGATTGCTGGAAACAGTGGGGCATCCGTTACGGTTACTTTGCTTCCACAGCTGATGCTGATGTTTTTTATGATGAATTAGTTTATACCATAGTAGGACAGCTTGCAGCTCCGAATTCTCCACAATGGTTTAACACCGGTTTGCATAGCTCTTATGGTATTACCGGGAAACCACAGGGACATTATTTCGTCGATCCCGAAACCGAGGAATTAAAAAAATCAACATCTGCATATGAGCGCCCGCAGCCACATGCCTGTTTCATATTATCGGTTAGCGATGACCTGGTGAATGAAGGCGGTATTATGGACCTTTGGGTTCGCGAGGCCAGGATATTCAAATACGGCTCTGGTGTTGGGACCAATTTTTCCGCTATCCGCGGTGAAAATGAAAAGCTTTCAGGGGGCGGTTATTCTTCAGGAATTATGTCTTTCCTCAAAATTGGAGACCGTGCAGCAGGAGCAATCAAATCTGGCGGAACTACCCGCAGGGCGGCCAAAATGGTTTGCCTTGACCTTGACCACCCTGAAATTGAAGGTTTTGTAAACTGGAAAGTTGAAGAAGAACGTAAAGTGGCGGCTCTTATAGCTGCCGGATATTCTTCCGATTACGAAGGAGAGGCTTATCGTACCGTTGCCGGGCAGAACTCTAATAACTCAGTACGTATTCCTAATGCTTTCTTCAGAGCGCTTGAAGGAAATACAAGCTGGGAGCTTAAGGCCCGTACAGACGGCCGTATAATGAAAGCCATCTCACCAGAGAAGTTATGGCAGGATATTGCCTTTGCTGCATGGGCCTGCGCTGACCCTGGTGTACAATATGATACTACCATTAATGAATGGCATACCTGCCCTGAAGGAGGACGTATCAACGCGTCAAATCCATGTTCAGAGTATATGTTCCTGGATAACACAGCATGCAACCTGGCATCTATCAATCTTGCTCACTTCTTCAATCCTGATACATTAACATTTGATGTAAAAGGCTTTGAGCATGCATGCCGCGTGTGGACAGTAGTTCTTGAGATCTCCGTTTTAATGGCTCAGTTCCCCTCAAAGGAAGTGGCTCAGCTTTCTTATGACTACCGTACACTTGGTTTAGGATATGCTAATCTTGGATCTATGCTGATGGTAGCCGGTATTCCTTACGACAGCGAGAAAGCCCGCGCTATCGGTGGTGCAATCACAGCTATTATGACTGGTACAGCCTACTCCACCTCTGCAGAGATGGCAAAAGAACTCGGTACCTTCAAAAGATACGAAGACAATAAAAAGCATATGTTACGTGTTATGCGTAACCATCGTTATGCTGCATATAACACAACTGATGCATACGAAGGCCTTGAGATTGCGCCTCCGGGAATCGATCAGAAATATTGCCCTGACTATCTTCTTTCAGCAGCTTGCAATGCATGGGATAAGGCTGTTGAGCTGGGAGAAAAATATGGTTATCGCAATGCTCAAACCACCGTTATTGCTCCTACCGGAACTATCGGGCTGGTAATGGACTGTGATACAACAGGCATCGAGCCAGACTTTGCTTTAGTTAAGTTCAAGAAACTTTCTGGCGGCGGTTATTTTAAAATAATCAACCAGGCAGTTCCTGCGGCATTAAAGAACCTGGGGTATAAACCGCACGAAGTTACAGCTATAATAAATTATGCCAAGGGTGCAGCAACTCTTCAGGGAGCCCCTCATATTAATTTCGAAACGCTGTCTTCTAAAGGCTTTACCCAGGATGAATTAGAAAAAATTGATAAATCTCTTCTGGCAGCCTTCGAGATAGGGTTCGTATTCAATCAGTGGACACTGGGAGAAGAATGTCTGAAAAGATTAGGCTTTAAGCCGGAGCAGTATAATTCACCAGACTTCAATCTGCTGCGTACTATCGGTTTCAGCAAACAACAAATTGCGGAGGCTAATGAGTATATCTGCGGAACAATGACATTGGAAGGTGCCCCATACCTGAAAGTAACAGATTACCCGATATTCGATTGCGCTAATAAATGCGGAGCTAAAGGCGAACGCTTTATTCATGCTCATGGTCATATCAAGATGATGGCAGCAGCACAGCCCTTCCTTTCAGGAGCCATATCCAAAACCATCAACCTTCCTAACGAAGCAACGGTAGAGGAGATCAAAGATTGTTACGAATTATCCTGGAAACTGGCATTAAAAGCAAACGCACTTTATCGCGACGGATGTAAACTGTCTCAGCCGCTTTCAACAAAATCAGATACCAAAGAAGAAGCTATTGATTCTGTAGAAGAGGTATTAGGAGAAGCAGCTAATGTTAAATTAAGCGATCTTACACCTGAGCAGGTTCTTGAAGCAGCCAGAGCTATTCTTGAAAAATCTACTGATACTACATTCAAACGTCAGCTATCATCAGTTGTAGAACGCAAAAATCTTCCATCGAAGAGAGGCGGCTTCACACAAAAGGCCTCAGTAGGCGGTCAGACAGTTTTTGTGAGGACCGGTGAATATGAAGATGGAACATTAGGCGAGATCTTTGTAGATATGCACAAAGAAGGAGCAACATTCCGTTCACTGATGAACTGTTTTGCTATAGCTATATCAGTAGGTTTACAGTATGGAGTTCCTTTGGAAGAATTTGTTGACAAGTTCACTTTCACCCGTTTTGAGCCGTCAGGAATGGTTTCAGGGCATGATAATATCAAGAGCTCAACGTCGATCATCGATTATATCTTCCGGTTATTAGGTTATGAATACCTGAACCGCACAGATCTTGTTCATATCATAACAGAACAGAACGTTATCCTGGGTAATCCCCAGATGGCAGATGAAGATGTTAATGCCAATGAATTTGCAGATGCCCCGCAATCTCCTTCCAAAGTTTCAGGTAACGTCGTGTTAAAGCCGGTACTTGATATTTCAGGAGGTGGTCAGAGTGATGCTCCTGCATGTACTAACTGCGGCCATATAACTGTTCGGTCCGGTACCTGCTACAAATGTCTTAATTGCGGTACGCAAGGAGGATGTTCTTAATTTGTAATTGAGGTTATAACAATAATATGCCCCGTCAGAATAGATTCTGGCGGGGCTTTTTTATGATATCTCTGTCTAAATAGCAGAGAAAACATCAGCAGATATATTACCAACTCCCGGATTTATTGAATAAGGGGCTTATATAACTCCCCAACGTATGCCTGACAGGCAACAACGATACAGCCGGCCAATGGCTGTATATTTATAAAAAGAGGTAAGTTAAGCTTGTCTTTAACCTCGTTTATTTTTGAGGCCGAGGATGCTGAATCCCAGTTTAATTATAAGATAATTACATTTTGATAGCATCATTTGTCCAGGTGTTAGTTATAGAAAACAAAATAGACATGGCTTATGAAATTAGAATGAAGAACAGCTAAAATTATATACTAATAAAAAAAGCCGGACTAGCCGGCTTCTTAACTAAACATTAGTGCTTATTAAAGATTTTTAAAGAAAGATATATCGTTTCCCGGTTCAATTTTCACCACGATCTGGCTGTCTTTCTTCTTCAGGCTTGCAAAGTAAACTGTCGATGCATAAGTTCTGCCGGTTAACATAAACAAATGAGCATCTTGAGAATCCTCAACATCATACTTAAGGATTTCAGCTACTGAATAATCTTTGTATTGTTTTTTCAGCTTTTGCTGAGAATCGGCAGGCAGTTTATCAGCTTTGATATATTCTGTTGTAGCAATGAAATCGCCTTGCTGGTTGAAGAAAGCTGATTTTTTAATACCGTCTAATACGAAAGATGCTTTCTGATAGTTATTACCTACAGTCCATTTTACTTCTTTAGCATCCTGGAATTTAGCCTGGAAATTATTTTGTGCAAAGTAGGATGCTTCTTTTTCTTTCTCTTCACTTCCTGTGTTTTTATTACCTGCAAAACTCTTAGCAGATAAAGCCATTACAAATAAGGCAAATAAAATCGTACGCTTCATGACTTTGTTTTTATTTTCATAACAAAAGTCAATATTATTTGATAAATTATAAAATAAAATTTAATTTTTGTAAAAAGTTCATAATAGGAACTATTTTGTAGTTTTATTTTGTCATATTACTAACCGGCAACGATGATCATTATCAAACTGTTAACTATTTTCCATATCCTTATTAAATATTTTAATCAATGTATTGATATTATACGAATGTAATATTGGCGTTTAAGCATATTTTGCATTAATTTTCTTTTTTTAAAATCTATATCAGAAAAATGTTGTTAGTTGTAATTGAACATATTATATATCCCAAAACTATGAAAATTAAAATTTTAGCAATCTTGCTGGCAGCCGGACTAGGTGTGGCAGGATGTTCTTCGAGCAGAGAAGGACAAACGGCGTCGGATTCAATGTCGACAGATACTACAGGAACAATGACTGATACAACAGGAACTGGTACAACTACAGATACTACCACTACTGACACTACCGCCGCCCCAACTCCCTAACATTTTTGAACAGCAATCCCGCACGCGGGATTGCTGTTCTCCCTTAATTGTAACGATCAGGTGCACTTACAAATCTCCTTTGTAAGACGAAATGCTCTCTGATTATCTATAAGTGAGATATAAAAGAATTTTATCTAAGTTTGTAATAAGCCAATAGTTCAGGCTGTTCTACTATATCTGGTTTTTCAAAAGCTATGTCTATTAAAAAAGCATTATCTCTGTTCACATTCACTTTGTTATTTGCATTTGGGTATTCACAAGGAAGAAAGCCTTTCATGGATGGAGATGCACTTCAGGATCAATGGGTTGATTCTGTTTTTAATAAACTCAGTAAGAAGGAAAAGATCGGCCAGCTCTTTTTCATCAGGGCACATACAGATAAAGGAACGGCGTTCGAAGATTCAGTAGCAGAGGTTATTAAACGCGATAAAGTCGGAGGGCTGGTATTTTTCCAGGGAGGTCCTGCCAGGCAGGCAGCGCTGACCAGGCGATACCAGCAAATAACAGAAGTACCTCTCCTTATAGCTATGGATGCTGAATGGGGGCTTGGGATGCGCCTTGACAGCACGGTATCGTACCCCTACCAGATGACTCTCGGCGCCATACGCGACAGTAACCTTATATACCTTATGGGCAGGGAAATCGGTAAGGACTTTAAGAGGCTGGGTATGCACCTTAATTTCGCTCCTGTTACAGACATAAACAACAATCCAAATAACCCGGTAATCAACTACCGTTCATTTGGCGATAATAAATATAATGTGGCTTCAAAGGCCGGAGCTTATATGAGAGGTTTACAAGATGAAGGTATTCTCGTCAGTATAAAACACTTTCCCGGACATGGTGATACTAATGTCGATTCTCATAGCGATCTCCCTCTGCTTAATTTTACGCGCCAGCGTCTTGATTCGCTAGAATTATATCCGTTCAGGGAATTGGTTAAAGCCGGCGCGTCAGGGGTGATGGTTGCTCATATGAATATTCCTGCGCTGGATAATACTCCCCGGCTGCCCTCTACGCTGTCGAGACCTATTGTTACAGGTCTGCTTAAAGAAGAGATGGGCTTCAGAGGACTGGCAATCTCCGATGCAATGGAAATGAAGGGTGTGGTTAAATATTTTCCGGACGGAGAAGCAGACGTAATGGCTGTAATCGCAGGTAACGATATCATCGAACTATCAGAAAACTCGTCGAGGGCAATTAAACTTGTCAAAAAAGCAATTCGAGAGAAGCGGCTTAGTAAAGACCAGGTAATAGAAAGCGTAAAAAAGATACTGGCAGCTAAATATTGGGCAGGATTGAATAAGTCCGTTGACCTGGATACCGCTGATATCTATAACCGCCTGAACAGCTCGGAGTCTTCGGCTCTTAACCAAAGACTAAGTGATGCGGCAGTTACGGTTCTGAAAAGCGACAGCTTGCTTAAAGCCCTGGATCCAAATGCCAAAACAGCAATAATAAGTTTAGGAGTAACAGAAGTCAGCTTATTTCAAAAAGAACTGGGTATGAGTTTTCCTAACTCTACAAACTTTATACTGTCTAAAATTGCTTCAGCTGTAGATATATCAGCCATGCTGAAAGAGCTTAACAATTATTCGCAGATAATTATGGCAATACATGATTACAGGAAGCGACCTCAGAGCGTACTCGATTACAACAATCCTCTAAAATTGCTTATAGCTGATATAGCGAAGAAGAATACAATATCCTGCGTGTTTGCAAACCCTTATACTATTGCCGGGCTGCCGGGTATAGAGCAAAGCCAGACTATTCTCGTTAATTACCAGAACAGTCTTGAAATGCAAAGAGCTGCAGCTAAAGTCATCAGTGGAAAAATGCAGTCTTCCGGACGTTTACCGGTAAATATAAACTCATTCTTTAAATATGGAGACGGCATTGATTTCTTTCCTGTACCGCGTGCTGTCACCGGGCAGATTGAGAACAGTGGTGTACCAATGCCCAGATAAATAAAGGCTTAGAGAGCAGGTTCGCCTGTATAAAATAAAAAAAGGCATACGATTTTTTTTGCGTATGCCTTTTTATTTTATGCGATTTTCTTTTTAGAAAGAAGGTCTTTCTCCCGGAGGGCCGTCGCCTCTCATTTCACGGTTTCTTTGAAAGTTTGGCTGCATTCCCCCCGGAAATTTTTGCAGCCTGAAGCTGAACGTTGCCATAAAGTATCGTGTAAGACGATTATTCTGGCTGTCGGTGTACGAATTCCCCTCCTGCGACCGGCTAACCACCGCACCCTGATCAAACACATCGAACGTTTGTAACCTTAATGTTCCCCTTTTATTAAAGAACTGTTTCTCAAGATATGTATTCAATATAAAAGGATTCGTACCTACGGAGCTGTAGCCCTTGTTAATAGTTTTGCTGCCGTCGAATCCCAGGATAAATGTTTTAAAGAAATATAAGCGGCCATTAAGCTCAAAACTCCAGGTTTCAGCCTTTGTATCATCGCTTATAGGCAGGGAATAATTGAGCCAGGTACGGCTGTAATTAATTCCCGGATAAAGTTCTACATTCTGATTCGGATTGATCTGGACACGCAGGCCCTGGCGTAGAGACCAGTTTTTGCCGGTATTTTTCTCATTGTTTGTATAAGTGATGTCGTTACTGAAATTCAGGGAACCGTTTAGCGAAACACGATATTTCCTGTTGGCAAATGGCTTACCCAATGAGTAGTAAGCATTAGTAGAATAATAGCCGTCGGCATTCAGGTAATTAGTTTGCTGGATATTATTGAATGTGCTGTCCTGTCCTTCTACCGGAACCTGAATATTCTGAACATTTCTGCTTATTCTGTCATTGATAATATTTCCTGAAACTCCGGTATTGAAGAATACGCCCGAAGCGGGATCTGTGGTATTATATCGTAAATCGAGCGATTGTGTGAAAGCAGCTTTCAGGTCCGGATTACCTACTACCGGCCGTTGAGGATCTGATACGTCGGTAACTGGTTGTATCTGGCTGAAACTTGGTTCAGTACTTCTTCCTGAGTAATTGATACTAAGTGAACGTGTCCGCGCAAAATTGTAAGAAAAGCGGGCTGTTGGGAAGAAATTAAAGCCTTCGCGATGTACAGAAACATTGTTTGTTTCCGAAAAGCCGTCCAGTAAAGTCGGTTGTGCGGTAAGTCCTATATTAAAATTGTAGAGTCTGAGTTTATCATAACGATAATTCAGACTTATCCTGTTGGTAGTAAACGAATAGTCAAATATATTACTAAGAGAAGGCGACATTACCGGTACGCCCGACTCATTGAATACCTCTGTAATTCTGCTATTGTCGTAAGATGTCCGGCTATAATTATAACCAAAATCCAGTCTGGCGAACTTGCCGATAGGCTCGCTATAAGTAATATTGGCATTAGATGAAAGGCTCTTATTATCTACGTCAACGTTTCTGTGCGAGAGGGAATCCGAGAAAACATTTGGGTCAAGCTGGTTGAAAAAGCGAAAGTCATCTCTCGCTTCCTGGTAGCTGGTATTATCGCTGTGACTCACAGCGCCTGCGAAAGACAGGTTTCGTCCTGTTTTCCTGAAACGATGATTATAAATGATGTTGCCGCTAAGGAATGGGCTTTTGGAGTCCGTTGAAGAAGTATTGATCCTGGTCTGGCTGGGATCGTCATTAAGAGTCTGATTGGACCTTGTTGTTCCACCTGAAG
>Ga0265780_10002849_pt1 | contig 23185 bp, 28 predicted proteins | sample P1T30metagenome_FD_192432 | JGI IMG/M metagenome (GOLD analysis project Ga0265780, IMG submission 192432) | Plant litter microbial communities from East Loma Ridge, Irvine, California - P1 T30 | ecosystem: Environmental > Terrestrial > Plant litter > Unclassified | place: USA: California... | reverse complement strand
AGTTTGTAGCAGAGGTGGGTGTAGAAGACAAGGCGATGCCAGACCTTGTTCTTCTGCTTCGCCTCCAGGTTTCCAATATAAGGCCTTGCTGGCTGCCTTGTTTGCGGTCAAGAGCCAGTGCTCTGTCGTGTGTCGTGGCCCTGCATGAAGCAGCGGCAGGGCCTTTAGTTTGTAGAGGAGATGGGTGTGAAGGCAAGGCGTCTCTAAGTATCTATATAAGCTACCTAGTCCTTCTCTACTCTACTATATTCTACTACTACTTTACACTTCTCTACTTCTACCTGCAAGTATAGCTTAGTGCTACCTTCCTGCCTACGTCATCAACCCTGCCCTAAGCGCGACCATGGTCTCCGCACCTCGTCGACCTACAACACGCAGCCAAACCCAGCCTCGTGCTCGGGTAGTTCAGCAGCAACGTTCCAGACAGCAGCAACGTGCAGAGTTGCCGCATCAAGCTGGTTTTCACGTCGCCGATCGAACCTTTCTGGAGAGACTGCGACTCGCTCGTCTTGCAGCTGTCCGGCCAGATCCTGAGGCTGGACTTCCCATTCCGCCACCACCATACACCCCACCACAGCCATCCTGGAAGACTCCCACGGCACTGTGGGCCGCGTACAAGAGCCTTCTCGCTCAAAAGGGCAGAGCAGATTGGCGAGGCGCTTCCTGAGCTAAAGGAGCTTTCTGACTACAACCACAAATTCTTTACTACCGCCCGCCCACTTCGACTTCCTACAGTTACGCAGCAACCTGGGCGTGTATTTCAAGTGGTTGCCGCCAGCCTGATCATTATCCCACGACAACGTCCCATCCTACCAAGCACCATTGTGTCGGTGATACAACGACAAGCCATCAATGTGCCTATTCCTATTCTTGTAGGTGGGAGACGTCAAATTCTCTGGCGAGGCGGTCATTTCTACCTCGTCACCATGAAGCGCGGCGCTCTAGACACTTTCTTCAAGCCCACAGCGCCTAAGAGGCCCAAATATGAAGCAAGCGCGAACAACTCCGAGCACGCATCATACCCTTTTGCCATCCCACATCTGCCAGCGCCATTTGCCGAACAGCTTGGCTTTTCGCCCGCAGAAGAAGGCAAGCTCATGAACGACCAGTTGGACTTGGACATGGTTTACTACCAGCCCTACATACCTGCTACAATCGCACCTGGAGTCTTCGAATTTTTACGCCAGGAGCTACCATTCTACCGCGTGCAATACAACATCACTCGTGGCAGCGTGCAAACACAAATAAACACGCCACGCTTCACCACTGTCTTCGGCGTCGACGACACAAGCCGCTTTGCTGTCGACGGCACCATCGTCGACGCGAAGAGCGGGCAGAAAGTCGAGGCTAGCCGCTACAAATGCAAACCTCGCCCCATTCCGCAGTGTCTCGATCAACTGCGGAAGATCACGGAGGGGTCTACAGGCGAGACGTTCAATTTCTGCCTCATCAACTACTATGCCGACGGCAAGGACAGCATCTCGTACCACTCGGACGATGAGCGCTTTCTCGGACCAGACCCGGCCATCGCGTCTTTCAGTCTCGGCGCGAAGCGTGACTTCCTCATGAAGCACAAGCCCATCGCTCCGAAAGGCGGCGATGCCGTCGAAGAGCCAAAGGCAGTCAAGTTACTTCTCGGCCCCGGTGACATGGTGCTGATGCGTGGGCGCACACAGAGTAATTGGTTGCATAGCATTCCAAAGCGCGCTGGGGTGGATGCGAACAAGGGAAGGATCAATATTACCTTCAGGAAGGCAATGGTCAAGGCTGGGACCGAGAACTACTATCAGTATAATGTTGGGAGCGGCGGTGTGTACAAGTGGGGTACCGGAGAGGGGAAGATGAAGCCGTGGGATGCGGAGGGTGCGGTGGTGGAAGCAAGGGGCGAAGAGGCATGAGGAGAAGATGGGTAAGGTAACGCACCCACGGATACAGACGTCGATGCCTTCGTACCGTCGGATTTCCAATAATTCTTGGATCTGTTTGGATTATTTCTTTATCATTGTCATGTTAGGCATGGAACCCAGAATGATATCGTGGTCAATAATGACTTTGTCACTTGCGACTTTACTGCGGCTAGCCTTGTTAGTACATAAATAGAATCATGTTGCAAGAACATTCGCGAGGTGACATGGAGCGTCTATCTCATTGAGGTTGACCGCGCCACCGTGTTGATGTCGCAAAGTCAGAGGAACGTCGGAGCAAGTCCACAGTCCAGCGCACAAGTCCTTGGACTTTGCACTCAAAGCGTGCGTAAACCACACGATGCCATTGCAGAAGGCGCTTTGAAGAACTAATGATATGTACGGAGGTTTGGATAGCTATGTTCGAAGATAGTAGCGTTGTGTAAGCGCAGCACCACCGCCGTTATTTCGTGTTATTGGCGGAGTGGGCGGAGTTTGTGAGATAGACTGCTGAGGTACCACCTAACAGAGAGCCGCATCTGCGTATCAGGGCGAGAGCACAATACACCAGTGTACTTCTAAAGCTTCTCTGCGAATCATGACAGCAGATACTGAACAAGGATATCGTACGGAGAACACTAGCGACTGCAAGTTGGAAGCCAGTCCGCAGGAGCGCTGTTCGAACACGCGTTGAATTGCGATTCCCTAGCATATGAAGGTTGAGTAAAAGCTTGGGAAGCTTCTCGGAACGTCGTGGGGAACAACGGCCGACTCTCACTCAGATCGGCTTCCAATGTCCTACTCGGTGATCCTCCACCCTGAAATTCACATGGCGGATGTCTGATCGCGATCTTCGCCCCCCGAGCCCGGACAGGTGTGTTGTCGAGGCAAAAGTGAAGGTCGAACAAGGGCGTGTATCTTCTTCATAGAACCAGGTCCATGTTGATTGGTCGAATAGTGCCGCTATGATGCGTTCACGTTCAGCAGGCAGGAGGCCTGAGCGTCACCCCGCTCGACAAGCCTCCACCAGACGGAAGTGACATCAAGAAGACGGAAGAAATGTGTCGCGCCTGGACGGTGAACGTTGGAGAGGGCCAGATGGCGTATGCGCGTATGACTCCGAGAGACATGCATGAATTATTTGGATTAGCGACCGAGTGGTCGCAATAAGCCTTGAACAGTGGCGCTGAGGGGACGCTTGGCGATTCTGAGCGTCGGAGTTAAAGAAGTCTGGCCATCGACCTTCATCCGTCTCATACAGCATCACCGCAACATACAAGAAGCGTTCGCTTGCCCTGACTCTTTTCTTCTTGGTGTCGCGAAGCCCAGCGCATCATAATAGTGCCTCATTCAGCCTCCTGCTGTAACGTCAGCGCCGTCACGACCTGCATCTGACGACCTGCTACTACTCGGGGTACCTTCCTACGTACTACTACGCGCTCTCCAGCAGAGTGTCGCGACCGACAGACGACGCTAGTACTCGACACGACATCGAGACGTGCTCACTCATCCACCCCAATCGTATTGCGACCGAGGTTCCGAGCGACGTATACCGCACCCACCACAGCATCGACCGCGGCGTGAGCTAGCCCGGGAGGTTGATAGAGACGAGAGGCGTGGACGGCTGTATGCGATAATCTCAGCGGATAAACGTGGACGACGCCAACCAGACTCACAAAGGGAGTCGCCGTGGACTCAGCCTCAGCGGGCATACGTCGATTGGGAAAGAGGTGGGCGCATCGCACGCAGAGTGCGGAGGAGAGACACTCCATTTGAACACCAGAGTGACGGCACCACCACTGGCGTGGCGCCTGGAGATAGACTCTCGTCCGGCACTATAAAAGCACGAGCAGGCCGTGTCTGACAGATTTCGCTGTAGCCGTTCTTTCTCCCCTCTTGCTCCTGCAACTTCACAAATCCGGAGCAAGCCCTCGCTCCATAGCGCCCTTTCTAGGCACCAAGAAGTTCCATCATTCGTCGTCGGCGTGCAGCAGCGTGTAAGCCCTATATTATTGCTTCACGGACTTTGCACTAAATCCGACGGCCTGGATCCACGTGAGACGAGCCGCGACGGTAGCATCCACTATGCCGCCGACTCCACCATCGACAACATCCTCGAGTGCGGGGCAGTCGCCTCCTGATCCCCAGTTCAGAGTCGTCCGTAAGAGAAATCGGGTGCCTTTGTCCTGTGGGCCATGCAGGCACAGGAAGTAAGTCAGATCGGCTTGTGTCCAACCTGAACAAGTGCTAATAACCCAGGCTCAAATGCAACCGCGGCCATCCATGCGACAACTGCACAAAGCGGGGAGATACGGAATCGTGTTCGTACGCCACTCCAGGCAGTCGTAAGAAGAGTGCCGCAAGCTCCGGCACGACGACTTCTCCCGATGACATGCAAAACCGCATCGACCGCCTCGAGGGACTTGTTCTCTCATTGATGACCAATGGGGCCCAGAGTGCTGGACCGGCTGCTGCACAAGCTGCCATTGCGCAAAGCATGGGCAGCGCATCGTCGGATCAGCAATATGACATGAGCAACATGGGCAGTGGCATGAGCAATGGCGCGCCAGAGTCAATACCAGAAGAGGATGTCGGAGACGAGAGTGAGATGGAGAACGTGACCAAGTCGATTGGTGTTATGAAGGTGCAAAACAACTCGACTGTCTTTGCCTCCGAGGCGCATTGGTATGCGATTCTTGGAGAACTTTCGGAAGTCAAAAACTACTTTGCAGAGCACAAGAAGCAGTTCGATGATCAACTGAAGCGGTACAAAGCCTCACACAGCGACGAGCACCCACCCGGGACCGCCTTCCTATATGGGTCGCAGAAGCCTACCTCGAAAGCTGAGATACTCGCCAAATTTCCTCAGAAGCCCACGGCCGATATCCTCGTGTCGCGATTCTTTAACACATATGACCCTGGCATCCATATCATACACGGTCCGACATTTCAGAAAGAGTACGACCGGCATTGGCTTAATCCCGAGGAAACGCCTATCATATGGCTCGGTCTGGTATACGGTATGATGTGTATAGCATTACAATCGTACACACGAGCTGGCGATGAGCCGCCGGAGTACCAAAATAAGTCGTGGGCAATGTCGAAAGAGTACCGAGACATGACGGCGCAATGCTTGGTGATTGCGGACATCACGCAACCCATCATTGGCATGCTCGAGACGCTCATCCTGCACGTGCATGCAGAATATGCGAGAAGCAGGGATGCCGAAGTCGGAATTCTCATCAGCACAGGCATCATTGTACGGCTAGCCATGCGCATGGGCTTACATCGAGACCCAGGTCCATACCCTGGTATATCCGTCTTTCAAGGGGAAATGCGACGCCGCGTGTGGGCTGCGGTCAGATCAATAGATTTGCTCTTCTCCGCACAAGCTGGTCTGCCTCCCATTGTACGTCCAAGAGATACGAACACAGTAGTCCCGCGCAACATCTACGACGACGAACTGTTCGAAGAAATGAAGGCTCTGCCGACTTCCAGGCCGGAGAACGAGGCGACACCTACGCTTTTCCTAATCAACCGGACGCGTCTGATCTACAAACTGGGCGAAGCGGTCGAGCTCACTGATACCTTGACCTGCTCATCTTATGACGAAGTGAAGAAGCTTGACGCAGAGGCCCGAGAACTGCACGAGAATGTGTCGCCACACCTAAAGATGAGATCCATGGACGAGTCTGCGCGCGACCCATCGACACTCATCATGCAACGCTTCACGCTGGACTTGCTCTACCTCAAGATCATATGTGTACTTCACCGCAAGTTCCTCGCATACGCCCGTGTGCAATCAAGATTCGCATACTCGCGAACATCCGTCCTCGATGCGTCCATGACGATGCTTCAACATCAGGCAACCCTTCATCGCGAGTGCCAACCTGGAGGTCGTCTCCGAAATGTCAAGTGGTTCATCTCCTCACTAACTACCGTCGACTTCTTGCTCGCCGCTATGATCATCGCGTCTGACTTGAACCGCACGATCCGAAGTGGACGACAAGGTCGCGGTTCTGACGCGAGCCTAGCTTTGTGGAATTCGGAACGTGTAGACGAGATGCTCGACGCAATGGAGACGGCCGTAAACATCTGGGAAGGTCTCAAAGACCACTCAATGGAAGCCTATAAAGCATTCACCACTCTTAGTGTAATGCTGAACCAGCTGAAGAAAGACCGACCAGCGAGGCAGCCACCGCTGAACGGGTTCCAAGCTGCCACTTCAGCCTTTCCAGCGCCGTCGCCCATGGACGAATCGAACGTCGCGCCCGAACACTCAGCAGCCATGACGCTAGGCATGCTCAGCACTGGTGGCATGACGCCGAACTCAGCGAACATGTTCGATCAGCGATATCCGGCTTCCATGGCGAATCTGCTGAATGACCCGATGCCACAACAACAGCCAACGGGCCTGACACCACAGTACAATGGAGCGACAAGTGGCGTAGGCCCTGAGAATGCGCCTAGCCCGTTCTCGAATTTGTTTGGTGCGAATTTGTTCCAGAACTTGGATCTGCCGCCTACAGACAACCTCAACTGGGTACGTAGTATTCAGTCCAGGCCGTTGGTTGCGAGTAACTAATCATTTTACAGGATGCGTGGGACTCGTATATCCAAGGTCCGAACATGGACACGACATCCAATTTCTTCCCAATGGACCTGGGTGGCATGCCGATGCAGACAGACACGACTGGGCTGCCCAACGACATACCGAACTCACAGCAACAGAATAGTGGACAGCAACCACTCAACACCAATCCATTTGGCCAGAACATGTTCATGGGTGTAGGTGGCCCTTCGCATGCGAGGAAATGAGGCACTACTGATGAACGCAGGCCGGCCCTGATCCCAAAACCAGTAACGGCGAAGGCTATGCGATGGGATTCCTCCTTCCCAAGCGGTCGGACTGAGGGACTGTTCCAAGAAAGGATGTTTTATGGAAGTGTACAGCGCGTTAGATATTTCGAGAGCCTAAAAGCAGTGCCTCAATCTGCTAAGGGTTCGTGCGAATTATAGCAGGCCAGATAAAGAGCGTTACCACCTCACTCTTACTCAAATACGCTTTTACTACTACTGATAAGTTAGTGCGATGTTGAAGACTTCTGTGTTATTGTGAGCATTCCCATCATCTAGAAGTGGCGCAGTCCGTTTACGCGGGCCCTAGGACGAATCAGATGGACGCAGAAAATGCACCGCCACTCCCTCTTCATTGTTGACCACTAACCTTCCTCCAACCTCTTGGCGATGGAGCTGATCATCAGGAACGGCGTGAGCCGCTATGCTTGAAGACGGGAAAGAAGTACGCCGGCTGTAAAGACAAACACGGCACAGCTACACGTTCCGCTGTCACTTCTGTGATTTGAAAGTATCAGGTCTGCCGCGTAGTTTGGGGGAAGCTTCTTCACCTCTGCACATCCTTCGACTTGTGCACTTAGACGTCCTCTGCACTGTATCACCTTCCGCCATAATCCCGTGGCATTTCCGGTTCGCAGAAATATCATGAGCAACCCAGCATGTAGGTCTATCACCATTGTATTAGCTTCGCTCAGATCACCGTAACTAATGATGCTCCCGACAGCTCGCGTCGTATTCCAAACAACTCTCTCACGCTTCCCATTTCCCGCCCAGCCCACTCAGCTCGGCTTTCCAGATCTGCCGCCCGTTTTTGAGAGTGTAGCTACACAGCAATCCAATGCTGTCAAATCAGGCGCTATTGCCGGTGGCGTCCTGGGTGGTTTGGTGCTCAGTGCTATCGTTGTTGTTGCACTGTACTGGATCCGAAGGCGACACCCGAGAACGACCCAGGGCGAGACACAAAGGGCCATTTGATATCAACGGCCGCGAATTTCCCGATCCAAGCGGTCGTTCTGAGAGAATCGTACAGTCCGTGACATACTCGACGACAGTGTCGGAAATGGCTCAGCCGCCGATGTAAGAGATGGAGGGTCGAGCGAACCAGGTGTACGAGATGCGTGTTGAGTACGCAAGCGAATTACCTGCTACGATTCAGAGCAACACAGCGCACAAGTAGAATTGCACCGACGTCGCGATGGACCGTCATGACAGCTTTTCGAGTTACTCGGTGTCGAAGGCGTCTAAAAATAGACACGGGCCGGCAATCAAATCCGAAGCATCAACATGTTGGCCATTATTGAATAACCGCGAATGTTTCTTCCCTTTGGGACGAGTTGTCCGCGCGGCTTGATGCACCTCAGGAATCATATCTACGACATGTTAGCAGTAACATCCCAGCCGAAGACGGCCGACGGGTGTAGGCAAAAAGCCGCGTAAGCTAAAGGTACACTGCGTACCACACTTTCTCTTTGCGGCCCACAATAGCCCCAAGGTATGAGTGATCGTCTTGGTATAGCGGATTGGTCCAATCAGACCAGACTCAAGGACTAGTGTGATACGAGCACCCAACTCGGGTCCACGATCCTTCTGAAACGGAACGAACACAAAAGACAGCTCGGTAGGACATTTCTTTGACAGGCTCGCCGACAAATTGCCAACAAGTCATTCGTTAACAACACCAATAATCCAATACACTCGCGCCATCATGACGACTTTTGAAACCCTGACTCGCACGGCAGGTACGTCCAGCCTCATCAATTCCCTGCCCACTGCAAATCTGACTAACATCGCCAGCTCCCGCAGCACCCTCAATGGTCTGGACGGTTGTTCCCTCTGCCGAGCAGCCCTCTATGCAGTGGACAGTCATCGCCTCATACACAGGAGGTCCCGCATCCTCGGCACAAGTCCAAGTTCCTTTGTATACAGGTGGAGGCTCCAACAGTCCCGTCTATCAGCCAGGCCGCCACGTCAATACAGGTCCCAACGCCGGCGCCATTGCCGGCGGAGTGGTGGGCGGAGTCGCGGTCATTGCGATTGCGGTGGTGGCGATATTCTGGATTAAGAGGAGACACCCGAGAAAGCAAGTGGCTGTGGAGCAGAGTGTGCAGCCGGTAATGGCAGCGGCTCCGAGGGCGTCGCACGCACCTACATACTCTTCCCATGAGTCGTTCGCTGGGGTTGTGGGAGATGGAGAGAGGGGAGTGGTGAAGGGTGATAGGAAGGGGGACGAAGAGTTTGAGGAGTGGAACGAGAGGGACTTGAAGCAGAATGCGAAGATTTGAAGGGAAGTTTGTGTAACTAGCTATGCTTGATACGCGTCAAGTACTAGCCAAACCGGCGAAATATCCATCATACCATCTGTTCAAATGTCAGGCTGCAATGTACCAGTCGTTTCTTCTGCGTCGGATTGTCGTGACTTCACTCTCGGTCTTGTCGTTGGTACATCGTCTTCAGCTGCCGAAAGTTCCGTCCTCCCTTCCACCTATGCCCGGCGTTGTCATCCCATCCGCGCTCTTAGCAGCATGGACTTCTTCAGCCGTCGGGTCCTGAGGTACATCGACAATGACGCCTGGGTCCTTGGAGCGCGAGGCAAGCATGGCGGCGCGCTGCTATCTTTTGAATCAGCACTGTACACTCCACAGCACGTACCAAGACGCATAATGTATATGGACATGCACCACGTACCTCTCTCACTCCCTTTCCAGCACTCTCACCTCCGCCCAAGAACTCCCGATCAATATCTTCCTCGTCCGCCGGGCTCAGCGTTGAGTTGGGAATATCAGCGGGTAGCTCCACCGGCGCGTCGTTTATAGCGGGCGTAGCCGTGTCAATGTGGGGTGTTTGCGTGGACACGGCGGGCGAGGTCTTGTGGGGGAAAGTGCCGCTTCGTGATACGGGGGAGATGGGGTCGGAGGCAGGCGCGTTGGTGGCGGTGGTGGTGGAGATGCTGGGTGGGGAGACGGGCTTTGGAGCTGCCATGGTGGAGTCTATGGCGGGTGTGTCGGTGGGGTGAAGGTGTGGAGGGAGGTATCGTACGGCTTCGCAGCTAAAGCACTCCACTCCCGCAAGGCTGAGGCTGAAGAAGCACAAACAGCCCCGCGGTCAAACAACACTCCGTCCGTCGGGCGCGTAAGCTGAGCTGTCGCGCTGGGATGACGTGCCTGCGAGATTCAGGGTCCAAAGTGGGGCAAACCTCAGCCTTATCATGTGCCAGGAACAGATTGAGAGGCGTTCACACTTTTCACATTGATTCGATGCTTCAAGATATACAATCAACGGCGGTGAATGTAGACGAGGAATTGATGTCAAAAAGGCATGTCTTCGATGTGAAGCATGAGTGAGAAGCAAATGTCTAAAGGCCAGTCGCATGGCAGGCAGGTCTGTCTTCCTCAGAATCTCGTGCTTGCTCTACTGCTCATGTTCTTGCGAGAAAGTACATATGGGCATGTCGTCCGTTGCACCTGCCTGCCGCTTTCACGTCAGTGCTCTCTCTCTTGTCTCCGTTTGCTTCCAACTTCCATCACCTCCTTTCCTCCAACCCGCCACTTGCAATGCTCCACGGCACAAGAGTCACCACATCTCCTCCGCCAAGCATGAAATTCAGGACCACGCTCTTCGCGGCCGCCGGCCTACTTGCCATCGCCAGTCTCACCAACGCCTCACTTCAACAGACTAGCGAACTCCCAGATGCCAACCGCGTCGAGGCCACCGACATCGTCACCAGCGTCTCACTTCAACAGACCAGCATCATCCCAGCTGCCAACGGTATTAGGGCCACGAATTTCGACTGCACTGAAATCTGCCACAAGCCGTTGCTGGCCTACATGAAGCAAATTCTGGGAGAAAAGGGAGGAAGGGGAAAGCCCATCAACATCAAGAGCTACAAGAACTGGGTCCTCACGGTCGGCCCGGCGTGCGTCATCGGGTGGTTCGCCTACTGCATCCGCATGTTCTATTCATTCCAAGCATTTCACCTCGACAAGCGTCGCCGTCTTCTCGAGGCTCGCGCACGCAGTGAGCGGCGCCGCAGTCGGCGCACTTCGTCGGAGTCTTCATTGCCTCGACGCCGGTCTACTTGGGGGGATGAGTAGGAGACGGACGGTCTGTTATCGAGAGAACTTGTGCTATTCGGAACATGGATATGAATGAAATGCTTCTGTACCAATAATTCGAACCTGCTCCATGCACTGCTCACCTCCTTACCGCCACGATGAATTGCCTCGGGTAGTTCAAAATCACCTTCCCATCCGCCAACCCCTCATACGCGTCTCCCAATCGCGTCTCATACTCTTCCAAATAAGCTTCCTTCGCACTCTCATTGCCCATTCTCTCTAGATACGGCTGCAGCCCCGTCCCCTTAACCCACTCTACAATCGCGCCCGCATCCTTCAGAATGTGCGAGTAATTCGTCTTCCACAGATTGACAAAACTAGCGTGCGGAATCAGCGCGTTGTAGAACTCGGCCGCGGATTCGACCGGGTCCAAATCTGGTCGTGTGGAATCGTTCAGATCGCCAATGGAAGTAGAAGCGAAGGAGGAAGACCATGGCTTGTTGGGCAGAGACGCGACAGTGCGCATCAGGGAGTGACTGGGCTCGTGGTAGTTGCTCGGCATTTGTACAGCGACTACGCCTCCGCTCTTCAGCCCTTGAAACAATTTGGACAGAGTGGGGATTCGCGCGGGTGATCGTAGCCAGTGGAATACCGCGTTGCTAAACAGCAAATCCGCTGCTTCGCCTGGTTCGTAGATTGATACGTCGCCTTGTACAAACTCGACGTCTGGCATGCTGGCGCGTGCCTTGGCGAGCATGTCGGGCGAGGAGTCCATGCCTGTGATGGTAGCGCTGGGGAAGATGGATTGGATAGCGAGGGTGGAGTTTCCGGGGCCGCAGCCTAGGTCGTAGATGCGTGGGTTTGGGTTGCTGATGAGGGGTGCGATTTGAGCGAGCAGGTCGTGGACGGGGCGGGTGCGTTCGTTGTTGAATTTTAAGTATTGGGTTGCGGACCAGTCTTTTTTTTCGTGGGAAGCCATTATTGATTGAGAGGAGTGGAAGGTTCGGGATTGAGATGACTGGATAGTTGATATTGGATTTGGTCTGCTGTGTTGTGGTTGTGCTGATGAAGATCGGATCGTGATACGGGACGATCGACGTGGAGTGAAAAGTGTGGGGTAATGGTGTATGAAGCAGGAGCGGCTTGTTCGAGGTACTGCCATCTTCGAAGGGACAACCAAGATTTGTGCCGCTGCTTGAGTCTTATGTAGTTCCAAGGCTGATGCTTGAAAGGCTTGGTGGTGATGTATCGAGGTAGTCGCGGTTAGGATGATCCATCGCGGCAGGCCGGAAAATGAGCTCTTTTCCGTGCATCACGGACTCACTTCTGCACACCACACTCCTTTTCGGCCGCGGTTGTCGTACTCAATCATCTCGCTTGTACTCACGTCCAGTGGTCATTGGACGTTTCAGACTTGATGCTGTCATGCGGAAAAGTTTGGCTGGTCTCCAGACCCATCCTGTGTTCTCTGTCTTTTCGCGGCCAGCACATCAGGAAGTATGTCTCCATCCGAGTGAGCATGGTGGCAGGGACTTCTGCAGTAACCCCACATATCACAGAGAAGACTACGGAAAATACTATTACTTCGATCATGTGCACGCATGCCGACATACACCAATTTGCATTCAGGTTTAGTGGAAGAGGACAATGTTGGATCGCCCCAGAGACCTATATAGCTCATCTTCACAAACCTCAAACGCGCCCCCCTCACATCTTCGCCCGATCCCCATGATCCGGATTCGTCAAAACATACCGATACCGCGCCTTCCCCTCCTCCATCTCAACCACACTCCTATTCGCATCCTTCATGCTCCTCGTCTGCACCCAAGGCTTAACCCCCTTCTCCGCCGCAAACTTCAACATCCCCTCAATCTCCTTCGGGCTCCCAATCTGACTCCCCCCAATCTTGCACCCCTTGCCAATCAGCCCGAAAGCCGCGATTTGCGGTAACTTGTCCTCCGGCGCGCCGACCTGGATGAATTGTCCGCCCGTGCGCAGAAGACGCAGGTAGCTCTCCAACGGCATATCCGGTGAGCTAACCGTGCTGATAATCAGATCCAGGGTCCTTGCGTGGTTTCGCGCCCACTTGTCGTCCTCGTTTGTCGCAATGTAGTCTGTTGCCCCCATGGCTTTCGCGTCCTCGACTTTATTCCTCTTCCTGCTAATTGCAACCACCTTCTCGCAGCCCAGCGCCTTCGCAAAAAGGATACCGAAATGACCTAACCCACCTACCCCCACGATACCAACTTTCTTCCCCGGGCCAGCGCCGTTGTTGACGAGAGGCGCATACACCGTGATACCCCCACACATCATCGGCGCCGCATCCTCGCTCTTCAACGCTGCGGGTATCTTGATAGCAAAATGTGCAGGTACACGCACATAATCGGCATACCCGCCCATACTCCAGCTTCCATCCGGGTACTTGCCATTATACGTGCCAACCATCTTAGCACAGTGCTGCTCCAGCCCGCCCTTGCACTCCTCACAGTCATCCCGCAGACAACTAAACGCCTGTGCGCCGACGCCCACGCGATCTCCGAGCTGGAGGTCCGTGACTGATGATCCGACGCTGACGACGTGGCCGACTATCTCGTGGCCTACGCAGACGGGGTAGTGCGTGTTTCCCCAGCCGGAGCGCAGCGTGTGGATGTCTGTGCCGCAGATGCCGCAGTGCGAGATCTTGATGTCGATGTCGATGGCGTTGAAGGGTTTGGGGGAAAAGGACGTCCATATCATGGTTCCGTTGGCGGCGGCCTTGTCTTGGCCCAGCCAGCCTTGGAATTGAGCTGGAGACGTCATGGTGCGTGTTGCTGTGCTTTGATATTGCTTTTCAGGTGGTAATTAGCAGTGCATGCAGCGCAGGGCGATGTGTTTAGGAGTGATGTAGAGGTGTCGAGGACTCAAAGATGATGAAATGACACGGGAGCGTCATAGTTGAGCAGCCTAGAATCTGCCATGGCACGTTCTCGCGATTCAGACTTCTTGACCGAGGAGTACCTGCATCGTCATGTTGGGGGAATATTATCCGAGGCATCGATTCTGCCCCGCGCGAAGAAGCGACTTCGCTTTCGGACATAACCTTATGTCCATTGTAACGAACAGTCACATTACTTCGTAGCATTGCAAGCCTTGAATTCAGGTGTAGGATCTCAACATCGACTATTCATTACACCAAGCTCCTGCTTTCTTATTATCCACACGTCCTACCCTATCAAACACCGCTAACTCGAGCGTCCAATGCCTGTCATCTACCGCCCAGGTCTTTTTTCCATCCATACAAAGCCGCTTTCGGCAAAGGCCTTTCCCAAGCCTACGCTGTGCCAAGATCGTAGATGGCAAATGTTCATGCGAGTGATCCAAACGCCGGTGCCCATGCCATGCTGCCAAAGATCGTGAAGCGGTTTCATGTCGCCAATGCTTGAACCGTGGTCCATACGTGAAGACCTGTACACAGTACCAAGCCGCTCATATTTTCGCTCCAGTGTATGTGAAAGATCCAAACCAAACGCCGTGTTAAAAGTGGTGAGAGTTACCCTGCCCCAGCCGTGCCTATCTGCGTCTGCTTTTGGAACGCCGGCGACCTATAGCTTTGCCGATGCGGCGACGCAGTTCTGTGCGATTCCGTGGAGTCTCCAGCTTGTGGATTTCGCCCATATGGTGGATTCGGTGTCGACAAGTCGTGTTGTGGAGGCGTGTTGTGCGCATTGGAGGACGCATGAGCGTGACCGCCAGGTCCGATGTGTCGTAAGGATGCTTCGCCAGCATATGGCTGGGGGTTGCTGTCCGCGGGTGTGATTTGAGGCGCGTTTCGCTGATCTTTTCGCGATGCGGTGCCTCCTTGATTCTTTGGTGAAGTTGTGGGAACGAGCGGGTTCTTGCCTCTCTGCTCCCATTGCCGCATGATTTCTTTCGCGGACATGTCTGACGATGTATCGTCGTTGAGGAGCTCCATTATCTCTGGTGGTACCTGCGCGAGTCAGTATGGAAATCAAGGCTGCATTCATGCGGAGTACATACCTCAGAGAACTCGTCATTGTTCTCAATTAAATCAAAGACGACCTTGACGGCACCTTGGTCGACATTCTTCATCTCTTTGTCATTGCTCTCGCGTAGAATGTTCGGTGCCATGACTGTGGCAATGTTCCACGTGTCCATTTTGTTGCCGCTCTCCTCGTCAACGGTGTGGAAAGACGACACCCAGTTGAGAAATCGGAACAAAACTTCCATGGTGTCGCGATGCGCTTTGGGAAGCAGGGCAAGTACTAGGTGGAGAACCTTCTTCCGTTGTGCCTCGTCTTCGATATCTACGCGAGTTAACCGGGTCAATCAGTAGGCGAGGAGGCACTCACCATTAGCCACCATGAACAAGCGGTAGAGCTTCAGGGTCAACACCGGTTCCGGCATTAATCGCAAGAAGCGTTTCAATAGGTTCGCAAGAATGACTGGGTTTTTGGAGTTCAAGTCGACTTGCTCCACACCTCTCGCATCGATTTCTTCCTCTAGCTCTCTGAGCGCCTTGAGGTTGCCGTTCTTTCGGAAAACGCCCTCGATGGACATGTCCATGCTTCTCATTGCAGTGATCGCGTTCTCGAGCAAAGCAGGCACCTTCAGAGCGCCGGGACCGACGCCTTCGGTACAGTCAGCCCCGAACTTCTCCACCAGGTATTCCAGTGATTGCCTGAAAGTGGCCTTGTCTGATACTGGCTTCTCCACCACACCGGTGGGCTTCTTTGGCTTGCTCTTGGCTTTGCCAAATCCAATCTTGCCCCAGAAATTGTTCTTTTTGGATTCGATCAGGTCGAGCAAGTCACCCTGGTTGTACTGATTGTCGTCCAAAAGCAGGCCCAGCTGGAGTACTGCCATGCCCTTGAGTTTAAAGTATTCGAGCGGCGAGAGCTCCGAGAAGTAGGTCCGTGATCGGCCGTCTGCCATGTTCTGAAGCTCCTGACCCCCGGAGAAGTCGCGGCGGTGTCCATTGTGTAGTCGAGGCTGATCCCCTTGGCCAAGCAGGGCACTTCCGCCAGCGCGGAATGCGTTGGGTCGCTGCTCTCGCTGCTGCTCCAAGGCAGCCATACGTGCAATATCGTCAAGAGCGAGAGTATCCAAGCCCGCGAGCGTGGCGTTGTCGTGGTCGTTCTGCATTTCGCGCTCCTGCACGATTTGCATTCCACCTCGCAGCTGGCCATCACCTCCAGCCTGCATGGCTTCCGGTCCGTCGATAATTCTTGAGGCTCGAGCGCGCTTCATTGTGTTGGACAGATGCTTGTCCAGGCGTGTTGATCGAAGGCGCTTGATGTCGGACATGGACTGCTCATAAGCTGAATTTGCATTACTTTGGTTGTCACTTGTCGAAACGTCTCCATAGGACTTTGAGCGGGAATCGGAGCGCAGGTGGGGGGGTTGGAGATTCGACCCTTTGTCGCCCAGGCGGTGTCCCTGGGAAGAATCGTATGCTGTGAGATTTGGATCATCTACAGATCATTAGTGGGACGAACATAATCTCGGTAACGGTGCCAGAAATCTGAGCCGGGTGTCAAGATGAGTAGTGAAGAGGTGTTGTCGTGTGAGATGGGACAAGACTTACCAGAGGTATGCGGTATGGCACCGCTGGACCGCAGGGTCGCCATTAGGCGTGCATGAGCTACCTTTAGCAAATGCACGTATTGGGTAAGCTTGGTGACGTGCTGAAAGCCGTTCTCTGCATCTGGGTGTGCTGCAGCGCAAGTGGGGCAAAAGACGCGTTGCTTGGATCGACTCCAGTAGGCGTTCCGGACATTACTTCGGAGATCCGTGTTGCAGGCACGGCAAACCATGCAGCTGTAGTTGAAGGACATGTCGTTGAGGCGGAGGCATTTGTCCTCGACCTGAGCGTCGCAGATGGGACATGCGTCTGCCCATCTGGGCACGAGCAGGGCCGACTCGGCGGCCTGGTCCCTTTCTGCTTCATCCTCCAAACGTTTGTCGAGGTTGTTGACATTGGTTAGGAAGCCGGTTAGTCCACTAGCGGAGCGAGTTTCTCGCTCCAATTTTAGAGCACCCTGCAGACAGATGCGGATGAGGAGCTTCAAATAGTGGGCCAAACCGGTGACTAGCGAAAGAAGTTCCTGGGTCACGCCCAGACGCCGGACGCCCGTGCCTTGCGATTGGGTTAGCAAGGCAAAGAAAGCGACGACTTTCTTGCAGAGCAGTTTGGACTCGCGCGAGTAGGTCAGCCCCTTTGGAATCCTCGCGAGCAATTGTGCATCGAGCTGATCGGCGGCGTTGAAGAGGAGTTCGACGTGGACGATGAACTTCTTGGCTGCCATGACGCCGTCGACGTATGCGCCGTTGCTCACGTGGAGCAGCATGTCGGAGATGCACGTGGCGGACTTTTCTTCAAAGGCTGACAGCGTCTTCCAGATCCAGTTGACCTTGGCCTCGATTGTCTCTTCCTGCTGGCGCACGTTCTCGCGCACCTCACTAGTCGCATCGCTCTCGCCATCGGCGGGTGTCAGATGCTCCATGACCGGCTGACCGGTCGAGTGCAGGCGGACGTTCCAGTACTTGTGGATCATGTAGCATTCCGGGTGCCAGTGCTGGTTCTGGCCATTGCGGAAGATCTCGACGAACTGCTTCAGAATGGATGTCTGGCAGCCGTTGCACCGTTGCGCAAACTTTGTGGAGTAGTGATAATGGCAGTACACACTGCCCTCGTGTTCGTAGTAGCTGTCCGACGCGCCAAATACAGTGGGACATACGGAGCAGGTGAAGTGCTCAATGTGGTACTTGCGGTCTAGCGCAGTGATGTAGGAGCCGCGGAGGGCCTGGCCGCACTCAAAGCAGAGCAGATCGAGGCGCCGGAAATAGTCAGTCTCGCACAGCGGGTACTGCCCGGGCGGCTTCTCGGGGACGGGGAAGAACTTTGATGCCACAATCTTGCCGCAGTCCTGCAGCGTGTGTCAGTGGGTAGTGTGACAGCAGCGCGTATGGCGACGGAGACTCACATGACAGGTAAAGCACTCCAAATGGTACGTGTCGCCCAGCGCCCTCACGAACTGGCCCGTCAGGCCTTCCCCACACTTGCCACAGATCTTGCCCGTGCGCTTCGGCTTGGGGGCGGAGTGTGCGTCGGGGTCCATGGAGGAGCGGCGGAGGGGGTCGTTGCGGTTCAATGGCGCGAGGGTGTTGTTCGGCGACAGGGCGTCCTCGTCGGTGCGGCGCCTGGCGAGGCCGTTACTGCGCGGGTCGTAGTGCTGCTGCGGGGCACTCTGGCCGCCTTCCATGGGCGGCTGTCCATTGTGCGGTGCGCTCATGTCCAGGTGCGGTGTGCAGAATTATGGCGGCTTCGAGCTCGGCGGTGAGGGATGGGATGCACGGCGACGTCGGGGGACGACAGCGGCGGGGGGACTATGTACAGGCAGGCGGCGCAACAGCGAGGCGGACGGCATGCGTGCGCCGCTGGGGAGGGGAGGCGGAGAGGGAGGAGGAGGATGGTTGAGTGGTGACAGACAGACAGACGACAGCTACACGACAGTGCGAGGGACGCCCGAATTGGCGGCTCTGGGACCCTGAACGGCGGCTGAAACACCGCCAGGGCAGCGGGCGGAGGTGAGTAGGAGGGGATCAGCTCCAGCAGCGCGGCGGGTGGGCAGTGGAGTGTTGGTGTGTCGCGGGGGGTGTCTTGTTGCAGGCGAAGGCAAAGTGGCTGTGGTCGACGTCGACGCTCGATGTCGATGCATGGAGATGTGAAAGGCGGGCTAGCCACATGCGCGCAGCACTTGAGATTGGCCTTGCACTTGACGCCGATCCACATTTGAGCACGCCGCCGTCCGCTGTAGACATCAGGCAAGTGAGCTTAATATAGTGTGTAGTCTGACTACAATTTCACAAGGGCGGTGCTACACATACAGAGTGTTGACGTTCTGGCGTTCTACAACTACAAATCGATAGATGCTGCACTCGCCACAGCAATGAGAACAGCCAGCAGCCTCGCGCACGCAAATGCTCTGACAGTGCACGTCATTCCATATCGGGGCCGCAGCCTGCAGGCGTCCCATGTCTTGCGGGAGAGAGCGACGCCAGCGGGGCATGCACAGACCGTATGTACCTTGGCGTGAATTCACTATCATCGTCTCTCATGGGGAACATGGGGAACCGACCTCACCTTAGTATAACACACGCCGCAGCTTGAACTCACTCACTCACTCACCCACCCGCACGCTCCACACGCTCCTTCCAGTCCACAGTCGCTCCTTCCACACCGGCCACCGCGCGCGCAACATCCTCAAAACACAAAGACGCCGCATCCGTAACACAGCCCACCCGCGCGCCAACACACCCACCCACAACCTCCACTCCCCTCAAGTCAACATCCCTCAATACACCCAGCATGGACGGCGAATCGCAGCAGGAGAGCCGCGGCACGATGCCGCAGCACGTGGTCTTCCGGGCGCCGCGCCTTGTGTCGCGCCCCAAGGCGCCGCAGCAGCAGGAGGAGGAGATGGGCAACGAGATCAAGCTGGGCGACTTTGAGGAGGTCCACGCCCTGTCCGTGTCCGAGGCGCGCGCCGTCGTCACCGCCGTGCACGAGCGCCGCAAGAAGATCAGCCCCGAGAACAACCCGCTGCGCGACCGCGTCTACAACGACAACCAGGTCATCACCCACTTCCTCGACTACCTCGAGAACTTCTCGCGCTTCAAGCAGGAGGAGAGCCTGCACGCCATCGCCAACCTGTTCGACACACACATGGAGATTACCGATGTCGAGCGCGCCCTGCTAGGTACATGACCATGGAGGGAGGGACGGATAGCGCTGACACTGGCAGGAACCCTCACCCCCGACTCGGCCGACGAGGCCATCACGCTCATCCCCTCGCTCGCCGGCAAGCTCGAGCACGAGACGCTGCAGCCCATACTCGACGAGCTGACAAAAATGCGTACGTTTGACAAGATCGCTCGCCAGGAGCAGGACCGAACAAAGGGCTGACTTCTCGGACAGAGGATCGCCTGCGATAACCTTTAGGAGACCACCGCGACCGAACACGACGCTTGCGCCATCTCCTACGGCGGTGAATGATTGGAATGGCGAGAGATTGCACGTCACGTTTGGTCCTTGATCATGGCGTTCGGCTTACCGTCTTGGACCGAGAGGAAGGCGAGTAGACCGAGTGAAAGCTGCTGTTCTTTCTTGCATAGACTCAAATTTCTGCAGTACGTCTATGTGCCTTGAAAATACTCATGCGCCCACCTTCATTTCCCTCATAGCCAAGCACACAACAACTATCTTGCCCAACCTCTCACAACCTCTCACTGTCCTTCTTCCTCCACGCCCTCCGATCCCCCAACACCGCTCCAAACTTCCTACCCATCTCCCCCAACGGCTCCCCAATTTCCCTTCCATACACACCCATAACCTTCTCTGCGTCCTCCAGCCCCATCTTCTCCTCTGCCTCCCCCATTACGCAGCCCAGTATCCTTAGGCCCTCCGCCAGATCTCCAACCGGGCCGCCATGTACCTTCACCATCCGTAGAAGCGCCCCACCATCCCTCAACACCTCTCGATTCGCCACAGCAAACTCCTCTAGCATCGCCTTGCGCTCCTTCGGCTTCGCAAGCCCAGCGTCGTGCAGCCGCTCAGCCTGCTCTGTCAAAGTCGCCTGCAGTCTCTTCATAGCTTGATAGCTGCGCTCGACAGTTGGCCGTGTCATAGTAGTGTCGTAGAGCGTGGTGACTTTTGCGTTTTGCGACTTTTGCGCGCGGCGCATGGCGGCGCGGACGATTTCTGACTCGGAGTCGGAGTCGGAGGGGGGTGGGGGGGAGGAAGGGCGGAGGGTGAAGGGTGTGCGGGCGAGGAGGTGGGAGGTGAAGCCTGGCATTGTTGGGGATGTGGGTTGGAGTTGACTTGGGTTGAGTTGCGTGCGCGTGCGATAGACTTGGTGCTGAGTTGATGCTGTGAGAGCAAGTGCAATCCAGAACTCAGAGTCGCTACGAGGAAAAGAGAGTGAGTACCAGAAGCTCATGCGCCGTGAAGCGCCTGCAAGCAACAAGCGCCCAAGAGAAGGAAACAGCGCATATCGTGTGACATGCGCGCAATCATTGTTGTTTAGTAGATCACAGGAATACGTCGAGTTTCGAGCTACTTTGTCGGTGGAATGCGCGTTTGGAGAAAAATACCTCGTCATAAGATGGAGGTCGTGCATGTGGCGCTGGGTGGCTAGCGTGTTGACCTCGTGGACGTGGTCTTGGTCTTGTGGCGCTGACTAGTGTCTCCTACGACGTTTGGTAACGTGTACGGTCTATTCGACAGATTACTTCAAGAAAACTTTGGCATTGAGGTCTGTCTTGGATGTACTTGATTTTCAATTACCGTTTCCACTATGTTCACTTCAACTTGGACCACGATTGCGCCTTTCCTGGCACAATCGTGGTATTATCAATCACGGCATGGGTCATGCAGTTGGTGGTTTGGGTAGGAAGAAAGAGAAGCAAGACTTGCTATGTCGGTAGGTGGATCACGGCATTTTGCACGGAATCTAGGACGCCGCTATTCTTGTATTCAAGGGCGCTGACGTTGGGTAGCAATCACGGTAAGACATGAGATCCCGGCGTTTTGCAAATTTCTTACAAGATATCCGACGGAACATTCGGTACTATGGTGCAGATCACCGCACTGGAGTCCTTGGAAACCCTATCCTTGATGGAAACTCTACACGACGTGCGCACTTTGACTACTGTAGGGCGAAGAATGCCTGCGTTGAGCTGAACTTCATGCTTAGGTTTGTTTGCTTTTCTGAGACAGGGGCAGATAGCATTGACATCACTGTATGTGGTTTCTGGCGAGACATGGAATTGGTACATGTAGGGCTGTGATGTAGCATCACGCTCAGTTCGATGGTATGGTTCGTTACACTGGCACCGCTTACTTTACTAGTACCGCTCACCTTACCAGCACCGCTCACATAACAGCTCATTGCACCATCACTGCTCACTGCACCATTACTGCTCAACACTCCAGCACGACTCAACACTCCCACGCGACTCAACACACTCTCAGCTCACCGAATCCCCACAGCCCAACAACCCATGTCATCCTTCATGTCACTTCCGGCTGAGCTCCGCCTCAAAGTCTATGCACACCTCATGCCAAGCGCACACCACTACCCGTCCGCATAGAATGGCATGCGCAACTCCTGTCGCCTGGTACGCAAGGAGTATGACCACGAGGCGGAGAAGATCATCGGAGACCACTTCTACGTTGATAATTCACCCCTCGGGTCGCGTAGCTGGCTCATTAGCACAAACGAAGACAAGCCTCCCATACTCACCATGGCCGACCTGGCAACCGTCATTCTGCACCCACCCGGATTTGTAGTCAATCGTATGGCTCGCTTCCCCAAGAAGCTTATCTCTTGGCATTGGATCTGGCTCAAGACAGTGGTCGTTGAATTCTGGATGGGCTACAGTTCCACTACCCATCAGGTTACATCTGATATTCTCGATCCTGAGCTTCAGCAACAGGACCGGTGTGCCTACTCTGACCTGCCCGAGGAGCAGCATTTCATACCCCGCAAAGATCGCTTCATCAACACGGCTGTCCGCATGGCGTTTCAGCAAATGGACCGTATGATCACGAACCGTACGGGCACTACCGTCCGTCGTCGCACTTTCACCAAGGAGGATCGGCGCCCTGTCAAGTGCGAGATGGACACTTTCGTGCTCCGATGGGTCGATTATCCGACTCTTCATACACGCGGGGATGTCATCGTCTCGCCTCCAGCGCAGGCTTTGCCGTCTTAATCACGACCGCCTGTGGGACATTTCCTTCAAGTATGCCGACAACGGATGTTTCAACGAGGTTATCTGGCGGCGGCGTAGCCAGGCTGACGCTCAGCGCGACGCGGAAGATGACTTTATGCCGGTTTCTTCGTGGTTGTACCTGGAGTAGTAGCTTCCAATTCTTCCTCGGTGTCGAAGTTGAACATTTTTGGTAACGATGTCATCTCAATACGCATTCGGCTAGATTCCACGCTTTCCATTGGGAAAACTCGTGCAGTAGTATTAGATTGAAGATTTTTATTGTCCCGTATGGAATCATCCCTGTGATTTAATGTGCGCGTTTTGGTCCTCGAATTGGGAATTAGTCTTTACAGCGGTTCATTTAAGGCTCCCCGATGATGCACATTGTCGGTCGGCTAACCACTTTCACACCATTCCTTTTGTCACCAGAATTCTTCACATTGTCAATAGCTCAAGGTGCTGCAACCATGAATTTCTTCATGGAGGGCACCAAAATCACGATCGTGGAAACCACTAGACCGTCTCGTCTCTGACCGTAGAACCTTTTCACTTCCCCAGAGCCTTTTGTCTTTGTTCCGCGCATTAGTCTCACGTTTG
>Ga0265780_10002846_pt1 | contig 23197 bp, 35 predicted proteins | sample P1T30metagenome_FD_192432 | JGI IMG/M metagenome (GOLD analysis project Ga0265780, IMG submission 192432) | Plant litter microbial communities from East Loma Ridge, Irvine, California - P1 T30 | ecosystem: Environmental > Terrestrial > Plant litter > Unclassified | place: USA: California... | reverse complement strand
CAGATGAGCTCTAGTGGAGGTGGAGGAACACGAGAAACCTAAGTATAGCAAGGAAGATCCAAGAAGGATCAGTATAAACACGACACATTACGACAGACACGAAGATACGATATTCACGAAAAGGTTGCAAACCACATACGACAAACACGAGAACGGGCCAGACAGGCCTTGTCATCTACACCATACTTGCTACCACGTTGTTCTGCACAAACACCGGTCACTGCTTCAATGTACGAAAGTAGACGGGAAGACGTAGAATACACGAGTCGTTAATAAAATAGTAATGCAAGATGCATGATGATGATATATGCACAAATACAACTTATGCCCCCAATATCCGGCCTCAAGCCTCTTCCTCCCTCAAGAAGACATGTCCTTGTCCAGGACACCTAATCTCCCTAGCTTCATGTTCCACCTGTGCCCTAGCCAATGCCCTCTTTGCCAAATGTGTCAGGTAAAAGAACAATGAGATACAAAGTACGACTCCGAAACAAGTCGAGTACCACCTAATATCCTGCCTCTGTTGATCCTCTTCTGATAATGGTTCATCGGAATCGGATGCTCCATGTAATTCGCTTAAACTGTGTAGACCTGCTCCTATCCATGTATGTAGAACGAGTTTACAGAGCGATAGTGCTGTACAACCTGTATATGTGCGTAGTGTGAGGGCGGGGGATGAAGCGAGGATAACGTTCAGGAGGTTGTAGGGGTATGGCGCGATTCGGATTAAAAGTAGGAGATGGGGGTTGGACGGGATAATGTGGAGTAGCGAGATTGCCATTGGGGAATTTTGAAGACTGTTCATCAGTTCATGTACATTTCGTCTCGGCAATTATGGGATGAACGAACCTCTTTGTAATGACGTCCCGGAGAAGTGTACGAGAAACGATGAAGACCACAATCGCCCCCGTCAGACTTGCGATATAAGAAACCACAAATCCTTCCCAAACTCCGAATGTATATCCACATAAAACCATTAGAGTCGAATAGAGCGGTAATGGCGGGATCGTCGTCAAGAATATCAAGAGTCCGAAAATGATTTGACCTTGATATCCAAGTTTGTATAGTTCCTGTGATAACTCGTCCAGCGCTATCTCATTAGCATGATTGTCGTAGTTAGTCAGGGTAGGTGAATGACTCACCAGTAAACAGCTCTCCCTTCCAGAAGGCACATGCAGTCAGGAAACCGAGCGTCGTCAATACCCATCCAATCATCAATCCCCTCCCAATAGCTCCTTCCCTAGAACACATTCGGCATTTGAAATCCAGTAGCCTACATCTCGTTGAATCCCATACGTTCCCTGCTCCGTTCGCATTGTTTGTAATGGTTGGGCGTGGTATCGGACCACTCCGACGTGATTGACGAGGAGGGAACGATTGTTGTTGGTGTTGTTGTTTCGATACTGGGTATTCTTCTTTTGTTAAAGGATGATCGCGATAAGGGGTATTGTTACCGCTGATACTTCCACTTGCCCCATGCCCATGTCCGAGGCTAGTAGAAGACGAGGATTGATGGTATGTATGAAATTCGGTATTTGTGTGATTGAAAGAAGGTCTTTGTAGTGTCATTGAATTCCTCAGAGTCGATTGGGGAATTGGTGATCGATCATGATCACGTTCGTTTCTCATTTCGCGTGTTGGTGTATTTGTAGTTGTAGTAAGCTTTGGTGATTGGGATTGGAATTGGGATGGAATTGCGGGACTACGGGATAAATCGACCAGGAGTTGATTGCGGGTTTCGAGATCGCGTTGACCTGCCGCAGTCGCGGTTGCCAAGGATGGTAAGGGAAGGGTACCGTTGCTGTGTTGCTGCGTTTGAATGTTGGTATGGGTATGTATATGGCTACCGCTCATATTCTGAGTATATGGGTGCTAGGAGTAGCAGCAATGTAGTATAATAGTAGCAATGATAGATAGCAGTTGATACCTCGTTGCACCATCCAATCCACTCCTAGACATGACTGCGGAATCTGCTAATAGGAGAGAGCCAAGTGATCACCCTCTTCTCCCCTTAGAACCCTGAATCATTTCTCCGTACTTAGTACCACTACTCCACGATATTTATCCGGGGTACCCTTGAACCTGAATCACTGTCCCGCTTTCATGGGCCAGGCCACTATGTAGATCATCTGCATACTACTGACTGTACTGCTGCTACTGTACTCCATCTACACGCGCTCATAGACATACAGATAAGCTAATGAACGCATCTCCTCACCACCTCCAGGAGGGGCCTTCGCAACCTTTTCATCATTAAACAAGACCCACTCATCCTCGCTCTCCTCAGCAAGACCTCGCTGGGGTTGTCGGATTGTAGCGACATAATGACCAGAGTGGACAGATGGACCTTTGTGGGAGATGAATGCTTTCAAGCGGTAGTTTGCAGGTGTAGACGCAGATCCGCCTATATCTGTCGAGGTCGTTGAAGCTGTGGTGACCGCTACCTGCTCTTCCTCACCTGCATCTCCAGGATTATCGAATAACCACCCGATAGCGAGATCTGGATTGCCTCCCTGTTGATGAGCCAATGCTCCAGGCACCTCAAAGCTGACTCACCGATTCACGTAATGCCTTCCTAGCTTGAGCAGGAGTAAAGCCCATATCAGCAATCATGGCAATTTGATCGTCCGAAGCTCCAGTAGGCTGAGCGGCAGTGGCACTGGGCTCGGGGATCGGCGCATCGATATCTGTACATCAGCTTCACGGCAGACATGTGTCCGCGCAACAGCTTACCAGGATCTTCCATATGCTCAAACAACCAGGTCATGGCGGTATCCGCGTCGGAATTATCAGTAGCCAACAAAGCCTTCTGACATCGGATAGTAGGGAAACCCATAGCTTCAAGCTGAGACATGGCCGCAACATTGAACTCGGGTCCGGTGGATGCTATACATCAGCTTTAATCGCTATTGAGCAAGTGACAACTGACCAGGAGCAGCATCGAGATCAAGATCCTCTTCTCCGGCTTGTCGACCTTTGCCAAGGTATTGATCGAGGTTCAGCATCTCCGGGACAGTGACGGGGATATCTTGGGGTCAATTGAAAATTTGAAAGATGGAAAAGCTGGACATACCAAGCTTGGTAGGCATCCAATTGACCAGCTGGAACTTTCTCATATGAAGTACCAGCAAATCGGGATACGTCTTGAATTGCGTCGACCTGAAAGTCAGCTTTTGCCCGATTGCCCAACGGGTGCACGTAGGGAAGCTCACTTTTCCGCAGTCACCCTCTTCTGACAATTCGAACACGAGTAATCACTCAAAGTCTCGGTCGCACAGAACGAATCCAGACATTCCTCCAGCCTGACCTGCTTGAATAATTTCTTTCCATCCTCATTAACCCCCTGTTCAACAGCTTCAACTGGTAAACTCGCCAAATCAACTCCATCGACCTTGTACCCCACCCTCCTACATTCCTGACACTGTAATCTCTGTTCCATCCCGAACTTGAGGTGTTTGGTCGGTTCGGTATCTTCGCTCCTACCCTGTCTTTTCGCTTCTGATCGAAGTCGATCGACGAGATGCTGAAGGAACTCCTCCGAATCTTGCTGTCGCATTGTTGAGAATTCTTCGTGACCTTTTCCGATCAAAGCCTTGAATTGACTTGGCTTGACACCTTCTTGGAATTTGGGTGGTTCTTGATCGGTATCGTATTCGGTAAGAGAGGCGGGTGGGGCTTTGGCTTTGACAGAGTATCGCCCTGATACAAGTCCATCGCCGAGTTTGAGCATCTGACATTCAAGGCATGATGCGGGAAGGGGATTGTCGCATGTCTGTTGATGGGCAAGGGCAGTTTCGGAGAGGTATCGTTCTCGGAAGGGCGGCAGGGAGAATAGAGTCTGCATGACGGACGCCATGTAGCAGCTGTCTAGTCAGCTCGTGCCTTCACTTTAGAAACGTAAGCTTACCTGTTTCCTAGATTCTTCAAACCGGTCAATCCTTGTCCGAAGACAGGTTGAAGCTCCTGACCATCGTCACCAGTCATCGAAAAGTCGAATCGTAGATTATGTTCAAGCTGTAATTCCGTCATTGACTTTTCAGTTTTTTGCTGACCAAGGACCTCAATTCCAAAGGTCGTCAGGTGAAGTGCCAATTCCGGATCGATCTTGGCATCATCACAAGCGTAACAGTAGACATCTATCGATCAGCTCAGCCACTTCTAAGAGAACTCACCTCCTGCACCTTCAGGTGTAATTGTCCCTAGCTTGACTCCTAGCATATGACCCGTTTCCTTGAAATGATCTAACGCATGTCCGTTCCCGCCAATACCCCCAAATTGCTGCCTACCACAATTGGCGAATCCGCAAGTCAAGCATAACCAGAGGTTACCAGTCAAATCGCATGACGAGCATTGCGTTGGTACTGCTTGTCAGCTAGTCCCAGGGGGACAGATGAGCTAACTGACCATCACCAGGTGAAATGAGAGGTTCCTGAGAAAGTGTGAGGGTATGTTCGCAAGGTAGAATCTCTTCTTCCCAAGCTTTGACCTCTGATTGCTGAGACGACGAGAGAGCTTTCATGACTCCTTCGACAGTCTTTGTGATCTAGTTCATCAGCTTCCCGGGACGTCAGACGTGGACATGACAGCGTACTATTGAATCATCGGATTGAATGACCTCCCCTACGCTAGAACATCCAAAGCACCTAAGTGAGGTACTGTAGTTATACAACTCCTCGTCACTAGGTGCTGAAATAGCCAACTTCTTCGATGGCGGTTCGAGAGAGTCCTCCCCAGTCAGCTTGAGCGTCCAATCGGAGCAGATGAAAGCTTGCCCTCTTCTTTTGCTCCTTTCTTGTTCGCTTCACTACCACTCCAAGGGGATGTTGAGTCTTCTCGTAATGGAGGTATGCATGTCTTCTGCCTTCACCGAAACACCCTCCATTAAAGCAGTGTAGGCAGACAAGAACACCATCTGGATCATCCTGGGAGTCAGCTACTGGCTTCGAACGATAGGCTAAAGCTTACCTGACCATCGAAGCAGAGTGTACATTCCTCTCTGATCTGTCAGCCTTAGTTGAATGAGTGGTAGCTTACCGGTGGACCTGCTGAGCCGGACTGGGTGGCTTCAAAGAGCTAGTAGCTTGATTGATATGCTCGCACATCTCTAGTGATACGGTGCAGTGGCGAGAGAGATAGCTGAGGCGATGCAACGAAGTAGATAGGCAGTCGTAGTATAATGCGGTTAATGCGTGGTTGCAACGATGTGTCACAGCTCAAGTGGTGCCCCACACGGAACCAATTCCCACAGTAGCTTGGCTTCTATAGAGGATGAGGTGATGATGCTCCCTTTATATACCTTGGAGTACCTCTTCCTCACAAGTGTACCGACCAGACAGCAACATGGAATCACCCAATTATCCTGGACAGTATTCCGGGCAGAACGCTCAACAGCAGCCGCCGAGGCCTGGAGGAGGAGGTATGTCCCCTATCGATGAGAGGCGGCACTAACGGACCATAGATTACTATACTCCCGGTCCGACCAGCCCACCCAGTAAGCTTTCTGGCTTATACTTCTGACAAAGCTGAGACTTTAGTCGAAGTAACACACTCCCCCTTCGCTCGATCCGACTCATCTCAACATATCTCATTCAATGATATGGCCAGATTAGCCGGTCGTCCACAGACCGTAAGCTCCCCACCTGGTACATACTGATAAGCTAACGAAGTAGTTTGACGAAATGTACGCTGTGCCCGAATCATTCCTAGAGATCGAAATTAGGAATCCAATGACGCACGGAGCTGGGAGGAAGATGTACACAGACTACGAGATTGTCTGTATGGTACGTATCCGTGTCCCTCTCGCGCGACCTCGTAGGAGACATTCTGACGACCTAGACAAATATCCCGGCATTCAAATTACGCCATTCAGTAGTGAGACGGCGATATTCCGACTTTGAAGCTTTCAGGGATATCCTAGAAAGGGAAAGCACGAGGGTCAATATCCCTCCTCTACCTGGCAAGGTAGCTCTATCTCCTGCCAAACAAAGGTATTCAAGCTGAGAATAGATCTTTACAAATAGGTTCACGGATGAAGTTATTGAGCAGCGTAGAGATGGGCTTCAAAGATTTATGGAGATTGTCGCTGGACATCCGCTACTTCAGACGGGAAGCAAAGTGCTGTGCGCTTTCCTACAGGGTGAGTCCGGCGTTCGGAACACTTGATTGATGGTGAAGCTAATATCAGACCCATCTTGGGAGAGGTCTCAGTGGGCTTAGATATGGTTCGTATGGGCTACAGCATCGACTCGGTAGGACTGGGCGGATGAGAGATTGTGAGATGAGGAACTGTCAGGATATTAGCATGATACGAGCACGGAACGAGATGTATATATTGGTAAAGCAGCACACTGCATGATTGTGTCTATTGACACTATACTATCACTTCATTAATTGGCAATATGGTCATATATACATATTATAAACCCAAAGTCCGCTCGACTAACTCGAAAACAAGAGGTGATGCCCAGGTCACCAAGAATCCAATTCCAGCATATACCCCCACTTTCGTCAAAACTGTTTTATCAGCTAGCGAACACTCGCGAGGCATGGCAAGCTTACCTTCCGCATCGTACTTTGCCCTATCGACCCTCGTCCGCCTCTTCCCCCTCCCAGCTCCAACCGACGGTACCACACTCTTCTCACTACCCGAAACAAATGAGTCCGCACCGGAACCCCTCCGCACTAGATCATGTGGTGAAGTAGATCGCGAGTCAGTAGGTGTATTATCCCCAGAAGCAAGTTCAGGTGGTGTACCAGAATGTAGATCTATGAACGAAGGCATCGACCTAATTGGGGTAGGGGGAACACCGGAGTAATCGGATGTTGCTTGTTGATAATGTTTACGGGCTGGGAGTTCGACATCGAAGATGATTGATGTAGCTCGAAAGATTGGTGGTAGGGCTCGGATGAGAACATTTTTAGCGATAAGTCGCCAAGGGAAGATCATTGCGATACCTGCCAATCAGCTTGAAATCTGGTCTGGTGCTGTGGACTCACCGACAACGACCCTGAGGAAGCCCACGAAGATAGCTTTGACAACATTCTCCTCGCCGTATAATCTCTGGAAGCACAGCGCCGGGAATGGTTGTCGAGCCCAATACCAATGACCTGTAAATGTGCCTAGTACCACAGCTAGGACAGCAATAGCATCCTCGAAACAGGGACAGTCGTCCACCGGCTGGGGGTGGTAATGTACAGCGGCGAGCGTGAAGGGTAGCATAACATATGGGACTGGTCGTTAGCTGGGGTGCTCCTGAGATATCGGCAGCGTACCGGTCCACGAGCCTGAATCTACCCATGCGGTCACTGGATTTTCAAGGGCGTACCACAATCCCCAGCATCCTACACCAAGTAAAGATCCTCCGGTAATGTCGACTGACAGTCAACTATGATCCCGGGTCATTATCCGGGAGACGTACCTAGCGAGTGCATACCGGTGTAGACTCTTCCGCCAACGACGCTGAAGATATACAAGGCCAGAACTGGCATCAGCAGAGCCACGAGCATAGCGCGGGAAGGACAAACAAGCTAGACCGCCAATCAGAGCTGTAGATCCCATTGCCTCCCGTTCCTCGAGCATCCACTGGGCAAAGTATAGCGCTATACTGACGGAATTCGTAGAATGTGAGGAAGGGAAGCCTGTTCCATCAGAACTGTACGGACGGGCATGGAGTCACTTACCATATTCATGCGCGTGTGTACTCATGGTGAGCCTCACCATGGGCGGTGAGAAGGGTCTTGGCGCACAAGCGAGGTCTTTCAGGAAAGACGATAGCCAGATACCCAGTCCTGTGACATGTAGGAGACTATATATCAGTTTGCTGCGACCAATTCTTGCGAACAATAGCTGACCCTCTAGCTCTCGGTAAGTATCCAAGCCAGAACAGCATGGGCAGAAACGTCATGAAGAACGTATGTGCTATCCATCAGCTCCCTCCTGACCTCTATCGAGAAGGTACTTACTCCCGAAAACAGCAGTCCAGTAGAAAAACTTATCCCTGCCCTCAGTCCTGACTCGCTTCTGCCAAGCCGGCATAAACCCCTTCTCCCACTCCAAATACCTCATCAACCATAATCTCAGCCCATTCCTCCATGGGGATAATTCCCTAGCGTAAATTTCAGCAGGTTGGCATCCTGGTTCCCATTCTTTACGGATTGAAGCTCCTGGGGTGGGGGAATGTTGGAATAAGGCTTTTTGGGATGGGGGAGCTAGGGTTTCGAGGTGAAGTTTGTCTACTCCGGGGCGGCGGGAGCGGAGTGACATATCGGGATTCGGTTTATATCGTTCTATGTAGTGATACCCATGGATATAGACTGTAGCTAGGTTTTACGAAGTCTATAGTCAGTGATATACAGCCAATCTACGTTTATATGCAAGAACAGTCGCGAGGCAGTGTGCGGGGTATGCGTACCTAACCGTTGTGACTTATTAGGCGCAGGAGCTGTAGTCGACCGTCTTTCAAGTCTGGTCTTTATGTTGTACTCTACAATCACAATGTCATCCTCAAACATAGACGCTCTGCCGTACTACGACAACCAAGTCGATGACCCAGGTAAGCTTTCCAGCGCTAGTCGAATGGTGAGCTAATTGGCAGCCGCAAAGAAAGCAGCAACAGCTTTAATAGACGCTGAACTCCGTAAATTCCCAAAGAACGATTCTGATCCGCGTATACCTCCCGACCTCGATGTCTTTCCTGTAAGCTATTGTTTGTCAAAGATAATGACATAGCTAAGATCCAGGAATCCGCCAACCTCGCTGAGCTACTGAAGAACTACAATACCGAGCCAATACGTGGGATTGATCCTAGTCTGTATAACGTCGAGGTGGCCGAGGATGCGGATGTGAATGCTCTTATCGAAGCTGAGAAGAGGGCACGTATAAGTGAAGGACATATGTCTTTACGGTATGTCCACCTCCGTCTTGCCTGAAGATGGAAGGAAGTGTGCTGATGATAGAATTGAAAACACAAATATCCTATCTTCTTACGGCCCAAACGCCTGGCTAGTCCGCAATTATCAATTAAATTCTCAACTCACCGAGCTCCAATCTACCTTATCAACCTTGAAGGAGAAAGTGACCGAAGTGAACAGACAGAGGAGGGTGTATCAGGAAGATAAAGGCAAACACCTTTCTAGGTTAGAAGGGAGATGGGGTGATTTGGTTGGAGAGAATGTACAGCTTGAAATGGCTATTCTGGCTATGGAGGGTGAATTGGTCGGATTAAGACGGAAGGAAGATGAGTTGAAGGAGGAGGTCAGGCAATTGGAGCAGGCATAGGGTCATCATCAAAGGAGTCAAAAGAAGCCTGAAGGCAACTGTACTTGTACGCAATGTATCATCAGTGCTATATACATCCAGCGGGAGTCAACATACTTCTGGTCAAGGCAACACTTTTTGGCGGCCTCAGCAACGAAATATCGGATCACAGACATGTAGTCCATGTAAAGCAGTATAACTATCGTCAAGACTATACTAGCAAACGAAATGTCAAGTAGGGTAAGATATGAAATTGTCCTTGTACCCTACTCTGCTATCTACCGACTCTGACTAAACGTTGACATTCTTATTTCACTGCTGGTTCCTTGATACTACACCTCTCCCGCTCGCTCGCACTACCGGTGCTCGACCTGAACTGGTGTCCTCGACCTCTCTCTATCCATATTGAAGGATTTCCTAGGTACCCCTTCCTGCTCAGGTCCAGGACTACTAGGTGCCGAACCCCTACTCGATTGCCTAGATCCATTTGCGTGACCTTGGAAAGGCCCACCTCCCCTCCAGGGGGTATTTGATGGTGAAGTCACTCCAGACTGCGATTGCTGATTCAAAGATTGTTGAGATGAATGGGAATTGAAATGGTGTTGATTCTGGATCCAGCTGGTGGGACGACTCGACCCATTTGAACCGGGTGGTGCGGGTACTCGGAAAGGTGTCGCAGTAGCGTCATTGCTGAGGTTCCCCTCGGACCGCTGGACACTTAGGCGTGTACCTGTATCGGACCGATCACGGACTTGATTCGCAGATGTTGAAGGGGGTATACGCTGGGCGCCACGAGCTTGCATGTATTTCGAGCAATGTCGATGGATTTCCTTTGGAGGCAAGTCGAGATCCTTGGCGAAAATGTTGAAGATGTTTTCATTTATCACGAAAGCAAGTTCGTCTGGAACCACGTAGAACTCGTCTTGCGCTTCCAGTAATTCTTGAACCGCTTGAATACCGATGAAACTCTCGTCTCGAGCGGCATTGACACCTTTGGCATATAGAATTGAAGGTGTGATGACGGTGGCGAGATTCGCCATGTCCATCCGTGAACCAGTCTCCTCGTCACGATACGAGAAAGACGCGACCCATTCAAGAAAAACGAATAGGACCTCGGTGGTATCCCGATTGACCCGGGGTAGCATGACCACAAGGAGGTGCAAGCAGCGGCGGCGCTCTTCTGGACTCTTCAGTGCTGTAGGTCAGCTTTGGTCTTGTAGCGAGGGAGTTAGCTTACAAGCAGCGGCACAGAACAGCTTGTGCAGCCTGAAAGTGAGGAGGGGGTCAGGCATCTCTCGCAAAAATCGCTTGAGCAGGGCAGCCAATTGAACAGGATTCTCATCAGAGAGATTGACGTTTGTGGTATCCTTGTCGAGCGCTTCAGAGATCTGTTGCAGTCGACGGATATTTCCGTTCTTTCGGAAAATACCCTCTACAGCCATGTCTATATATCAGCTCTGGATCCGTGTTAAGTGAAAGAGAGCTTACCCATTTGACGCATAGTGGAGATGATATCCTCAATAATCTCCGGTACACGAAGTTGCGAGTTCGAAGTCCAGCCCTGCTGCGAATCTGATCCAGTCCGCTCAACAAGGATCTCAAGTGGAACTCCAAATACTCCTAGATATCAGTACTTCTGCAACCGACAACAAGACAAGACTAACCCTTCTTTCCTTTATCCTTCTTCGCATTCCCCTTAAAGATCTTGTTCCACCACTGATTCTTTCTGGAATCAAGTAGTTCAAGGACTTCATCCAGTTCAATCGATTGACCTAGACCGGTCTTCTGTAATTGAATAAGCGCGAAATGACGGATGATGAGGGACTGTAGTGTATTGAGCGCTGATAATGCCGTTCGACCATCTCGTGCAGATTGAACACGAATCGCCTGGTCGGCCAAATGCGGAATGTCGCCTAGGGTGATTGCGTCGTCCTCTGGTCCAAGCGAGGTATTGGCCAATTGTTCTGATGCCTCTTCCGCGGACGGCGTGCCCTCTTTGATAATCATCACCGAGGTGTTGTTTCTCGCAAAAGGCGGACGAATGACATCTACCGATGCCTCTTCCGTATCGGAGCGGATATCGGGGGACGGCGAAGGGATAGCTCTTGGCGAGAGGAATGAGTTGTTTCGAGCCGATATCTGACCATCTTCATTGGCGATCCTGCCAGCTGGCGATTCAAGTACCATCGACCGCTGAGGTAATCTAGCGGTGGACGATAGCTTTCGGTCTAGCGTTACCGACTTCATACGTTTGACCTCGGGTGGATCCTCAATATGTCGACCTCGCACTACATTGTCAGCCGGATTCAGAAAGGTAAACATACCACTCGGTAGTTGATGATGAGTCCTGTAATATATGTACAGTCGCCTCAAAGCAATGTGTAGCAAGAAAGCATATTGCTCCAATCTCGAGACCGACTCGAAAGACTTGACACACGCAGCCGTTCGATGTGGAACACAATAAACAGTACTGGGTGGTTTACCGACAGGTTGAGGAGGTTCAAAGCAGAATTCACCAACGCGTGGTGGATGCCGACGAGTCACTTTGACCGGTACCAGCGATCCTTCTTCTGATGGGGCTTTCTCCTCTTCTTCATAGGGGACAAGTGCCCGGTCGCCACAGACTATACAGATGACACAGCCGGAATGCCAGCGGTTGAACATGCCGTATCGGATACAATCTTCTTCTACTGCCAGTTGACAATGGGCACAGCCTTCAGGCGGCATGTAGGCTTCGTCTAGTGGGCCACGCAGGGTCGTTTCTCCAGTGATCTCAGACTGCGGGTCAGAGGGAATCGGGAAACGCTCATATGTGGTACTCACGGCTAGACTGCGGTACCCATAAGCTACTTCCCGAGTACTTGCGATATATCCTTTCGGTGTCCGAGTCAACGCATCGATATTTCTCCGCAACTGCTCTTCGTCTCCAGTGCCACCAGACGCATGCTCAATGTTGGCCTGTATAGGCTTCAAGGCAGGTTCGCCAGCATGCTCCCCCCGTTTCTTGGTGGAAGGATCCGAATTGTCCATGGCGAGCAGATTGAGTCGCGCGAGCGCATTGGGCATAGCCGTCAGGTTTCCACAATCTCGTTCTAGCTTGATTGAACCGGTCAATGTGATTCGGATAAGAATCTTCAAGTAGTGTGCTAGCTGGGTGATCAAGGTGAATAATTCGGTGTTGTTGAGCGTCGTTTCGGTGCCAGGAGCGATTTGCGACATCATCGAGAATAGGTTGACTAACTTCCGGCATAATTGCTTGGCTTCTCGTGCGTGGGACATCCCTACCGTTAGCGACGCTCATACATAAAGACTCACCTTTGACACCAGCCATAGCGAATTGGGCCTCCAGGTCGTCAATGACAGCAAAGAGAACCTCGACATGAAGGATAAACTTTTCGGCCAAAAGGATAATCTCCAACAGCTGCTGTCCGTTGACTGCCCTCAGCATTTCCCCTATCAATGCCGCCGAGCTTTCTTCATATCCGGAAAGAACATGCCAGATCTGCTGGACTTTGATTTCCATCTTTTCTTGCCTATCCTTCAATTCCGCTGGCGTGATTTCGAAATCGCTCGTTGAGGGAAAGCGGCTTTCGGCATTTGAGGGGGTGATTTCAAGAAGCGAGACTGTCGAATTGACGGCAGAATTGGACGGTGTGTTGAAATTCTTTGATGCTAGTCGTACATTCCAGAACTGATCGTCAGTGCGACCCGAGAATGAGACGTACCTTTGAGATCATGTAGCATTCCGGATGCCAGCATTCATCCCTTCCATTCCTGTTCATTTCCACAAACTGCTTCAAGATTGCCGTCTCGCATCCAACACACTTGACTGCGAATTTGGTAGAATAGTGGAAATGACAATCTGTCATGAGTTCGGGACGTGCGCTGGTTCGGGGTAACACTCACAGACTTTCCCGCTATGTTCATAGTACGAATCGTTTGGCCCAAAGAGGGTATCACACTCCGAGCAAGTAAAGTGTTCTACGTGGTACTTCTCGCCTAGGAATCAGCTTTCGTATACTGGATATACAGCACTTGACTCACCACATGCCGTGATATAGCTTGAACGTAGCGCCTGTTTGCACTGCGCACAAATGAGGTCGAGTCTCGCAAAGTAATCCGTCTCGCATAGAGGGTACATGTTCTCTCCCTCCTCAACTGGAAAGAACTTTTGCGCTACGACCTTGTTACAGTCCTGTTCATCAGCCCAGACGACATGGTAAGCGGGAAAGGACCCACTTTACACCTGAAGCAGTTCAAGTGATAGACATGACCCATCGCCCTAACAAACTGCCCATGCACGACCTGTCCACACTGTCCACAGTACGTTGGTTCTCCTCTGCGGCTTGTCCTTGTCTGAGGCACGGGAAACGTCAATGGCGTGACGTTTGTTGGCGTGTAGTTATCCTGATCCCCCAACGAATGCTGTGACGAGTGGGACGACATGCCTCCATCTAATTGACTTGATCTCCTTGGTGGAACGGAGATGGTTGGTATAGGACTTCTTGAAGATCCGGCCGGGCTTGGACCTCTAGATGAGGGTCCGAGCACTGAATTAGGTCTATTGTCGATAGGTGAATTGGAGGGTGAAGCCCGAGGCGAGTGGGTATGTCGTGGATCGGGAGAAGTAGACGAACGTAATGGCCCGTTTGCGCCCGACGATCCTGTAGGCAATAGATTTCGAGTTTGAGGCTGCAATGGTGCACTCATGGGTCCACTTGTTCCAGCATCCACATTCACAGTCGTAATTCTAGGCAGTCGTACCTGCTGTTGAGGTCCATTCGCGTCCCCACCTTTCCAAGCATGTGATTGGGCGTGCGCCTGATTATCTTGATTCGGACGCGCGTATTGTTGTTGATGGATAGAAGATGATTGAGAAGTATGACGGGATGATGATGCGCCTGAATGACTCCTAGGGGATCCAAGTACATTATTATTGTCGTGTCCCGACTGTCCTTGTGCTGGCGACTCCGAACGGGGTGGGGGTACGGAGTACTGATGTCCATGTCCCGGCGACGACATGGTCGGGTACTATTGCGGGGACTGATGTATGCTTATGGGTCGAGGCGTTGTAGAAGGATATAGGTGTTGAGTAAGGGGGAAATGGGGTCCTTTCTCCTTTAGTTAAACGCGTGCGTTCTTCTCTCCCCGGCTTGGAGGCGTTTCCCTCCTTTTCTCCTGCTTACTTCTGCTCAACAGCGATCTGAGTAGAGTCTTCGTGCAGTCGAGACTATGCTGTAGGTATGAAATAGTATACGTGTATGGATATTGTATATGGATATGCAGTAGCTAGGCGAGTACCAGGGGAGAGGTGTTGTATAGTGAAAAGGAGTCTAAGCTAAGAGGGGAACGGATTCAGGGTAAATAGAAAGAGATCAGCTGAATAGCAATTGCAGCAACGCCTACCATGTCATGACTCTTTTTCACTGTGACACATTCACGTAACCCATTACTATACGCATCATGGTTGTGAGTGATCCATATGCTCAGAGGATGTGGAAGGGTGCGGTGATTGATCATTAGAAACTCAAGGTGCTCATTTCTATGGAGCTAGAAGGCGTAACAGAGGTTCAGCCATTCGACGAGGATTTCCAACATTATTTCACTGTTAGTACGCGTCAAGGAGCCATGACCATCATCTAAACGTCCAGGTTCTATGCACGAGCTGTAGAGAAGAGCACCCAAAGATCGTTTCGTTCAACCACAACGTAAGCAACACCCGGACATGAGTATGTGATCGAAGCTAAACGTAAGGATGACGTCGAGATCTCAGGCTCGAGAGGAAGTGCGCACTTCGTCTGGAGATGTCAGAATTGCAAGGTATGCTCCTGCATCTGAACAGTCTGAATCATGAGGGAAGCTGATGGACCAGAAAGAGCATTCAGCATCCATAATACCCCCCTCTTCCACCACAAAAGCCTTGTCCCCCCTGCCATACCCCCAGCCCCGCCCTTCCAACTCACGTGATAATTCAACTTTCTCCCCATTCATTGCAATCGACTGCCGGGGACTTGAATTCACGAAATACCATTTCAGGGGTAAATGGAAATGTAAGGGTGAAGAAACTGGTACTGCTTTTGAATTCGATCTAGATGAGAATGATGGAGAGGATGAGGGCAGGTGGGATGATTACGATGAGAAGGCAGAGGCGCCTGTCGGAGTCAGTGACTTCCAGGCCAAGATTGAGAGGATGTGAGGTGGAGAGCCAGTTTAGCCGGTCAAGTAGCAAGCTTAGCAATGCATGAATTATAATGTACAGGCATCTACGTCTTTTACAAAGATCTCAGCACCTCCCAGCGCGACTTGGACTCTTCATCATCAAAAGCATGTCCTAGCAAGTCCACAAGGATCCCCGTAGCGTGAGGTAGGGGTCGCGATCCATTCATCCTCCTCTTCTTGGGCGAGTGTTTTTCGGTGGCTTCCGCATCCCTCGAGCGCTGATACTTGACCTCGTCAACCAAAGTCGTAATCAAGCACTTTGCGCGCAGCGGATCAACGCGATCCACCAGCAGTAGTGCGGTACGAGCTACTCGCGCAATGAAACGAGATTGATCCGCCCGCATCGCGAGTCTCGGCTCATCGACCAAAGCGGGAAGGTAGCGCTTGATGAATGGCTCGAGCAGGATTGTCCTGTCGGCGCCGTAAGGTAGGACGAGGAGAAGCGGCGCAAATGCTAATAATGGGTCTTCGTGTTGTAAATCGAGCGGAGGACTGATCACCTCGGAAACAAGAATCTCGAGGCAAGATATCGTATCTTCATAAAGCGTGGCAGAGCGTAGGATCTTGAAAATTGAGGCTGGCCATGACGGAGGTGCAAGCTCGAGGCGTCGAAGCATTTGTAGATCGGATCGCAGTGTGACAAGAATGTTGGTGGGGTGTAATGCTTTTCGTTAGTGGGTGCTCGCCGCGGAAGACGTACTAGCATCAATGATAATCCCGACTACTTCCAGTTTCGCCTTGACGGTCTCGGCATCGAAGCCGGAGCTCAGAAACACAGGTCCAAGACCGGCATGGGGTGCAAGTAGACTGGCAATATCCGATCCGGTTGCACGTAATAGTCCATCTGAGATAGCAGAAGAAAGAAGCAGATTCTGCAGCACATCGAGGTGCAATGCCGACAAAGGTCTGTTCATCAGTATCATCCTCGCATCATCAGGGGTTGACATACCCCAGTCGATGAGCTTCTTTACAGAGCCATGTGACTATACCTCCCAGTGACCAGCTAAGGAGAGGTTGCGAGAAGTAAGAAAGGCCAGAGTGAAGTGTATCGAGGTCAATTTGACCGATAGCAGTGGCTGTTATAGCCTGCTGAAAGAGACTGCATCCAAGGCGGCAGAAGTTCTGCGGTGTAGTCGAGCTACACAAGTCAGCTAAAATATCCGCGCACTGAGCGTCGCAGCTTACAGCAGCGTCTCGTCATCTATTCCGTCGGAGCCGAACTGGATTGTCAACTTGGGCTATTCACCGCGTGAGAAGAGCTTACTAGAGCTTTGACCCAGCCATTCATCATTCCCTTCTCCTCCACACTGAGCTCGCTCCAGGTTAATGCGGCCCTGGCCTCGAGCAGCAACGTCGGCAAACGCATCTAGCGGGTCAATCTCGTTACACGACCAGGGACTTACCTCGTATTGGGCCGCAAAAGTCTCGACTAACACAACACCCTCCCCAAATCTCGTCATGCTCCCCTGTGGATCCTCGGATCTGGTACTGGTATCATCGCTCTTGTCAATCAAGCAAGATGTAGCAAGTTCGAGGAAAGTCACAGGCGGGCAATAAGACGCTATACAAGCTAGTAGAGCGGGCGATGACGCGAGATTCGTGAAGACATCTTCGGGTGGTTGGGAGGTGGGGCACGCCTGTATTGTCTTGCCATCAGTCCCGTATACGTAGATTGACTTACTTGAATGATCTCCGAAGCGAAAGACCGTACAGCACCGGGCGAGTAGGTGATTGTAAATGCGAGAGCATCAAGATGTGACTTAGGCGTCGAGGCTAGGCGGTACTGACCATCAGATGAGTCCTGTCACCAGGAGAGAGTGTACCATAAGAGATTCTCCATTACCCATCCATGGCTCAGAAATACTCGAATCAGGTAGCAGATCCCTGGCTTCCTGCTCTGACAGTAGCTCAAGATCGGCTAATCTCCTTACTAGCCCTTCACGGATCGTCACCCACGACCTATTCTTCAGCACTATTCCACCAAGTCAAGGTATGGCGTACCATCCCTCTGGAGGGTTGAAGGAACCATCTTCTGACTCTCCATCGAGGGCTGCGAGGGTACTCTCCCATGTTGATTGTTGCCAGGTCGCATGTGCATCAAGGGCCTCTTTCTGGTCCGTGAAAATAGCCTTTAGACACGTAGCGAGATTGGCCTTTCTGATCAGCCGGATCCAAGGGCTTCACACACACTCACCGGATATGCCAATCCTTCCGACTGGCCTTTCCACCACCTGAGGGCAACGGGTAACCCTTCCAGCAGAAGCATACACGCGTCGACGTTGTGTCCCTTCAAACCTCCTGCATCAGGTAACGTTTGCTGCAAGATAGTCGTCAAGAGCTGTTCCAAGATCACTTCTCCGGTCCTTCCAAGAGCCCAGCATAGCTTCATCAACCTCTCCAGACCTCCGGAAGGGACTGGTGAATTCGCAGCGTACTGTGTGTTTGCTTGGTGTCCCAAGCGACCTCGATAGGATGCCAGTAACAACCCTATCGTCTGAGGGATGACATTACTGAAAGCATCGGATAGCTTTATGGAACTGATCTCCGGCCCAGTCGATAATCCAGCATCAATAGCTGGTGGGCGTAATTGTACCGTTGTGGATGCGGGCCCTTGAGATGTCACTGGTTGGGTTGATCCCTCCGAGATAGCTAGATCGGTCATCAATCCACTCAGACTCTGTCTGAGAGGCATAGAGATGGTGTCCGGTAATGAACCCATCAACTGACTTGCTTCCAGGCCGACGTCAAATGGAGGTGCGGGGTATGGTTCGACTATCGACAAAATCCCACTGATGAGCTGTAAAATACCCTGAGGTGGGTTGTTGAGACAGGATCGGAGTAGCGGCAGGAGTAGAGAGATAGTCCATGTTGTTGACGATGGTGATGAAGGACCAATATCTGGTAGGGGTGATTCGAGGTGAGAGGGAATTGGATTGGAGATGTCTAATCCTGCCGAGTCGAGAAGAATTGCTTGAGATATGGATGAGAGGGTTGTGGGAGGGATGAACGCAAGTTTCGGGTTTAAAAGTAGTTGTATGACGGCTGTGCGGCCAGTGATGAGATTATGGGCGAGACTATGGGATAGGTATTTGAGGATGATAGCTGGCGGCTCGGGCAGGTAGCTAAACAGCGCTCCTGCTAATCAGCTGCAGCTCCATTTGATCCAGAGACACGAATCTCACTAGTGATGCCTTCCTGCATCTCTTCGTTTTCTTTCCCATGCGTGTCCAATTGTTCGACTAACTTGGCCCACTGTAAATTAGCTCAACCCGAGGACTTGAGATAATTGGAACGCACCTTCGTAGCTGGCAGTCCACGAGCGTAAGCTCGCGCCGTGAGCTCCTGGAGGCTCATGCTCTCATTGACCATCTCGACTTTCTTCCCTGCTTGTCCAAGGTGTGCCGTGTTCAATGAATAAAGTGAACTTGTGGTATACACGTCCAAGTTGATCCGCCAGAATGAAAGTTGGTGCTCCACATGCGTCAATTCGGACCGGTTCAACCACACCCCTTTCATCATCTGTACATCATCCCACAACTATACAATGGCACAGACAAGTAATCCAAAGGGCAGGAACCTAATAGCAGTGATCGGAGACGAGGTGCGTATCACTTGACACGACTTGGGATCAGTGCTGATGGTCTAGGACTCGGTGACGGGATTGTTATTAGCTGGGATTGGACATGTCGATAATCAGCAAAAGAAGAATTTCTTGATTGTTGATTCTAGTACGTCCCATGATCTCAATAAGGAAGAGGGATTGATGATATAGAGACACAGACGAACGTAATTGAAGCTGCATTCCAGGATTATACCGAGCGAAAGGATATTGCCATCCTCTTGATCAATCAACATGTCAGTCACCGCTCCTTGAATGCCTGTGTGAAACTCACGATATAGATCGCAGAGAAGATCAGACCAGCAGTGGATAGGTATCAAGCTGCCTTCCCTGCACTGTTGGAGATTCCTAGTAAGGAACATCCATACGGTATGTCCTATTTTGCATTGCTTAAACGATCCATCCTAACGATCAGACCCCGCAAAGGATTCCGTGCTCAAGCGAGTCCAGAAACTTCGAGGAGATTAGTTGTGGGATGTACGATTATGACTTTGAATGCAATGTATTATTGTTCTACAACTTGAGTGATATGACTACCGAATACAACGTGACACAATGAGAACGCTGCCTATAAACCTCCTAACCCCTGCCCCTCAAATTCCACAGACGCAATCAACCACACACTCCTCTCTGAGTCCTGTTCGTCCACCCATCCAAGCCCTTCCCGCATGACGCTATCCTCCAGCGCTTGCCTTGCTCTTACATCATTCCAGCCCAATTCCCTTCGTATTCGTGATTCAGTCAATCTTCCTCCTGTCGTGGCTGCGATGACTAATAGTGCACTTTGATCCGTATCGAGTTCTCGTGGTACAGAGCGGACGAAGTCGATGCCTCCTATTGGTACAATGCTATATCCTGCCAGGGGTTTCAGTAACCCGATAGCCCGTGTTACGTCTTCTCTCGATATCACTTCCCCCTTTCCCTTCCCAATGATGGTGTTCGGCCCATTTTCCAGACCCCTCATCTTCCCCACTCTTCTGATCAAGTCATTCATCTCGATCATGCCCCCATTCCCCGCTCTTGTCGATACACAAACATCAACCACCTGAACACAGAGCTCGTAACTCCATTCTCCCAGCCCTAAACCACCCCAGAACCCTCCTGCCCCTCGACCAGTCGGCCCAGATAAAGGATCAACACCAAGGACAGAACACATTTTTGTGAATTGATGCCTAAAAGCGGGGTCGGCTCGAATATCATCGCGATGTTGTCGTGAGAATGTAAGGAGAGCTTCTCGGAATGAGGCCAGTGACGTCTCGAGAGAAGTGAGTTGAGAGGCGGATATAGAGGTGGATAGCGAAGCGTAGGATGATGTCGCGGCTGTGTGCCGTGATAAGCCAGAGATACCTGCCCCTTTACGCATAGCTGATAGCGGGAGTCTGGCACAGCGTCACTCATGATGGACGTCGGTCCTTCAGGTCGGCTAAATCTCGGCCAAACTAGGATCTGACTTGTTTTCGCGTAACCGTGCCATCCTGCATCCATTGCCTTTCGTTACGCTTCAAGAGGGATTCGATGAGCTCACTCCGCCATGCTCGACATCAGCTCATCAAGCTCGGAGAGTCTAGTACCGCTCCTTACCGATTTGAGACTCGACGGGCTCTGTCTTCTGGGTCAAGAGAGGCGGACAAAGATGTATCGAATCAACTTCGTCAAGTCATGCGCAATGTCCCTCAGGTAGGCTATGTACCAACGAATCCTGGTGTGTAGAGCTGATTTGTAGCCTGTAGCAGTGGCTGTGACTTGTGTACCCGAAGACACACACTCCCGATCTCGGTTTCATGGGACGACCCTCTCCTCATTCACATCTCTTACCCTCCACCCTCACCCTCTTGTCGCTTTTTCGGTAAGGCTACCATCAAGAATGGCAGATTACCTTCGTCCGATTCCGAAATCATCTCAACTTCCTTCCGCATTGCAACAGATCGCATCATCTATACCAGACCTATCGAAATCATCACTACCAATACCAATACCACGTCCCGCTCTCGATTTACTCGCTTCAATATCCCGCTTAACAGCACCTTCACCATCTACCCCCGGCCCAGAATTGACAGTATCATTACTTGCCAAGTCCAACGAGAAGATAGCGAAAGCATTATCGACAGCTCAAGCGGATCAGTCGGCCACTTTCGCATTGGAGAACACCTGGGACGGGACATCTCCACCTGCCCTGGTGGGTAGTGTAGGGCGTCTGAGATGTGTAGTCGTCACTTCTCTTCCTCTCAGAGATGTATGTGGAGGCTGTGAGGAGGATGGTGGTGTGGAAGGCAGCCACCCTGGGAGTGAGCTCTTCATTTGCCGGGTCTTGTCCGTTGAGGATGGGGAGAAGGAAGGAGCGGAGCCGATGCTGTATTGGCGGCACAAGTATGTCGGCTTGGAGGATGGCTCCTGAGGTGCACCAGCCGGACCGGAGGAGGACTTCAAGGGGCTCTTCTGCAATACCATCTATATAGTACACTCAATCTACTCAAAAGCCTATACATCCGCATTTGTCTCAAGCGCAGCAGTAATCGTATTGCATTGATTTTGAGGTTGCTCCGTTTATACTGATTCCTGATAGATGGTGAGTGGCCTTGCATGATGCCACTCCTGGTGATCGCGTGTTGGATTGACGGGCCAACAGATGATAAGATCTCAGCTTCGCGACACTTTTGGTAGAAGTAGTAGTCAGTCACATATATACGATGTCTGCTATGTCTATTCATGCTGCTACTGTTTTCTAGATCTTACCCTGCGACCAATCCTTGCACTGCGATGCCAGCTCGACAGCAGCGGATGCCCAGTCCTCTCCATGGTCTGCCATTAGCGCTCCTTCTTGGGACCGAGCACATGTAGCACTCACTATGTCCCTTGTCACCCTTCCTTCCGACACCGGCCCTCTCCAAAGCCTGATCCTCCGTCAAGCAGGTCAAGACACCGAAAATGACTGGAGTTCCAGTGTCCAACTGAACCCTCATCAAGCCGTGCGAGACTGTATCGCAGATGTATTCAAAGTGCATTGTTGATCCCTTCAACAAGCATCCAATGGCAATGACGGCGTCGAAGGCTGAGGTGGAAGCGGTCTTGACAGATTGAGATTCTGGTGTTGGGGTTTTGGGCTTGCTGTCGGTATCGATCAAGGAAAGGAGGTTGGTTGTGGATGGGAGCATAGATGGGGCATTGTTGGCAGATTGTGTCTGACCACCAGAGATCAATCTGGTAATCAGCTGTGTTCAAGGTAGAGAGTTATGTGCTTACTGTTTGCAAGCGAATGGTAGCTCGTAGCTCCCTGGGACGCTCTTGACGACAATGTTCTCTGACTTGACACCTTGCTCCTTTAGCTTATTGATACATCCCTCGACGAGTGCGTTGATAATGACATCATTCCATCTTGCGTGAATGATTGCTATTCGAAGTGGAGATCCATCGTATTTGGTAGGAGCAGCTCCTAAGCCTTTGATTGTTGGGTCTGACATTGCTTTGATTTTATGGTTGATTATTGTTGCAGCAGCTGTATCTACTACTACTACTACTGAGTAATGAGTCATGCCAAGTCTGAGCTTTAAATACTCCAACCCTTTAAACAACCTCCGAAACTGATCGGGTGAATTTCGGCCGTGTGAATTATATACTGAGTCGTTGAATGTGAACTTTACAGGGAGATCTAAGGGAAAAAGGCAAATAGACCAAATTCCATTCGACATCCCCTACCTTCTTTACTCTTTACACATAATGTCCTTCTCAAGAGCATCTCAACAGACTCTTAGGCAGGCCGTCAAGGTCGCCGCCCCAAAGGCTTCCAAGCAGGTCGCACAGAGGAGTTACTCTCTCCTCTCTAGGCAGGCTCCTGCTGCCATGATGGCTTCCCGACTCGGAGTGAGTCGGACCGTGCTTTTTCACAACAACAAATGCTAACGTCAAGGCTACTCGAGGTGTCAAGACCCTCGACTTTGCCGGATCCAAGGAGGTCGTTTATGAGCGAGCCGACTGGCCCCTCGACAAACTCCAGGAGTGAGTTTTCCCTGTCTCCTCCCCCTCTAAGCGGGGTTCCGAGAATTCCGCTAACGAAATCAGCTTCTTCAAGAACGACACCCTTGCCATGATCGGTTACGGATCTCAAG
>Ga0265780_10002845_pt1 | contig 23199 bp, 23 predicted proteins | sample P1T30metagenome_FD_192432 | JGI IMG/M metagenome (GOLD analysis project Ga0265780, IMG submission 192432) | Plant litter microbial communities from East Loma Ridge, Irvine, California - P1 T30 | ecosystem: Environmental > Terrestrial > Plant litter > Unclassified | place: USA: California... | reverse complement strand
AGTAATTAATAAATAGATAGATAGAATACCTAATATAGTAAAAAAGATTATAGTATATAGTAGAAAGAACAACTTTTATAATAGAGGTAGTTAAAAATATAAGCAAATAGCGCTCTTAACGCTACTGCAACACTAAGAAAAATTAGTAATAGCCTTATTACTATATAAATATAATACCTTATTAATTGCAGCTTATTTAATTATATAGTTATAGTTTAAAGCATTAGTTTTATAAGGCAGGTCACCTAGTTTAGATGCGCGATCGCATATTTAGTGGGGCTGGCCCAAGCGTTGACTCACTAAATACGAGCTCCTTCGTATTCTAATACGATGAATGAAGGTGTGTGTGGAGAGCAAGAACCGGCCTTACGGTGCTGCCGACGTTGAGCCGTGGGGTCTCCATCGCCTGAATTTACGTGCGTAGAGGAGCCGTGTCAGCACGATATTTGCATACCAACAGTAGTCTGCTACACTGCTCCAGATAACAGTGCGTAAGAGGTTAACAGGCCCCAACACGAACATCGCACGCATTTGGCAAGGAGCTCCCAGTTCTTCGGTCCGCGAAATGGTCTTGGGACGTGTGGTTTTCCGCTGTGGACCTGCATCTGCGCGCCAAGATGGTCAGGTTTTTTTCATCGAGTAGGCAACGTAAGACTACTGTAGGAAAAAGAGTATACATGTCCTCTCTTTTCGGCTCGACTACTTGCCCACGCCTATATGCGCTACCAATAGAAAGGTCGTGGTTACAAGTGATGCCAGCGTGCCGTTTTGCCCCTGCATAGCGCATTCCCCCCGCACCCGGCGCCTGTTGTCGGATCGGGGCCGGTACAGAGGTCCCTGTTCAAATACGGTATCCAACTCCTTGAATTTGAACACCGCCACTTGAAATTTCACGGACAGGAACCGTTTGTGTAATGGCGGTGGTGGTCAGGCGCCAATACCTACATACCCACACATGACCCCTAGGTATACCGATCGTGGTATAGGCGCTTGGCCGATGGCGTTATGGCCTTTTTGCGGGGGATTGGCGTGGTGGCGTTGACATGGCTTAACAGGCTGCATGACTACGAAAGTTTGAATAATTGAGGAGAATGTGGCCATGGAAGAAGAGATCAGAGGCAGCTTTGTGCTGGTCATGACGTGCAGCCTAGACGACTAAGGAAGTATGAATTGCAAATCCGACTTGCTTTTCTTTTCTCGCTGATTGCGATCCGATCTCAGACTCTATCTTGCGCGGCTCTAACCTCCATCGAGCCTGCTCGGAGGCCGGCTTTACTTACCTGCCAGCATTGCTCGCCTTACTATGTTGCACCATGTCGTTTGACAGCATACCAAGTCCCCGACACAATGGTCAGATATTCTATTGCCTCAGGGTCTACCACTACTTTATCGCGTCATACAAGACAGGAATGAGAGCGGGAGTCTGTGTGTCGATCCGGCTGAGATCTCGCATCCCACCACCTGGTCAGCGTGCCTCAATAGCGACAATCTTTTAACCACCAGCTTTCCCCGCAATGTCTTGAAAAGTAGCCGAGGATGATTGTTGTAGGCCGCTTGGCTCTTCAGGCGTCGGCGTATTTCTATATTTGCCTAGTTCACATTGTCTTAAACGGCCAAGTGCTGGAAGACATCTGCAGTGTACTATGTGAGAATTGCGAAATGCAGGGTTGTTCGGCTCTAATAGTGGATAATGTGTGCGTGCGACACGTGTGACCTCCAACATAGTGCTGACTGCGTGATTCTGGTAGCGAATCGGACTTTTTCTGGTCGAGTTGTACAACGTGTCCGGTAGTATGGATGCAGCGCCAGGGTGTAGCAAGACCGAATTTGCAGAGCCGGAGTGTCGGTCACCACAAAGTGCTATCGAGAAATCTGCCGAGGATGACGTGCAGATTCGATATCGAGGGTTTGCACAGCCTGAACTACAGAAGTACGATATCTGTATTTTCGGCAGGCGGAATCGGGGATATGCATGAGATGCTTGTCCAACAAGTGTAGAGCTACCGGTATGAGAACATACGCACCTAGAGCAATTCAACCACGACACAATGTGGACCTGACGTGGCACCATCCTCCCAAGACGAGCTGCGGTGGACATGGCCTTACCCGGCCTACATGCACATAATATGTATCCAGTGTTGCTTCGGTCCTACAATCCCCGTCGCATATATCCGCAACGAGATTGTGTTGGTTGACTGGTTGATGCGCTGGTGGAGATTACGGCCTGACGGTCGGCGAGTTGAGTCGGTCAATTCTGCGACAACGAGCAATGCCTGTCAGGCACACCTGCAGATGAACTTATCCAGAGCTGGATGATTGTACATTGCTAGATGCGCATCCTGCGGTTGCGTGGAGATGGACACCCTGCCCACGTGTACCCAGCGTCAGCCTTGAGCAGTCTAGGGGTAGTCGACTCCAAGGCGGAGACCACCTAGGATTAGCAATGGATACTCGGTGCCTATCAACATAGCACATCCGTTCGGCTCGGCTATTAAACCGACGGGATCGCGTTCAGTATGCCATTGCTCGCCTCGAGGATGCCGACCTGGTAGAAGTCGTTGTTTCGCCTGCATTTTCGGGTGAATTATCAGAGTGAACGTAGTCTGACGGAAGCCAAGATCCACAAGCGCAAGACGGGCATTGTTGGCGTCAGTATGAACCGACAATCTTCTTAGGTTGCTCAGTTTTGAAGCGTGGCGAGATATCAGAAGAATGTTGAATGCTCCAAAAAACATGCGATCCTGATATGTGGCCAACTATTATGCTGGCATGGGGTGATGATTGAGGAGTGCTGATGTTGTGCCTATCCGCGCCACTCGCTGAGAAGTGCGCTTGAGTTGCTCTTAATTACGGGTTGGGGTTTCCACCCGCCAAGTAGTAGACTGGTCCTCCCACATGTCCCGTCAGATCACCGTTAGATTACCGCTGGCAGGGAGGGCGGAGAAAATCATTCGGGGATCAACATTGGTGGGGGGCACCAGACGTGCGGCGAATGTGTGATTTGATATGTGGATGCAGGCTTTCAAAACATGGTTTTATTAGGCCAAGGAGCTGTGATAAGGCATTAGCGAGATGACAAAGAGCACCCAAGCCTCGTTAACGGTCGTTCGAGTTCTATTCCCTGAGGAATTACGTGTGAAGCTAAAGTCAACGATCAACGTTGACCAGGAGAAGTGCTTATCAGCGAAACCACGGCGAATGGACGGAGAACGTGAATAGTGTCGTTAATGCGGGTTTCGCTCGAAATGATACAAGGTCACCGGGATGTTAAGCCAAATTCTCCGTTTCTGGTGAAGGTAGGCCGGGCTTGAAGATCGTGCTGAGTCGTTATGCAGGTGATTTGGAGAGAACGGGCAGTGGACTAGCCACATGCACGAGTAATCGAACGATTGTGACTACAGGATATTTTGGTAGTGTACTTCGACTCGTGCATACTCAATAAGCCCCTGCAAATCTCGTCACTGCATAGCTTGGCGTGATTTCGGAATGCAGCGTGCATCAAACGGAACACGGCAAGCGCAAGGCGATTGAATCGTAGCATTATGAGCACGTTCAGTCGAACGCATTGACAGGCGCAGAACGACAGCTCTGTCATGTTTGGACAGCGCTCCGGCATGATTTGACAAGAAATGTGAATGCGATCCACACAGACGGGCGCACGCGTTCAAGTGGGTGCACCCGTCGAGTGCCTTGCATGTGGCATGCGCAAGTCAGCAAGCTGTTGGACTCGACCTCAGGCGTGTCGAATACTGGAGCTGACCCGCAGAGAAGCTTGGCGAGTCTTGATCTTGATAGCGCGGGTTGCGCCGTTGTTCAGCGGTGATGTGCTCCGAAACGGCAGCCGAATGGGTGGATTATTGACGGTGATCAGGCTGTAGAATGGGGGTCCAGTTCGCGCACATTCGAACGGTTATGCTGTGGCAGCGGCGCATTGGGCACCCAAGTGCGGCTCTAAGCTGTGTAGAGATGTGCTGTGCGGCAAACCCTTGGGGTGGTGTTTAAGCGATGGCGGCCGGATATAGGGCTCCTCCCTCGCCTACACGCATGGCCCTGGGCACTGGAAATTGCGTCGTGACGTCGCGTAGGTAGAACAGGCCTGCTCGGACACAATCATGGCATCGGCTGAAATGACGGTGAGCTTCCAGACGTCAGCGTGGAAAGACGACCGGGACGGCCTTTTTTGCGCAGGATATGTGGATTTGTGGATTTGTGCGCCAGGCACGCCAGGGTTCATGCTCACCCTCACCGGGCCTCACGTGTGCGGGTCCTTGTTCGCCACGAGGGCTTGTGGCGTTCCCAACTTCCCCCCGCCAATCAAACCCCTGACCGCCTCAGGAACGAGCTGCCCAGCCGAACGTTGGGGCAACTTGGAGCTCGTTCCTGTTCCCTGACTCTCCCAGCTTCCCCTCTGCTTGATTCGGTCAAGGCCGCTGTAAATGTCGTGACCTCTGGTCGAAAAGAAACACCGTCAGCACCACAGGGGCGCCATGCGACAACACTGCCGATCCCTGGCGGTTCCCCGTGCAGCCACTATGTCTCTGCCTGCGAGCAACTGTCACTTGCGTGCACTGCTGGCAGCCTGGCGCATCGCCAGCTTCCTCCAGCACCCATGGCCGGCGCTCATACCTGTTTGGTCACCGTCCCCGGTGCCTCGCCTCGCTGATGCTAGACTGCCCGCTTCTCGACGCAGGCCTGTCTGCAGCAGAGAGACGATTTCCTCCTGTTTGATGCGTCAGGTGGCCTAGGTTGCTGCACTAGCTACACCACACTGGACCGTCGTTCCCTCGCTTCGAGCAGAGTAGTCTATCCTGCAGATCAAATCCCTTCTCCCAAAAAAGACACGCCGGCGACCCTCTAGGCGTCGCAGCGGTGCGCTGCGAGGGTGTTGCCGTGCTGCGCGATGCGCAAATCACCCTGGAGCTATAATTGTGACGTTATAGGTTCCCCACGAATCGTCCGACAGGGGAAGTTAGGCCATGTTTCACACCAAGCTCTGCTCCATCCATCCTTGGATACGCCGCCGACAGCCTAGACGCACCGCTGTTATTGGTACTTTGCCGTAGCAGGGGACCTCCTCGCTGCGTGCAGCTCGCGATTCCACCTTAGTCGAGCCACACTTAAATCCCTCCACTGCCTTTCGCCGTCTCATACAGGGAACGCCTTCAGGTTTGAGATGCCACTCTTCCGAGTCTCATAACCTTGCACTTCAGACAGTGACCTACGGCATCCTCAAACACCTACCATGAATCACATCGCCAATTGCATGAGGCCTGACGGCGAGAGGACCCCCAATTATATAACTCAAGAAACATCCTTCTTCAGGATGAGTGTAAGTGCTCCCGCTACTCATACCTGAAATGAGCTACCACCTACCCCGCCGTTCACGCTCACTGAGGGAACTCCAGGCCACCGAAGACACCATCACATCATCCAATGGGGACTTGAACAAGAGCCCTTCATTGGCAAACCTCAACCAGCCTACCATCTTGTCCTCCTCGCGCTACCAACTCTGGCCATCTTCAAGGAGCCCCCAAGGTCAAATCAGAAACAACTCATCCTTTGACAAGCTTTCCGCCCTGTCTGTTGGACGGTCTTCTACTTCATTAAGTGACACTGCCGTGCTCCCCGAGAGTGTGCCATTTTGGCAACGCACAAGTGCATTAGCAAGGCGTCGAAAGGTCAGCGTGCCAGAGCTTGGCAACACCATGACTACTGTGCAGGAAATGGCTATTGATTCACGTGAGTTAAACTCGTCCTGACATCTTCACAATGGCTAATACATCCAAGCTACAATTCCAGGCAGGCCGCCACTTCGCCAGCTGTCACATGAGGCTTTTGGCCATGAGAGATCTTGCAGCGCGCCGGGCACCAACTGGCGAGCTGGTCCATTTGGCGATGCAATGGTTTCCTGCGTTACAGGTCCCTCTCCCGGCAGTTCTTCACAGCAGACGACTCCTGCTTTCTCCGATACTCCAAAGGCTACTGCGAAGCCGTTGTCTCCCATAATCAGCCCTATGACGAGCCCCAAGCCACTTCTAAAGGTTGACACCACCAATTTCGGAGGTGAACTAGAGCTGCCGCCACAGGTGCCCCCAAAGTCACCGACCGTCGAACGCAAAGGCTCACCCACCCCTCTCGTACTCAACTCAAAGGCCAGCAGAACGCAGCTCATGACACCAGCCTCCATGACATCAGGTGGAAACACACCTCTCAGCGCAGCCGACACCCGACGATCCCCCAATGCCATCCCACTGCCCACTCCACCTACCACATTCATCAACCCATTCAGCACAGCTTCACCAGCATCGAGTCGAGGCTCGCCGCGAGTCGAGAGGAGGGACCCAATATTAGCAGTATCCTCCTCACACAATAGGAACATATCAGAATCGTCCGTCATGGATCGAGGTCGACCATCGCGACGAAACAGTAGCAAGCGGCAAAGGGATAGGGCCATGTCAGAGGCACAGAATGCTGGACCGCCTACCTCAGACTCATGGCAGTTACCCCATGGCATGCGTGTGCCTGAGGCATCCAGGCGTATGAGCGACGCGGACAAGTCACTACTACACAAACAAGCCTATGACCAGGCCGGAAACTTTGAAGTTTTGAACAAGCGCGACGTTGCTTCCTTGTCAAGAGTAAGAACATGTACCCACGCTTCCATTGTACAAATTCTGACCTTTCCCAGGAACTAAGAGCTCTTGACGAAAGATGCGACTACCTTCGCAAGACTTACAAGTCTCTGCGAGCAGGCCGACAGAAGCTACATGGCCGTATGATCTCTTACCTTCGACGAGGAGAGACTGTCATTTTCTCTCGCGAATCACTTCTGAAACAAGAGGAAGCCCTAGCTGAGCTGGACGTTTCGATCGATGAATTCATCCTGAAGCTGGAGCAAGCTGAGAACCGACGCCTTCGCCTTCGACAAAAACTTCTCGAACACGTTGCTGCGGCCATTGTTCTTAACCCGAGTGTTGCGCGCGAGGACATTGCACAGACTACACCTCCCCGCAGCCCGACCAAGGTTGCAGTCAGCCCCTCTGCAGGTGACCGCAAAACGACTGAGTCCATCAAGATCTACGCCGACGGTCACGTTTTGAACCTCTTCTCTGACATTGAGAAGGCCATTGGCAAGATGTGCGAGCAGACTTGCTAGGGCCCTCCTGCTTCTTCATCATTACAACACGACATCACACCAGCGCCATATGTGCCGCTACATTAATTCCCCCACCTTGAAGCGTTTTAGACACATTTTCTTTCCTTCTTACGGCCTTTGTATGTTTGCTTTTCCAGGCTTCCCTTCTCTACCAACAGCCTCGGCTTCGTTCCTTATTCACCCTTTTGATTGCTTTATATTGATAGGACAATTACTCTCCCGTCCTGATTTGTACCAAAATACCCAGGTTGTTTTAGCACATGACTTCAGTACATGGCGTATCCTTCCGCATTTGTTGGGCAATGGCGATCCTCGCGAGGGGAATCGTTTCATGTTCCCAGGATTGATGAGAGACGAGGGGCAGCAGGATGGCATTGTGGCGCATCACGGTATGGCGATACGACCTGCAGGGGTCGACGACCCAAGAAATGACATTCCAAGACAAACTTCTTGACCTTTCCAAAATTAAGTCATGTGCGGCACGCTGAACTCCGAGCAGCATCCAATGTCACAGTGCATGTGGCTTTCCATGACTAGTGCCAATCCACTGATTGTGAAATATCGCCACTCCTTCCGTTGACTCAATTCCGCAAAAGTGCGGCAGCGACGGCAAGGCTGGCGGGAGATCACACTCGGGCCAAACCTCTCTGCGTGACAGAAACAAGTCTGGTGGAGCTGGGCGGTAAGTTCCTTTTGCAGTCTGCAACGTGACAAAAGTCATTGTGCAGACCAAATAGTGGGGCTCAGCGTATCATTGTATATTACCACTGCTATAGTCTGTTTCAACGGCAACGGGTCGCTTGCAGCAGTCCCCGTTGAAACTATTCCTTGGTGGGCTCAAAAGTAATTGGCAAGCTAACTCGAAACCTGTCCAGCTGCATGGACCCTCTGGTCTGACGGAACACTTGCTTAGATGAGAGTGCTCGAGCTATTGCACAGAGGAAAAATAATTATTAGCTTCTTGTCGCCTTGCGGAGATTCACGTGGGCACTGTCGTCGTTTAGCATTTCTGACCGCGGGAGTATCAAACAGGTTGTATACATCCGGGCAGCCTCATCATAGGTGATGCGCAGCAAGCACGACCCTGCCCCACCGGAAATTGCTGCAGTTGCGCAACTGCTGGCGATAAAGTTTAGCTTGGAGGATAGGCGCATACTTCAGATATTTAGTTAGTTACTATGGCTGCGCTGCGGCTGCAAGCGTGAACGAGCAAAATTGATGTCTAGCCCCTGCCAGCGGTTTGGACTCGACCGGAGCAGTCGAGCGGCGGCGTTCTCGCTCGGCGCCACCTTTCTCCGCATGCGGCTCAGAGGCCCGTGCCCGTGAATCGCGAAAAAGTTGCACCTTTTCGGCCTGCGACCGACTCCCTGTGATGTGACGATACCTCCACATTTTCTCGCACCACCATGGCAACCAACAGTATCAAGTTGCTCACCGGCAACAGCTACCCGGAGCTTGCCAGCAAGGTTGCCGACAGGTATGTCCTGTCTTTTTGAAATCCTTGATTTCCGTCAACTCATCCGGCACATGTATCGTTCCTGAGTGATAACTGGTCGTCGCAATTATATTGCACTGTCAGAATACATCCCACGCAAATCTTCATTATCTTTCACGGCCGTAAGGTCGAGCATCAAGAGTGTCATCTAGATTAGATGCGCGGCTCAAGTCTGTGACGACACTAACACACGGCAGGCTGGGAATCGAACTCACAAAAATTCTCGTGCTCCAATACTCGAACCAGGAGACCTCTGTAACCATCGGAGAGTCTGTCCGAGACGAAGATGGTAGGCTTCATGACAATCTCCCACGGCGAGGCCAAGAGTAGCTTACCTTGTCGTAGTCTTCATCTTGCAATCCACTCCTCCGGGCGACATCAACGATGCTCTCATGGAGCTTCTAATCATGATCAACGCTTGCAAGACGGCATCCGCACGCCGCATAACTGCTGTGATTCCAAACTTCCCGTATGCCCGGCAAGACAAGAAGGACAAATCGCGAGCGCCGATCACTGCCAAACTCATGGCCAACATGCTGCAAGTAGCAGGATGCAACCACGTAATCACGATGGACCTTCACGCCAGTCAAATCCAAGGTTTCTTCAATGTCCCGGTGGATAATCTGTACGCAGAGCCCAGTACGCTACGATGGATTCGCGAAAATCTTGATGTCAAGGACTGCGTTATCGTTAGTCCTGACGCTGGAGGAGCTAAGAGGTAAGAGCGATCAGTTATTTGGCATTTTGTTCTCGAAGCATGTTGGTTGCGGTAATGCGCCATTTCACAGTGGAGGGCCCCGACATTGTTTGCGCCATGATCTAGGGCCGGAGTTGCTCTCCGTCGCGGTCTCTTCAATAGATCCACTGAACTAACACTCGCGTAGAGCAACATCAATCGCTGATGGCTTGAACCTCGGTTTCGCGCTCATACACAAGGAGCGAACGCGGCCCAATGAAGTTTCCAGAATGGTCCTAGTTGGAGACGTCAAGGGCAAGACGGCCATACTGGTTGACGACATGGCTGACACTTGCGGTACGCTTGTCAAGGCCGCCGATGTGCTGATTGCAGAAGGCGCTAAAGACGTGCTCGCCATTGTCACACACGGCATACTAAGCGGAAACGCGATTGAAGCACTCAATGGCAGCAAGCTCAAGAAGATCGTCGTCACCAACACTGTTCCTCACGAGGACAAGAAGGAGCTGTGTGATCGTATCGAGACCATTGACATTAGCCCAACTGTGAGTCGATTGTAGATCCTGCATCTTCTCTACTCCAGCTAATCATGCACAGCTTGCCGAGGCCTGCAGGAGGACACATAACGGCGAGAGCGTGTCTTTCCTCTTCAAGCACGCTCCAGTCGATTAGACCGTGTCTCTCTTGCACTAGGCAACATTGTTTGCCGATATATCACTGGTGTATTGGAGTCAAGGAGCAAAACTAGCATCTGCTACATTTCATACATCTCATTTGATCTAAAAAACCCGGTGGCGAATCTATTCTCCATCTCTGCACGGCGCGAAAGCGTTGTAGTGAAGCTACTGCTGCAACACGTGGTCATACGACACATGCATTAGGGGTTTCTCGGTGGACACAATATAACCTTTCGCTAAAGCTTTGGCAGGTTACGAAATCCGCTGTCAGCATGCATCCCGTGTTATTGAGGCAGCCACATTTTGCTTGCTCGGACCCACTTGATGTGTATCCTGCACTACTCACTAGCCACATGCTCTAGGGCACCATGGTCAAACTCTATCATGGCGTCAAACCGGTCACCATGAACTCAATAACCTCGCGTAACCACTGCGATCTGCGATGCACCCTAATCACTTGCGCGATCCTATCGCTTGCGACATTTTTCTCGCTCGGATCGCCAATGTACCGTGCACCGCCCGAGCATATCTGGAGAAGGACGACCATCATCACAAGCTTAGCCAATCTCAGCTACACTATCATATCACAACGCTCGGACTCTGAAGATCCGCGAATGGGCGATGTTTTCACGGCGCGAGTAATGACCATGGCGGCCCCGGTGAACATACGTTCACCAAAGACACTCGAAGCCGCAGCGTGCTCCGAGTGACATCCGCGCTTCGTGGTTGGTGGTTTTCTCACCGTATGCAATTCGGAATCTAGCATGAGTAATTTTCCCCTACCGGTGGTCCGTCGTTTCCGAGTCTATTGCTTAGATGCATAGGCGGATCCAAAGATTGCCCAGGGTCTGCTTCATCTCCTCTACTCTACCCATACGTGCAGCCATGACTACAGATTGCTATTTTTGCACTTCGATGCGGAATGGCACTGCAAACACTGGCGAGGTATCACATCTAAGTGCTTTGACATATACAGAGTCACCAATGATCGTCGAGTAGGATGTGACCAAGCTGCCGCAGCTGATCAAGCTCTCGTAGCTTCCGCAGATCATTGGAGTCAGCGACCGGGGTTGTGGACATCCAGATGCTGCAGCTCAACTTGGATACTCGCTTGTGGGACTTTGCCATAACCTGTGATTTACGATCTGGGATATCGCTGATGTCGCACTGGCCATTCAGACTGCAGCGCTCTTTTCGCCAGACCTACTCCGTCGGCATCATTCGCCGAACAGCGAGACTGGACTCAGGACTGGAGATCACTCATATCCCAGTACGGACTACAACAACGCCATTTTCCCACGATCCAGCAGTCAAAAGTATCTCAAGGTCCTCAACGCATATCGAGACGCGGCCAGTCAACCGAAACCATGCCTACAAGTATCCTGATCTGAGCTTTCCTCAACCACGGCGCTGCTTCGGTGCGCCAGCCAAACTCAGGATCTATACATCCTCGCGAGAAAGATCACCATCTCAGGGTCCTTCGTATCCTGGCAGAAGATCTGGATCTTCGCACTAACATCTTAGTTACCTGCGTGATACATGTTGCATATCATACCCTGGGCAGTCTGTCGATTTAAAGTTGCGGTCCGGAGTCGGTGCGAATGAGCGGAACTTCTGAGGATGTTCCTCGTAACGAGACAAGGTTTGGATTTATTATACAGGGTAAGTTAGGATGCTCTGAAAAGGTTTTGCAGATATCGCGAGAATGGGTTTGGCCGGTGAAGATGATGGTGGCCTCACCTAGATGGCGGGGCCTCGCAGGAAGGTTTGGGTAGGCAGGGTCCGCAAAGTGGTCCTTAAGAGGTGGATTAATTCTCCGTGTGAAGATTCTAGACGCAGATCTTGTCTGCTAGGAAGTGGCCTTCCATGAAATTCGGCGAATAATGCCACTCGGCATGTCCATTAGAAGCCAGCGGCAGCACATCCAGGGATGTCCTGGTGGAAGCAGAGGTACTATACAGCGCAGCAATTGACGAGCACAACAGATACATTCAAGATATTCAGGCAGTGATTCAGGTATTGGAATCCAGCCTCGGTAGCCGCAGTACTTCCACGAGTGCCAATTCATCACGCATGACGCAGCCGAAGAGCTCCCGACCGGTGTGACGCTCCAAAAAGGACAAAATAATCAATTGGTGTTGCACTGAAACATAGCCAACCTCAACTGGGCGCCAAATAGACGTGGAAACATCTCAAGCTGAGATAGATGGCTCGGTTGTGATGGCAGTCAATACTTTACAAACTCCTCGAATAAAAGCCCAAATCTAGACTAACAAGGTCACGTTCATACTACACCGTGTACTAAACACTTCACATTTTTTCGACCCTAGCTTTCTCGCCGCGGATACTGGCGATGGCATCTACTTGTCTCCCATAATTGCAGCAGCTTGCTACCGCTATACTTACCCCATCCTGCTCCTTGAACATTGTACAGGATTCATTGCCACGCGCATCTTTACACTCATGTCGCTCAAACGCCACACCCTGAGATCACCAACTGCATAATCCAAACTCCTTTCCCATTCACGTGTCTTCCTCCAGCTACCACTCAAGCAAATAGCGCCCTCCCCCCGTATCGTTCCTGACGAAGTCTCCACCCGAACACATGCATAGTACCAACAGCAACAGTAAACAAGCAATCCACGCCACCATGACCAGATAAAGCTCTTCAGTAATACACTGTACACCCCCAACCACCCCCGTGCGAAACCGTACGTCCCATCGACCCACGCGCGTTTCAACATCCCATCCCCAACCATCACACAACCTCGAGAGCGGTGTGTAGTAACCACGGTGCACCGTACCACGTATACCCCGCGTCGGAAAGTATAGCATGCACAATCCCGCGAAAAAAGCAAAACCACCACCCAAGTCCCCGGGCCCGTGGCACCCGTATACAAAACAAATCACGTGTGGCACAAGACATGGTCTGAACGCCTGATCGTGCTACATCAATACTTCGACCAGGCTCGTGGGTGGGTTTTATCCATGCGCTCCGTGTGCTCGGGGTCGAGTTGGGGGTTGTACGACAGTGGGTAATATGTGGTGCTTGGCGGCGCTTAGGTGGTATTATCGCGGAATGTATAATAGGCCTGTTGCGGCGGGGTGGGCTTGTTGTAGACTGCGTTGTTTGTGGTGGAGTGGGTGGTGTGTAGCGTGGATATATGTGGCACTGGGATTGAAGTGGGAGTGAAGGGTGTAGAGAGGGAATAGGATCAAGAATGCACATATTTGTGCTCGAATCGGAAGATGGTGGGTTAGTTGCCGGGATACTGCGGGTGGGAAGGGGTGTGGAAAGTAACTTTGTGAGTGTGTTCTCCAGGGTGCAGAACGAGAAAGGAAGAATTGGAGCCGATAGTCCTTGGCTATGGGTTGCAACTTCAAGTCGTCGGGAAGGGTGAGTTGCCCGGGCGATGCTGCATGCAAGAGCTAGTCTATAGCCCTGACTATTGCAAGAAGTCGTGCTACTAATATCCCAAGCAGAAGTAGGAAGTGAATTGACCAATGAGGACGTCTCTTATACGATATACACGCGACGCAGTCAGTGACCACACATCAAATCTGAAAACTCCAAAACACATTTCTACACAGTATACATATCACAAACTTCAAGCTTCTATCAAAAGGAACACACTTGCTTTCTCTACTAAAGTGGTTCAGAGATACGCCTCATGGCTTGCTTTGAGAAGTGTGACCAGCGTTCCTTTTTTGCCCTTCGGATGTGCGTAGGTTTGGGTTCTAGTTGCGGAGATCTATCTACAAATCGCTTCTTTTTGAACATTGTTTCAGTTACTATCGATTCTTACTGCTCTGTCCTCGACTCTCAAGCACAAATGCTATACCGAGAGAGTGCTTTCCACCCACGCCGTAGCTCGTCCCATCTTCAACATCGTATTCTCTGTGATCAGTCCAGTATGTCTTGCCCTCGAATATTCTCTTTGCAGTGCGGTAGACTGTGGCTTTTGCGGGGATTGAGCCGTCTTCCTCATCCATGGTCGCATTCACTTGTATCCGTCCGCTGGCATGTCCGATCGTAATTGCGTCTTGCACTACCGGTTTGGACGCTAGTAGCTGCTCGACTACAGTGCCAGGTATTCGTGCAGCTACAGCGGTAGTCAACGCAGCTGTGAGTGGAATCGCACGATGTGGCTGTCCGTCCGAGATGAAGCGGACGACGAGATCTGTCTGAGAAGACTCCAGCGTTTGACCCGAGAGCACGGGATGTTTCGAGGACTTGGAGACGAGACCGATTTTAGGCACTGTGCGTGGTGTCGTATCTTCGGTCATAGTGATTCCCATGGCTACTGCGGCTGCTCTGCGGATGCGGTCTAGTTGCTCAAGATTCCCTGGTAGCTTATTGAAGTCGTTGGGCAGGATGGTGCCATCAACACCGATGTCTTCTGCGCGGATGAAGATTGCGGGGTTGGCACCGTCGACGCACGATACCTCGTAGCCCGCGATTGTATCGACTCTTTTACCGGTCGGAAGCACTTTGCCCGTCTTGCTGCCGTAAGGATGCTTGAAGTCAAGCTTGATCTGTGATCCGGGACCGGTCACGCCATCGATAACATAGTCTCCCGCAACTGCAGCTTGTCCGCCTACAACTTCGAACGTTGAGTCAATCAGCTTTCCAGTGTTCGTATTTCTGAATTTGACTGTGACGTTTCCGTCTCCCTGCTCATATATTTGTGGTGGAAGTAAGCCGGCATTGTACGCATACGGTCCGATGGCAGCACTCATGTTGCCGCAATTGCCTGCTACATCGACCTCGTTATTCTCGATACCCAGGCCAACAAACGTGTAGTCGACGTCAAGATCTGGCTCTAGCTCTTCTTGAACACCCCGAGACTTGTCTTCTATCACGCGCTTGCCATGTGGTTCAACGAGACATATCTTGCTAAGACTTGAGATGCCAGCGCCCATGCCATCCAATTGCCGCCCGTACAGATCACCACTTCCCATGATTTGACGAAAGATGCTTGGCCATTTTGTACGCTCTGCTGGTAGGTGTTTTGGCTGAATTATCACGGCTCTTGATGTGCCTCCACGGTAGTATGCCGCTTCAATTGGCTTCTGGACCGGTATCGAGCGCTGACTGCCATTGTGCAAGGAGCGTACGACTTGTGAGCCAACACGACGTACTGAAGAAATTGGTAGACGCATTGCGTCTCAACAAGAGTTCGAATCACATTCTATGATGTCGCAGTTCTCGTGGAAAGACGACGACGACATCGGCATCTATACCGAGGCTGGCGTGGACCCTGTTTTCTCGGCCCGCTGCACCAGAGCTCCGAAATTTTCTAAAAGAAGCTTCGAGGTCCAACACTACATCATCGCATCTCAGTCACCGCTAAGCCCTGACCTTACCTTAGCTTTTACCCCTCCAAGCCCCCATCTTGCTTTCCACTTCATACTTCACAATGCTGCAAAGAACAATCCTCCGCGCCTCCAGGCAACGCATCGCCGCCTTTGCGCCCCTCAGACAACCACTCGTGACCGCACGAGTAGCCACCACACCCGCCCTGCGATGGTATTCCGACGCCCCAGCAGCCAAAGAAGGCGAGACAGCTGAGAAGAAAGACGACGCCGCCGCCACACCCGCGAACGACGAGGCGGCGAAATTGAAGACCGAGATGGAGAAGAAGGACAAGGAAATCGTCGAATTGAAGGTACGCAGATGAAACTGTGCAAGACTGGCAGATTGTTTTTTAACACAATGGCATAGGACAAGTACCTCCGCTCCGTCGCCGACTTCCGCAACCTGCAAGAGCGCACCAAGCGCGAAACACAAGCCGCAAAGGACTTTGCCATCCAGCGCTTTGCCCGCGATCTCGTCGAGAGCGTCGACAATCTCGACCGCGCACTCGGCACCGTGCCCGCGGATAAACTCAAGGCCGATGATGGGAATCCTGATTTGATCGCGCTGCACGATGGCATCAAGATGACGGATAGCATTCTGATTAGCACGCTGAAGAAACACGGTCTTGAGCGCTTCGACCCCAGTGATGCGGGCGAGAAGTTCAATCCCAATGTGCATGAGGCGGTTTTCCAGGCGCCGCAGCCGGACAAGGAGGAAGGGATTTGCTTTCACACGCAGCAGAAGGGGTTCATGCTCAATGGGCGGGTGTTGAGGCCGGCCAAGGTTGGCGTGGTCAAGAACGCATGAGAACGACGCAACCAATCTTGACGATGAGATGTCGTCTTCTGTATGAATATTCGCGGGGAACCTGGGATTGGCGGGGCATGAGCCGGCGTTTGTTCGATTTTTTTGTGGATTGTGTATATATATTCCCCTCTCACGCATCATGGAAAAAAGTTGCTGCTGGCTGGATACTGTAATAGTAGTCATGACGAAACGGTACAAGGACGGGCACGTAGAGCCAGAGAGTAGACGTGCAATACGAAGCTAAATGAGCTCTACCAAAGCATCTCACTGCTCCTTACTGGTTGTACGCTCATTCCTTGCTTCTCCGTCAGTCAAATTGTGCTTCAATTTCGTCATGCGTCTGTTACTCCATTATGGTTCAAGGTCATTCAAGATGCGCTGCTTTGTCCAGCAGCTCTTGTATCCACGCCTCCACCTTTTGAACGCCAGCCCATGCAATGTTTTACAAGCCAAAGCTTCCTTTGAGATCGGCGATTGACTACCAGCTGTTTCCGCCGTACGGCGTAGCTCCATACGGCGTCGTGCCACCCTGCGCCGCACCGCCAGCACCACCCCACGCACTCCCTCCACCGTAGCCAGGCGTAGTATAGCCACCATCTGCACCAGGGTAGCCCGCCCCATTCATTGTTGGACTCTGCGCGCCACCAAGGTCCATGCTGTCTGGGTCACCACTGTCGCCATGTAGTTCCTTGATAACAGAAGCGAGCTTCTGCTGAAGTGTCTCGATGCCCTTCGTGACAATCTGATCTGGGTCGAGACCACCGACAGTTTCAACGTCGTAGAAGAAGCGTTTCGGGATGGCTTGGTGGTAGAAGGGAGTGTCCGGGAGTTCAGGTCCGCCGTCGAGGTTGATGCGTTCTTCGTCCTTGGGCCTGGCAAGTCACGGTAAGCCAAGTACTAAAAAGCTATAGTCAAAACCGGGGACATACCATTCTGCGGCGGCATCTTCCTCAAACCAGTAGTCGATATGGTGCAGCTTGTTCGCTGGATCGTACTCGAACCCTATGGCTGCAGACGGTGCCCATTTCGCATGCTCCTTGGCAATACCCTTCTTCGCAATGCAGCGCATGTTTATTGCCTGCCCTCTCCGTAGCTTCACGATACAGCTGCCTGTGCCTTCCGAGTCTGTGATGACCGGCCGTCCTACTTCGTCATTCGGCCGGTTGCTCTCGATAACCAAGTCGCGCGCAAACACCTTCATAATCTCACTTCCCGTGCATTTCGCGTTCAGCGAGAGCACAACCGAGCAGTTGTCGCAGTATCCTTCACAGTCACAGTCGCGCGCGTATAGCAGATCGTCTACACCCCGTGATGAAAGAGGAACCAAACCGAGGCGATGGCATACGAACTCGTCGGCGAGCACCGAGGTGTTGTCGAGGACTTCGACGACATCGATGGCTAGTGTAGGTATCTCAGCCAACATAACCCGGCGCAGCGAGTTGGCGGTCTCGAGGTTGAAGTTCTGGACGATAAAGCTGGCGCGTTGGCTGTTGGCCTGAGCATAACATTGTTAGTATTCAAGTCACTCAGGCGCGCAGAGCCAACAAAGCGGGCGGTGTACCTCTAGGAAGCGCACGTTGATTGCGCCGCCTTCTGGGTCGTAATCCATCGCGTGTCGGCTGTCGAGGGTCGCGGGCTGTGTAGGTGTGATTTCGCTAGGAGGGCTTTCGTGCTACGGCGATCGCGTTGGGAGGCGGAGAGGGACGTGTTGACGGATACGTGGGCTGGAGGTGGAGCAAGAAGACAATTCCAGAAGTTCTTTGAGGTGAAGCTCGTTGGACCTGGCCGACAGAAGCTAGGACGGATGTGGCGTGGCGTCTCTGCGCCACAGCACTTATCAGCCACATCCTCTCACTTTCACTCTCACTGGTCAGCCGAGTCTATGCGGCTTAAATCACATTGTGGCACAATAGTGACTGAGATATAATTCGGCTTCATGCAAGCATTTGAGCGAACACTGTTCATACCAAAGTGACATAAGTGGTTGTCAGGCCACTCCCACTAGAATTGTGGACATGCTATCACTAAGCGTCATGCTGTCTGCACGGAAAGCGAGACAGTCACGAAATGTGGCACCATCACCATCTACTGTCAGCCTTGCCGCGTCCGCATTGAATGCACAGGTTACGTGTGGTATAGGTAATCGTCTGGCCAAGCAAGCGCACCAAGCTTTCCGCGTACCACAGAATAAAGCTACAAGGCCCTGAAGCAGATAAGCGGGCTTGACACACACTACTGCTGATGACACGAATGCTACGGACATGATATGGCGAAGTGAGTGATGAGGTGCGCCTTGGCTCAGTCGCGGTATGCTGACTCACATGAGGATCTAGTTCGTGCGCAGCACAGTTGGCGCGTCTGCGCCCGAGACACTATCGAGGGGAAACATTGTAGGAATGGGACCGCAGTACGGAGACGCTGGTGATGCAGCCCAGGCGGACAGACAGCGGCCGGAGTGGGTGCGTGCTGTACAGCATGTAACCAGGATGAAGACTTGTCAATGCTGAAGCATTATCGTCATGGAAGCCTCTGGATGATTGTTGACAATTTCTCGACGAGGCTGAGTTGCCCGCGGGCAGCAGCGGTCATGCGTCATCGAGGCGCATACCGTGACCTCCTTTTCAATGCGGCACGTTGTCCGCCACGGTCCGGCATTCTCTGAAGGCACTGTTCGTTATGTTGTTAAAGAGAAGGCAGTGCAAAGTGCCGAGGTGGCCAGAGTTCGAGACAGTCTGGGACTTGCATGCACGCGTTGGGCGAGTCGGAGAAACCGTCCTTGGCGCGCCGACATGAATGCACTGCCCCAAAGTTCGCTCTCTTGCGGAAGCTGGCGCGCTATGTTGCGGCGAACTTGATATAAGACAACGTCTGTCTCTTTGCTCTTCACTAACTTCAACAACTTACACAAGCGATCTACACTCAGCATACTCTTGCACACAGAAACCACCGCAAACATGCAGGTTGCCGTACCATCACCGCAGCGCTCACGAGCATCATCGCGGAGCAAGTCGCCACTATCTCTCGACCTCTCAGACCTACCACCACTGGTTGAACCGTCACCTCCTTCGAACACCCTCATAATCACAGTAAGTCCGACCTGGAATAGCCCTGCAACCTAGCTAACATTCTCAGAACCTCCTCGCGCCAGAGATCTTCAACATCACCACCCTCACAGAGATCCGCGAAACGATCGACCAGCATGGCAAGATTCACACCTGGGCGCCACTGAAGTCTTTCCGCCGGATTGTAGTCTCCTTCTTCGACATCGAATCGGCCATCCAGATACGGCAAACCCTCGACGGATCACAAATCATGGGCTACCGGGTGCGCGTCTACTTCGGCATGAACACGCCTCTAAACCCCTCAGACCAGCACCTTCCTCTGCCCAAGTCTGACCGCCTATTCTTCATCTCGCCGCCGCCGTCACCACCCATGGGCTGGGAAATGAAGGAGGAGGATGCGCCAAACAAGATTGTGCACCCAGAAGATCTTGCAGCAGCGCTGGCTCGTTTGCATGCACACCCCCACAACGATGCGCTCTCGCCTGCCGATACAGAGTTCAGCCCGATCGGACGGAGGCGGACAGGCAGCACGACGATCGTGTACCACCCTGAGGACCACGGCGACTCGCTCACCTTGCCGGCCATTGCCGTGGAGGACACCACCGAGACACCCGGCTCCCTGACACCAGATGCTATGGAGGGTGTTGAGGGACCGATCCAGTCCCAGAAGGCACAGGGCAAGACACTTAGCACTGCACGCCCGCCGCTTGAGCTCATGAACTAGGATGGACAAGGGTCAATCTCTTTTCTTCTTTTCGTTGTAAAAGCATTACATTTCACAGTATTGGGTTGGCATGCAATGGCGTTGGTGTTTATTTTCTCTCGTACAGCGGGATCGTGGTTTGGGAAGGGTGGACGCATCGTTCTGGCGGACGAATTTTTCATGACTGAATATGTTACGGTTCATGACATGAGCATGGTCAACAAATTTAAACATGATTGAGATCACTTTAGCAATCCTCTGAGTAATTTACTTGGCCAACTGCAGAGAAACGAAGTGATGTAAATGGGAAAGTTCCCCACAACTCCACGGCTGTTCATCCGCACCGTTAGTTGACCTTCGTGATCAAGTTTTCGGCGAATCGAGGCATCTTTGTTTGCAAATATATTGCTGCGTGAGAGCTGTCGCGTAGCTGTCGTGACAACCCTGTTGCTCCCAGATGCTGTGATTTCTTGCAATAAGCATCGTTTGTCTAGAAATTACACGACAGTATTTAGGCTGCAATCGCAGGTCTCAAAAGAAACTGGATTTGTAAATACAGCAAACAAAACTCGACAGAAGCTCAGTTGGTGTTATCGCGGCTTCCATCAATGCCCAGGTGTTGTGATCGAGTTTGGCACGTGACCTTCCTTGCGCTAGCGCCCGCACAAGCGAGCCCGCACTACTGATCGAATTCGACCTCCAGCCAAATTTCTCCTCTGAACTCGACCACTACTAACGTTGCAGCACAACACCCGTCCGTCTCGACGCCGCCGTCAAGATGAAGCTCAACGTTTCCTACCCCAACAATGGCACCCAGAAGCTGATCGAGATCGAAGATGAGCGCAAGCTCCGCGTCTTCATGGACCGTCGTATGGGACACGAAGTTCCTGGTGACTCTGTCGGCGACGAGTTCAAGGGCTACGTCCTCAGGATCACCGGCGGCAACGACAAACAGGGTTTCCCGATGAAGCAGGGTGTCATGCACCCGACCCGTGTCCGTCTGCTCCTCGCTGACGGCCACTCCTGCTACCGCCCCCGTCGCACCGGCGAGCGCAAGAGGAAGTCTGTCCGCGGTTGCATCGTCGGCATGGACCTCTCTGTCCTTGCCCTGAGCATCGTCAAGAAGGGCGACAACGACATCCCCGGTCTCACCGACGTCGTCCACCCCAAGCGCCTCGGCCCCAAGCGTGCCACCAAGATCCGCCGCTTCTTCGGTCTCAGCAAGGAAGATGATGTGAGTTCTCTCATAGCTTCTTCGCCAATCCTTTTCTATGCAAAGGGTTGAGTCTGACGACCATTTTCTATAGGTTCGCAAGTTCGTCATCCGCCGTGAAGTCACCGGCAAGAAGGAGGGCGCAAAGCCCTACACCAAGGCTCCCAAGATCCAGCGTCTGGTCACTCCCCAGCGTCTCCAGCACAAGCGCCACCGTGTCGCACTCAAGCGCCGCCGCGCGGAAGCCTCCAAGGATGCCGCCGTACGTTACACCCATACCGTACATTGAAGACGGGTACTGATGACATGGCAGAACGAGTACGCTCAGATCCTCCAGAAGCGTCTTGGTCAGGCCAAGGCTGCTCACGACGAGGCCCGCAAGAGGAGGGCTTCTTCCATGAGGCATTAGGAGAAGGTCTTTACGAAGGCATGATAGGGTCGTGGAATGATTACTTTGGCGTCGGCATGAAAAACAGTGTGGGCTCCTGTATCTGAACGAAAACTTCGGGATTCTAGGCATAGGCGCTTCATACCACTGACTGCATAAGGCAGTTGTCTCTTTGCAATAAAGCAATTGCATCTCTTCACGACCCCGACCCACTGCAATGTACTGTATGCACTTCAACTCATGAATTGTGCTTGCGTGGCCTGTGACGTTCGTCTCTTTTGCACAAATGCACTTCTTTTCACACACGCGCTGAAACCACTACCACTGGATGTTACTCAAAGAATACCTACCTTCCCTGCTACCCTACCTTATCTGATCACAGTCGCATCCCTCGTTATACCATGCAACCCCTCAAGAATGTCGCTGCCTCCCAGCAATCCAGCTGTTCCACCGACTAATCCTCCCAACCCAGCATTGCCTCGCTTCTCGCCCCAGATCTCATGAAAGCGGATCGCCATGTCGCTCGCCGCAACCACGATACACCCTTCTTCCCTCCTCGCCGTACCGCCATCTCGATCACCGTCATTCACAGGAGGACTTGTTGGACCGCCAGGATATGCCACCGCACACAGCGCTCGATTCTCGTCCCACCACGGCACCGAAACGACTTGCTCGCAGCTCGGCCAGGCGAAAACGGCGATGCGATATGGGTGCTCGGGTTGTGCGAATCCGAAAGTCGCTGCGATCTCGCGTCGCGTTTGAGACCACACGAGGCTCGTGACTTGAGCAGCACAATCAATGGTGGCTAGACAAGTGCCGGACCTTGTGTGGTAGAAATAGATGCACCGGTCGTTCGATCCGCCTCCGACAGCAAGCAACCCGCGTTGCCACGGGCAGAATGCCATGGCCTTGACAGCTGCGTTGAGTGTCCATTTGTGCCGTGCATTCGTGTGCTGCAAGTGAAGGACAGGTCCGGAACGATCGGCGACGCTGTAGATGGCTTCACCACTGGAACCTTGGCGCACATCGAGGTCAGCTGGGGGATTCCCGCTGTTGCCGTCGACACGCAGCACCTTCTTCGTTTCAAAAAGGAAACAGTTGTTGTCGTTGCCACCACTGGCGAACAGCTCACCATCGGCAGCCCAAGCAAGTCCGCAGATCTGCTGAGTATGAATGACCATGCGAGCAAGCAGTGTCATGGCACCATGCCAGCCAAATAGAGCACTTTGATCTTCGGACGGCCATTCAATGCTGTAAAAGTAAATGTGTCCGACCTCATCCCCAATGATTAGCTCCTCTGTGGCCACGGTCATTGCCCGATCACGAAGCGAGGGGCGTTGAATGGTTGTAGGTCGCCATGAGACGCATGATACTGGTTTTGGTTGAGTAGCATCGAAGCGTGGTTCAGAATCAAATGGACTCCAAAGGGTAATCCGGCCGTCAGCTCGCCCAACAGCGAGAATTGCTTGGCCACCCTGCGTTGAAGAGAAGTCCAAAGATGTGACATGCTGTACATCTAGAACAGAGCCTGTTGGAATGGCATTGAGCGATTGGGGAGTTTCCACGCCGGATCGTTCAGACCAAAGATGCACAAAATTCCCTAGACCAACTGCGAGGCATTTGGCAGTAGTGGAATAGGCAAGCA
>Ga0265780_10002844_pt1 | contig 23200 bp, 18 predicted proteins | sample P1T30metagenome_FD_192432 | JGI IMG/M metagenome (GOLD analysis project Ga0265780, IMG submission 192432) | Plant litter microbial communities from East Loma Ridge, Irvine, California - P1 T30 | ecosystem: Environmental > Terrestrial > Plant litter > Unclassified | place: USA: California... | reverse complement strand
TATATAATAATAAATATAAATATATTTTATAAAAATAATAAGGCAAGAATTATTTATATTATATAAAGATATATAATTATTATTATATATATTTAAATAACTATTATATATTTCAGTAAAATATATATTATATAAATTATAATTAAAATAATAATAATAATTAAATAAAAATTTATTAAAACTATTAATTGATATTATATTATTGTTATTTAAAAAATAATTAAAATAATCTGACGTTTTAAAAAAATTATTTAATTGTATGTGTAATAACGAATTTATAATATAATATATAATAATATAATGAAAAATTAATTTTATATTATATTTTTTATAAAAATAAAATATTAATAAAAATATACTGAACAAAATTAAAATTCAATTATTTAAAAAAATTAATATAAAATAAAAAATAATTTTTATTTTATTAATATTTATATAATATATATTTATGATAAATATAAATAAAATTAAAAAATATTTAATATATTTGGTTATTTCTATATATTGTGTATTATATAAATAAGTCGATAATAAATTATAATTAATATAATATATAAAAATATATATAAAAAATAATAAATAAAATTGTTTAATTTTACTAAAATTATTATATAAGTATTTTCTAAAAAAATTTAATTTTTTTATAAAATATATATAATTATACATTATATATAAAAAAAAAAAAATATAAAAATAATTTTTAGATACTTTAATAGAATTAAAAGAATGAATTGAATTTAATATATCTATTCTAATTAGAAAAAAAAAAATAAAAAAACAATAAATTATATTTAAAAAGTATTTTTTAATATAATTATAATTATAGTTTAATGATAAATGGTAGGTTATAACAGAATATATAAAAAATATAAATGATATAATTTCTACAAAATCTCAATTTCATCACCCACCTCAATTTAATTCTTGCTGAGCTCAATATGAACCTAAAAATAAAGATATAAAACTAATATTTAAAAAAATATTATTATTATTTTTTATGTAATTTATACACATATATTTTTTTTTGAAATTATACGTGTAAACATATGCAGAAATTAAACACATTACATAACAATAATACATAAAAAAAGGATGTATTAATAATATACCATTTATTAAAGTTGTGTTAATTTGATTAAATTCTATAATTTCTATGTGTTTTAATTTTATAGTGTACGAGATATTTAGTAAAATTAAAACTAAAAGTGAATAAATTAATTTATTCACTTTTAGTTTTAATTGTATATTATTTATATTTAATATTACAAAAATTATTGATATTATTAATATTATGCTATTATTATTGTTATTAAGTATATAAATATATTTTCATAATTTTATGTTCACAACATCATTTATTAAATTTATAAACTTAATTTCAAAAAATATAGAATAATTTAATAAAATTATTATTATAAATAAAATTAATTTTATTTTTTTGTAAAAATATAAATTAAAATTTTTTATAAAAAATATAAATGATAATATTATGTAAAATAAATAAATTTTATTTAATTTTTTATATTTTTTTTTAAAAATTTTTTTTTTATAGATTTTTTTTTTTTATATTTTTGTAAATTTAAATTTTCATTCCTATTTATTAAATAAAAATTATTTTTTGTTAAAGAATTTTTCTTAAAAAATTTCAATATTCTAAAATAATTTTTATTTAAACCTATTAAATTAATTATAAAATTATAATTTTTATAAAAAATATCTAAATTATAAAATGTTAGTTTTATCATATAATTTATTATTTTTAAATCTTTTTTTAAATTTTTTTCTTTTAATTTTAATTTTTTTAAAATTATACCAGTTGTTAGATTCAATTTACATATATTTTTGTTTATATATACCAAATTCGGTTTTAATTTATACATATTAAATAATATAATATTTATTTTTTTTTTATCTTTTTTTATTTTTTTGTATATATCAAAATATAAATAATTTAATTGAAAAATATTTTTATTTTTAAAAAAATAAAAATATTTTTCAATTAAATTATTTATCCCGTAATAATTATAATTTTTTGTTATATTTATATTTTCTAAATGGTTAATTTTTTTTATAGTTGAATTTCAAAATATTTAGGTAAATAACAGGACTTGAACCTGTAACTTTTAGAGCCACAATCTAACACTCTACCAATTGAGTTATATTTACCAATTTAAATAAAAAATTAAAATTGTCAATTTAATGCATTCATTTGTCAATCATATATCAATGATAATATTATTAATACTATGAAAGAAATTAATAGTATATAATTAAATAAAAATAAAAATGATAAATTAAAAAACATTGGTATTAACAATGTAAATTCTATATCATATAATATTAAAAATATACAAATCATTGAAAAATTAAAATTAATTTGTAAATTTATGTCTGATGTAGATTTAAAACCACATTCATAAAAGTTTCTTTTTGTAGCGTGATTTTTTTTTTTAAAAAAGTACTCTGCAGCTCAAGTTAAAAATCAAAAAATTAAACAAAATAAAAAAATGTTTTGTACCAAAAATAAAATAACTATATCACCCAAACCTTATCAATATGATTTATTATTTATTTCAAATATATCTATTTATGTATAAATTGTTTACATCAAATATATTATTTTTATCTTGTTTTTTGTTTAAATTATTTAATTCTAAAGAATTGTTTAAATTCTTAAAAAGAACTAACAATAATATACCTACAGAATATTCTAATCCAGCTAAACCTAATATAAATATACTAGTAGATAATAAATTTAAATCATCATTAATAGCACCTTCTAATAAAACATAACAATATAGTATAACTCAGATTAATTCTGAGTAAAAAACAAGTTTTATTAAATTGTTTAAATTACTAGAAAATAATATTAAACCTAATCAAAATAATAAAGATCAAAAGTTTATTCAGTTTTGCAATGATATTTTTATTTTCATTATTTACAAAAAAAAAATTTAATTTTTTAATGAACTTGAGTTATTATTTTATTAAAGTTCTATAAATTCATTTTTAATATAAGTTAATTTATTTTCAAAAAAATCATAATATATTTCATAAAAACCCTCTACTGGAAAGTCTTTCAACATAGGGAATTCATTTCTAGAATAATCTAATAATAATGATCTATTATCATTTTTATTTATATAACTAACCCCGTACATTTCACTAACTTCTCTCTCTAACCAACTTGCGTTAGGATATACAGAATCTATAGAATTTATATTTAGGTTTGTTAATTGTATTAATGACAATCTAATTTTTAAAAAATACATATAATATATATTGTATATTATAAATCTGTTATTTTTATTAAAAAATTTTTTTTCTGGTAAAATATTATTGTATTTTAAAGTATCAATACAAGATATATCTGTTAAATTAGAATAATTTAAAAATAACTCATTTTTTAAAAAACTGTTAAGTGCGAAAAACCAATTTTTATTTATAAAACATACATAATGATTTGGTGTTAATAATTGGGACGTATAAACAATAACATTTAATTTTTCAAAAACTATGAATAAATTGATAGGGAATTGATATTTTTTTAAAATCATTAACGATTTATTTTTTATAAAGTTTTTATAATTTGGCTGTACCTAAGAAAAAAAAATCTTTGTTTTGAAAACACTATAATTTAAGTTTGAATAAAAAACAAATTAAATTTAATTTGTTTTCTAGTAAAATAAAATTATTTTATAATAAATATTACTATTTTTTATTTATTAAATTATAATTTGGCTTGGTATCAACGTACTTACTTTAATTTAAATATTGGTAATTTAATTAAATATTTCTCTATTTTAACTGTAGCTTTTCATGATATACATTCATTATTTGGTTTTTGTATATTATTAGTAGTTTTTTCACAATTAATAAGTGGTACTATGTTATCTTTTAGTTTAGTTCCTGAAGCTATGATGGTACCTATAGTAAGGGATGAAGAAGATTTAGAAGATTTATATACTGACGATTTTTTCTGAATTCATGAAAGAGGTGTTGATTTATTATTTATTTTTTCATGATTACATTTATGTAGAAAATTATACATAAATGCATTTGAATACGAACATGAAATAGCTTGAAAAAGTGGTGTCTTTACATTTATGATATTACAAGTAGTAACTTTTTTTGGTTTAGTATTATGTTGTACTCATTTAAGTGAAATTACATTAACTATTGCAGCAAATGTTGTTCATACAGTTTTTTTATTTCATGGTAAATTTTATTGGTGAATATTTACTGATAAAAATTTAAATACTGATACTTTAATAAGATTAGCTTATGGTCATTATTTATCTGCTTTTTATATGGCTTATTTAGGTTTATTACACGGTATTGATATGCACTATGACTGAAAAAATGAATCATCTTACGATGGTTTAGATGTAGAAATGTCATGATGAGATGAAGCTCTATCTAATGAATTAGGTTCATTCATTGAATTAATTTTTATTTTAAATATAATATGTTGGTGATTGTATCCTGAACCTGAGGCACTATCATATGAAATTTTTATGTGGGGTGATATTGGTTTAATCTCTGACGTTCGTTTTTATGGTGTCGCACCTCACTGATATTTTAGACCTTATATGGCTTGATTGATTGTTTGTCCTCATCATAAAACTGGTATATTTGGTTTATTGTATTTATTTTTAGTACTTTTTCATCAACCTACTTTACATGGTATTAATGAACATAATTTATATTATAAAAGAAGATTATTATTCAGCGCTAATAAAATTAAACAAAAAGTTTTTTTTAAACAATCTTATTTAAATGTTGAATTGAATTTATTTTTCCAAATAACTTATACATTTTTTGTTATGTGTGGTTTATATACATTCACTTTTTTACCTTATGGTAGATTTTACAATAGATTAGGTGGTAATGTAGGTATGTTATTTGCTTATTTTTATGTTTTTTTTTACTTAGGTGTTACTTCATTAAGAAGACCTTATTGATTAGAGTTATATTTTTATTTTATTTATAATAAGTCTAATTTTTTTAAAAATATAAAATTTATTAATTAATGATTAATTTTTTTTTGTTTATCGATTTGTTTTTTATAAATTATACTAATTTTATTAATTTTAATTTATATTTTTATATTTTAAATAATTTTAATTCATTTTTTCACATGTTTTAATTTTTAAAAAATTAAATAAAGTTTATGTTTAAATGGCTCTCTTCGTTAATTAAATTTGATTTTTTAAAAATTAAAAATCAAAATATATTTGTAATAATAATATTTTTAATTTTCAGTCATATAATTTTAATTACATCTTACGACGAAATTTTTTGATATAAAATTTATGATTTAAATTTTTTTTATCAAAATTTATTAAAATTTAATTTTATTTATTTATTTAATTTTTATTTGGTTAATTTAAATAATTTTTTAGATATTTGTTACAATTTATTGTCTGTTTTTTTTTATAGTTTTAATATAAATAATTATAATATTGATATTTTATTAAATAGTTTTAACTATACTCAATATAATAATTTTTTATTTAATGGTTCTTATAATTTTAATATTTTATATGTAAATTTTTTAAATTCTTTTGTATTTAAATTTTATAACATTTTTTTTATATTTAATAATTATACATATAATATTGTTATTTACAGTTACAATTTACCAATTTTTTTCTATTTTGGTATATTATTTATCTTTACAACTATCTCTAGTTTAATATTACTATCTTATTTAGGTTTATATGGTGTTTTTTTATTAAACTTAATTTCATTATTTTTTTTTTGATTATCTACTATATTATATATAAATATTTTTTTTATAGATAATATTTTTGTAAAAATAAATTTAGGTAAATGGTTTATAATAAATACTAATTATCCTGTATTTTTTGAATTATTTATTGATTCTATATCTTATAGTTTTATGTTATTAACATTAACAATCGCAACTTTTGTTTATATTTATGCTTTTTCATACTTTAGGTATGAACCTAATGTTGAAAGATTTATTTTATTAATTAATTGTTTTGTAATTAGTATGATTTGTTTAGTAACAAGTGGTAACTTTTTTGTTTTGTTTTTAGGTTGAGAGTTAATCGGGTTAACCTCATTTTTTTTAATTAATTTTTGATCTACACGTATGTCAACATTAAAATCTGCTTTTAAAGCTTTCACATTTAACAAATTTAGTGATGTTTCGTTATTAATAGGTATATTAATGATGTACTACATTTCTGGAGATACAAGTATATCTAATTTTAATTACCAAATTTCTAATTATAATAATTTTTATATTAATATATTAAATTATGAGTTTCCTCTAATTGAAATTATCTCTTTTTTTTTGATAGGTTGTGCTTTCGTTAAATCAGCTCAGTTTGGTTTTCATATTTGATTACCTGATTCTATGGAAGCTCCTGTCCCAGCTTCAGCTTTAATTCACTCAGCTACTTTAGTTTCAGCAGGTGTTTTTATATTACTAAGATTATCTTTTTTATTTGAATACTCATTATACGCTTACTATATAATACCTATAATAGGTTCTTTTACTGCTTTTTTTGGTGGTTTGTGTTCAGTTTATCAATCTGATATAAAAAAAATATTAGCTTATTCTACTATTAGTCATTGTGGTTTTTTAATGATCTGTTATAGTACTTATATAACAGAATATACTATTTTATATTTATATATACATGGTTTTTTTAAAGCTTCAGTTTTTTTATGTGTTGGTAATATAATTAGATTTAGTAGAAATTATCAAGATTTTAGAAGAATGGGTAATTTTTGAAAATATTTACCTTTTGAATGTTTTATGACTTTTGTTTGTTTAATTAATTTGTGTGGTTTACCTTTTTCCATAGGTTTTTATATTAAACATTTATTAGTTCTTGGTTATAATATTAATGTATATTGCATGTATTTTATATATGTAAATATATTTTTAGGTGCTATTTCTGGGTTATTTTATTCTTACAGGTTATTTTATAATGTTTTTTTTGATTTTAAAAAATCAAAAAAAACATTATATAACCAATCTAATAGAATTTTATTAAATTCTTTTTATTATTCCAATACATCCTTAGCTTCTAATATATCTATTTTAATTTTAGTTTCTCTATCTTACTCCATTTCTTTATATTTATTTAATGTTTTTTTAAATTCTTCGTCGTTAGGGGAAGGTTTAGATATTTATAGTTTTAATTCTACTCAATATGAAGAATTTAATAATCCGTTACTATCTACAATAAATAATATTGGTTATTTTAATTGATTTTTATTATTAATAATGTTTTTAATAATTTTATTTTCTTGAAGATCAGTTTATAATTTTTATTATGTTTATAACAATTTTAATTTTTTTATATTATTTATAATTTTCTTTTTTTTTTTTTATAATATTTTTTAATTTTAATATAAAAATATTTTTAATTCATTTTTTAGTAATTAATTATTATTTATTTTTATTTAAAAAAAAACATTCACTCAGTTATTTATTTTTAGTTTTTTTCAATTTATACATATTTATTATATGTGAGGGAATATCGTCACTGAAGTAGCATTACAGTCTAATTTTGGTATTGGATTTAATAATATGAAGTCTGATGTATTGATTCATTTAACTCAATGACAATATTGATGATGATTTTGATTTTCTTTTTTATGATCTTTTTATTATTTAGTTATTTTAAGAGTTATTAGATTTAGAACTCTTAAATTTAGACCTAGATTAGCAACTACATATAGACCACATGGTAAATGAGGTGATTTAATAATTTGTATTATTCCTGTGTCATGATGTGCAAATATTATTACAAATTCTAATTTAATAATGAGAATGATTGAATGACAAGCAGAAACTGGTTTATTAACTGTTAGAATTAGAGGTAAACAATGATATTGAATTTATAAATTTGAATTAAAAACATTCACTGATATATTAACTATACCTAAAAATGTTGGTAATAATAAATGACAAATTTCTACTCCCGGTGATTTACAAACAGCTGATGATTATTTACATATTTTACAATTAAGATCTCAAAATAAATGGGTTAAAAAATATTGAAATGATTTAAATCAAAAATTTGGAAAACAAAAAAATTTCCATATTATTTCTTTTCAAGAACAATTAAATTATAATTTTTATGAAAATTTTAATAATTTTTTAAAAATAAATAATTTAACTAGTAATAACACATTTTTAAAAAAAAATTTAAATTTTAATGATTTAAATTTAAATAATTTTGTTGTTTTAAATAAAAATAGTTGAACAAATTTAATTATTAGAAGTAACAATAAAAAAAATATGTGAAACGATTTTTCTGATTCTTATAATAATAATAATGTAAATGTTTATGAAAATGATTTTTTAAAATCTTTTTTTTTTATTGATAGAAAAAATCAAATTGAATTAAAAAATTCTCACAGTGTTTTTAATTTCAAAAAAAATTTTTTTAAATACAATTATAATGATTTTTTAGAAGTAAATCGTTGATTTAAAAAAAATCAAGGTATAAATTCTCCTTTAAGATTAATAAAATATCCGATTTCAAATAAATTCGAGAATTTTGATAACAATGAAATTAATTTATTTAAATTTAGATTTAGTAATAATGAGTCGACTATAAAACATAAACCTACACCACATTCAACGTTTTTAACTATGAAACAAAAAAGATATAAAAGAAGAAAATTAATACCTGCAAGAGTTAAATTTGAAAAAGATGTTAATAATAATAACACTAAAAAAATAAGATGAAGTTCTAATCCGTATTTATTTAACAATGAATCTATTATAAATAATTTTGGTAATCCATCTAAACAATATAATTTTTTTAAAAAAAATAAAATTAGATATGAAAATACATCCTTAGTTTTATCTAAAAGAATGTTAAGAACCAGAAGAACATTAGTTTTACCAGCACATGTTAATATTACAGCTGTAACTAATAGTTATGATGTTATACATTCATGATTTATTCCAGGTTTAGGTTTAAAAATGGATTGTATTCCTGGTAGATCAACACATCATAATTTTTATATAGATAATGTTGGTTTCTATTATGGTCAATGTGCTGAGATTTGTGGACGTTATCATCATCATATGCCAATAAGAATATGCGCATTACCTTTTGAACATTTTTTATTATGATGACATACATTTGGTTTACCAAAATTATTATTTACTAACAATAAAAAAAGATTTAGTTTTCATTACGGTACTAAAAAATTTCGTTGGTAATTTATTATTTTTTTTATAATTTTTTTTTAAAATGGATGGGTACTTTATAATGTAATTTGGGTGTGATCCTAGCTCTGGATTAACGCTAATCAAACGCATAACACATGCAAGTTGAATGTTAATTTTTTTTAAAATTTTCATAGCGAAGAGGTGAGTAGAAAATATATATTTGCCAATAAATTTTTTTAAAAAAAAATTTAAATTAATTTTTATTTTTTTTATTTTTAATTAAATCTTGTTGTTTATTTTTTATTTTTTTTAAAAGTTATAAATTATAATTTTAATTGTTTGTTGATAATTATATTAAAAATTAGGTATTTTTATAAATATTAGCCTATAATTTTTAGTTAATTTGTAAGAAGTATTAACCACAAAAGATATGAGAACAATCTTTCGATTAACGCAGCAGTGAGGAATATTGGACAATATGCTAAAGCATGATCCAGCGAATTGATGATAATGAAGAAGGTTTTTATAACTGTAAAGTTTTTACGCAAAATAAAATAATGCTAAAAAATTTGAAGAGAAGTCATGGCCAATACATGTGCCAGCAGCCGCGGTAATACATGAGTGACGAGCGTTATCCGTATTTATTTGGCGTAAAGGATGTGTAGATTATGAAAAAAGTTTTTTATTATTATAATGGATAACCAGGATTTTAAAAAATACTTTTTTATTAGATTTTTTATTAAGTAAAAAATATTTATAAACAAGTGATAAAATACAATGAGTTTATAATTATAATTAAGTATGAAGATATTTTACTAATAAAAAATGACATTGAAACATTAAAGTATAATTATCGAATAGGATTAGACACCCTATTAGTTTATACTATAAAATATGAGTATTAAATTTTAATTTGAGTTAACGCAGAAAATACTCCGCCTGGGCAGTACAGTCGCAAGGTTGAAACTTAACAGAATTGGCGGGAATTTGTTCAAACGGTGGAACATGTGGTTTAATGCGATAATCCGCGCAAAATCTTACCAAAATTTTATACTTTTTTATTTAAATATTAATTTATTTTTTATTTTAAGTATATTAGGTATTGCATGGCTGTCGTCAGTTCGTGTTTTGAAATGTAAAATTTAGTTTTATAACGAACGAAACTCTTTTTTTTAGTTTTAAATTTTTTTTATAATTTGTAAACATGTTTATTTTTTAAAAAGAATTTTTCTAAAAAATGATTTTTTTATTATATTATATAATAATAAAAAGGAAGAAGAGACTGAAGTCAAGTCATTATGATCCATATATTTTGGGCTACACACGTGTTACATAGATAAAAACAAAAAGTTGTAATAAAGTAATTTTAAACAAATCTTTAAAAATTATCTGATTCGGATTGTTTTCTGAAATTCGAAAACATGAAGACGAAATCGTTAGTAATCGTAAATTAGTACGTTACGGTGAATGTCAAATCAAATTTTGCACACACCGCCCATCACGCTCTAAGAGTTATTTTATTTTGAAGAATCCTATTTATTTAAATTTTTAAACTAAGTATATAGTTTTTAATTGTATATATTAATTTAATTTTTTTATTAAATTTTTTAAAAATTAGGTTAAGATAGTAAAATGGTTATTTGAGTGAAGTTGACACAAGGTACTGGTAGGGGAACCTGCTGGTGGAATATTAATTTATTTTAATTTTTGTAAAAAATTAAATTTAATTTTATATGGATATTTTTGAATTAATTAACAACATTAATAATTATTTTAATTTTTATTTTTTATTTTCTGAAGAACTAATTATAGTATTCTTATTTTATAACTTTATAAAATTATTAATTTTTTCTTCGGTTTTTGAATTAATTTGACCAACTCATTTTTTTAATAGAAGAAATAACTTTAATTCTGTTCTAAAATTTAGAGGTTTTACTGAAACAATTTTAAAATTAAAATCCAATTTTTTAGTAAAAAAATCTTTTAATAAAATTTTTTTTAATTATTTTTTTAAAAATTAGTTTTATTAATTAAAAATAGATAAAATTATTTTTATTTTTTTTAAATTAATTATATTAATAATGTTTTTATTATATTTTATAGTAAATTTAATTAACTACGTTTTTTATTTAAATTTGAATTTTTTAAATAAATTTTATTTAAATTTTAATAAATTTAATTTAATTTTTAAAAAATCTTTCGAAAAAATTACATTTTTTGAAAAATTCATTTTAATTATTTTTTATAAATCAAATTGATTTTTCAGATCTGTTTCTAATTTTAGTGATTATAGTAATAATATTAATATTTTAAAAAAAAATAATTATCCTATATTAAATTTTTTTTCTTTATATAATTCAATGTTTAGTAATAAACTTGAAAATTTATTTTTATTAAAAAAAATATATATTTTTTTTAATAAAAATAAATTTTTAAATAAAAGTTCTTTTGTTGATTTTATTTTATTAAATTTTATTTTAAATAAAAAGTATTTAAATTTTTTGAATTCTAATTTTTTTGAAAACACTTCTAATAATAATTTATTAAAATTAAACTTTATATTTTTTTATTTTAATAAAAATAGTTTAAATTATTATAATTATAAATTTAATTTAAATTATTACAATGATTGGTTTAATTATACTTTTAGTAAATTTAATCACAATTATAATAAAATCCATTTAAATACACATAAACTAAATATAGATAAAAAAAATAGAATAAAATATATAACTGAAATTATAAAAATTTATAATAAAAATTATAATTTTTATGATAAATTTTTTAAAAAAAATTATTTTTATAAAAATATTAGTTTATTTTCTAATCAATTTTTTAAAAAATATAATAAAACTTTTTTTAAAAAATTAAATTTTAATTTAAAATCAATTAAATTTTTAATTAATAATTTACCTATAAGATTTTCTGAGTCTTCTATTAATAAATATATAAATTCTAAGAATTTAGTCAATTATAATTTTTTTTACATAAGAAAAAATAAAATATTTAATAAAGGTAGATATTCTAGAAATAGACAATTATATAGAACTGGTGTTTATTGGTGTTTATGATTAAATATTATGATAGTTTATGGTTTATATTTTTTTTTTTATAGATTTACTTTTAATTTCGGTTATATTTGGTTGGGGTTATGTATAATAATTTTTTCGACTATATTTAGTAGAATATTAAAATATAAATTTTATAATGTTTATTATTTGTATAATGAATTTTATCAATTATTTATTTGGTTAGGTTTTTTTTTTAAAAATTTTGTAATTAATTTTAAAATTTTTTTAAATTCATCTTTTTCTAGTAATAATTATAATTTAATTATTTTCAGTGAATCTAATTTTATTGTTTATAATTTTTATAAAATAAAATCATATTTTTTAAAACATTTAAATAAAAAAAAAGATTATGGTTATGTTTATATTTGAAAAAATTATAGCTCACTAGATAAATCTTTTTTAAAATATAAATCAGTTTTAAATTGGTTTACACAATTGTATAAAGTATTAGTTTATTAACAAATTAAAATACATTTTAGGGGAATAGTTTAATGGTAAAACTACAGTCTTCAAAATTGTCATTGTGGGTTCGACTCCTGCTTCCCTTGATATTTTAAAATGACTGTTTTTTTTAATAAATTAATTTTAGATCTTAAATTTTTAAAAAATTTTTATTTTTTTTTTATAAATTACACCTTTAATATATTATCTAGTATTTTTATTGGTAAATCTTTTAAAAGTTATGATTTTTATTTAAATAATTATAATAATTATAAGTTTAATTTAAATTTATATACGCATATCTTTAAAGAAAATGTATTTTTAGATTTTATTTGATCTATTATTTTTTCATTTAATTATAAAAATAACTATAATTTAAATAAATTATTTAGATCAAATTTTAGAATTTTAAACACAAAAAATAATTTTTATTTCAATTTAAAAAATTTAAATTCTAATAAAAAATACTTAAATTTTTTAAAAAATTTTAATTTAATAGGTTATCTATATATTTGAAATGCTTTGAAATTATGGTTAATTCCTTTAATTTTACTATTTTCTATTGTTTATATGTTTTTAGTTTTAAAAGCTTTACCTTTTAATAAAGTTTTATTCGCTTGAATAGCTATATTAATGTTCACTTATTGGTTGTTATCTGGTTTTATTTTTTTTTTTAAAAAATACCAATTTAGTAAATATACTTCAGTTATTCAAAGATTTTGAAGAAGAACATATATTTTATTTTGATTGATTGAGGGTTCTACTTTCTTAGTTTTTTTATTTTTTACAATTAATGCTTCTCAAGAATCATTTTATATGTTTGATCAAATATCTTTTTTTAAATCTCATTTATATTCCTGAAAATTATTTTTTACAAAAATATTCCCGTTAGTTTTATTAATAATATTTTCTTATTTTTTATTATTATCATTAAAATGAAATTTATTCTCTAAACACTCAATTTGATTACTTTTTATAACATTTTTTTTAACTTACACTGTTTGATTAGAATTTTATCAATTTTTCCATGTATTGAATTTTTATGGTAATTTAAATTGAGTTTACGATTTAGATGACCACTCTTGATCTTTAGAATTAGAGTCTAGAAAATCAAGAATGGTTAATCATTATGTAATGGTTTTATTTATATTAAAATTTTGACATATTATATTTATTTATAGTTTTTGACTTTTTTTTGTTTTACGTTGTTTAGAAACTAAAAGAGTTAGATATCCATTGTTAGCTGCTAATTTTCAAAATTTCATTATATTATATATATTCGCTTGAGTTTTTATGTACCCCTGGTTTAAATTTTTTTTTAGAAGATTTTTAGATACACCGTATTATTGATTTTATATTAATAATAGAAGATTATTATTTAGAGTTTTTTTTTACGATTTTAAATTAATATATTATGGTTTAGTATCATATTTTAATAGCATTAATTTAAATATGTTTCAAAATTATAGTTTTTTTTATTTTAAATTTTCTGATTCAACTAATAATTATGAATTTTTCAGAAAAAGTTATATTAAAAATAATATAATAACAACTTTAAATAAAATTTAATTTTTTTTATTTTGGTTTTTTTATTAATTTTTATTACTACAATTATTTTTTATTATAATTATGAATTTATTATTTTTTACCATATTTATTTTTTTTATCTTTCTCTTCTATTATTTTTTTTAAAAATAATTAATTTAAAAAATTACAAAAATATTTTTTTTTTAAAAAATATTTTTGTAATTTTTATTTTTTTTTTTATTTATTTTTTTTGATCTTTTTATTATCTAAATTGATACGTAAATTTAGATATTATTTTTAATAAGTTTGTGGTATTATTTTAAATTATAAATAATAAAATTATTTTCTTCGTGCAAAATTTATCTAAATTTTTTTTTATTGATATTCGTAATTTTTTATTAGATTTTCAATTTATATTTTCTGGTTTACAGAAAGATTTTTCAGGATTTTTATTTTTTAATAGATTTAAAATTTATTTAAACAGATTTAATGATTTAAGAAAATATTTTTTAAAAAAATATGTGTATACTATTAATCACAAAAGAATAGCTTTAAATTATTTTTATTTTAGTATGTGTACAGGTTTATCTGGTGCTGCTTTAGCTACAATGATAAGATTAGAATTGGCTTATCCAGGTAGTACTTTTTTTAAGGGTGATTCTTTAAGATATTTACAAGTTATTACAGCCCATGGTCTAATTATGGTTTTTTTTGTAGTTGTTCCTATTTTATTCGGTGGTTTTGCAAATTTTTTTATACCATATCATATCGGTTCAAAAGATGTAGCATTTCCTAGATTAAATAGTATAGGTTTTTGAATTCAACCATGTGGTTGGTTGTTAATTGCTAAAACTGCTTTTTTAAGACCCCAGTTTTGAAGATATTACGATAAACCTTCATTTTATTTACCTTTATTAGATAAATCTAAATATAGAAAATTTTTTGATTTTAAAGAAAAAAATTATTTTTTTTCTACAAATTTAAAACAATACGATTTAGATACATATTTTTCATTTTGAAAACCTAGAAAACAAATTAATTATAAAAACTACGATGTATATTCTTTTATCCCAAGTAAATTATTGATGTGAAATTCAGTTATAGAATACCCAGAATCTTTTTGGTATGTTGCTAATAAAGCGGTAAAAGCAAGAAGAAAAAAAGTATATTTTACTAAATGTTCTAATAGAACATTAACTATGTCAGGTTGAGCTTTTATAACACCTTTTTCTAGTAATACAAAATTTACTGGTATTGGTAGTCAGGATGTGGCTGTAGTTTCTGTTATTTTTGCTGGTGTAAGTACAACCATTTCTTTTACTAATTTATTAATTACGAGAAGAACTTTAAGTATGCCAGGTTTAAGAAATAGAAGAGTTTTATTACCTTTTATTACAATTGCTTTATTTTTAACTATGAGAATGTTAGCTTTAGTTACTCCAGTTTTAGGTGCAGCTATGATTATGCTATTATTAGATAGACATTGACAAACTACTTTTTTCGAATTTGTGTACGGTGGTGATACTATTTTATTTCAACATTTATTTTGATTTTTTGGTCATCCTGAAGTGTATATTTTAATTATTCCTTTATTTGGTGTTGTAAATATGGTTTTACCTTATTCTAATACTAGAAGAATTGCATCAAAGCACCATTTAATTTGGGCTATTTATATGATGGCTTACATGGGTTTTGTTGTTTGAGGTCATCATATGTATTTGGTAGGTTTAGATCACAGAAGCAGAGCATTATACAGTACTATTACAGTTATGATTTCTTTACCTGCAACTATTAAAATTGTAAATTGAACTTTAACTTTATTAAATGGTGCTATAAAATGAGATTTAGCATTATTATTTGCATTTGCATTTTGTTTATTTTTTTTATCTGGTGGTTTAACAGGTATGTGGTTATCTCATGTTAGTTTAAATGTTTCTATGCATGATACTTTTTATGTTATAGCTCATTTTCACTTAATGTTTTCTGCAGGAGTAATAACTGGTTCTTTTGCAGGTATATATTATTATTTTCCTGCTTTATTTGGTATTAAATATTCGAGAATGTTTGGTTATTTACATTTAGTTTATTTTTTTGGTGGTCAATGAATGACTTTTGTACCAATGTTTTGATTAGGTTATTCAGGTATGCCTAGAAGAATTCATGATTACCCAGCATTTTTAATGGGTTGACACGGTATGGCTTCTGTAGGACATTTAACTACATTGATTGGTGTTTTATTCTTTTTTTTAATGTTATTAGATTCTCATATTGAGAGAAGAATCGCAGTACACAGTACTTTAGGTATTCCTAGATGACACAAAAGAATATTGTATTATATTTACAAAATACGTTATTTACAATATGTTAGTAAAAAAATAAATAGATTACCTAACTCTAAAGTTAGAATATTATTATCAAATAATTATTTTAATGAGTATGAAAAATATGTAAAATAATTTAATTATTTTTTTTGAGTATTTCAGGATTATTAATTACATTTATCATTAATATAATTTTAATGTTAATATTAACAATTATTATTGCAAGTTTAACTTTAATAGAAAGAAAATTTTTAGCTTTAGTTCAAAGACGAGTAGGTCCTAATTTTGTAGGTTATAAAGGTAGATTACAATATATAGCTGATGCTTTAAAATTATTTGTAAAAGGTATAATTATACCTGACGAATCCAATAAATTTTTGTTTGTTACAATACCTAGTATTGCATTAGCAATTTGTTATGCATTCTGAATGAATGGTGTTTGAGGACCAAGTTTATCTTTATTTGATATAGAATACAATTTAATATTTACGTCATTATTTTCTGTTTTGTTTGCTATGTGTGTTATATTAACAGGTTATTTTAGTAAAAATAAATATGCTATACTAGCTTCTGTAAGAACAGCGATAGGTTCATTAAACTTAGAATTATTTTTAGGTTTGATGATTTTAAATATAATTTTATTAAATGAATCGTTTTCTTTTTTAAATATTGTTATTTTACAAGAAAATTATTGATTTTTTATTTTATTTTTTGGTTTATGTGGTTTAATTATTATTACTTTTTTATTAGAAACTAACAGAGCACCTTTTGATTTACCAGAAGCTGAATCTGAATTAGTTACAGGTTATACTACTGAATTTGGTGGTTTTTTTTTTGGTTTGTATTATCTAGGGGAATATTTACATTTATTTTTTTTCTCTCTAGTAATAAGTACTATTTTTTTTGGGGGCTGAGAATTACCTAATTTTGTATTAAACATTTTTTTATATAAATATAATTTTTTAAATTTTTTTTACATTATTTAAATATGTATTTTTTTATGAAAAAGGTTAATGGATTGATTATACTCTTTTAATTATATTTTTTTAAATTGACTACCTTGGTTAAATTTTTTTAATGATACTTTTTTATTACAATTTTTAATGTTATATACAATTTATTTAATATATTTTACAAATAATTTATATTTTATTTTATTTTATTTATTTCTAGAATTTATTTATTTTGGTTTATTTCTTAGTGTTTACAATTTGGAGTTATTTACTGCTTTTTTATGATTGACTGAGTGTGTAATAATTTTTGTAAGTATTATATTTTTATTTTATTTTAATATATATGCAAATCATAATATATTAAATATTAATATATACTCATTTAAATATTTTGGGTTTTTTATTGGTTTATTATTTTTGTCGTTTTTTTATGTTTTCCCAAACGAATTAGAGTTTTATTTACCAAACGAATTAAATTTTTTTTTATTATGAGATGATTTTTATGAAGCGTTAAATAATAATAAATTTAATGATTTATATGGTTTATTTTTAAGTTATTATTATATCAATTCTTTAGAATTTGTTATTATAGGATTACTATTATTATTTGCAAGTATGGTTTGTGTTAATTTAAATAAGTTTACTAAAAATGTTAAATTTAATAATTATTATGATTTTTTAGTTTTATTTGATTTTTTTAATGATTTTGTAAATTATACTTTTTTAAGAAAACAAAATTTAAATGACCAAACTATTTCTAACTCAAGTACCAGGTTTTTTAAAAAAAAGACCATTAAATAATTTTTTTAATGATACAGAAAAATAGTAAAATAAAACCTGTCGATAATTCTGGAGTTTTAAAAGCTAACGTATTTCATGTATATAAAAATTTAAATAGAATTGCATTAACCGGTGATTTTTTAAAAGTTTCTGTTAGAGATATAAATCCTGACAGTCTAATAAAAAAAAAAAGCAAACATATTAGTATTTTGATAAAAACTGTATATAATAATTTAAAAAAGGATGGTTCTTTTATTAAATTTAAAAATAATGGTTTAGTTTTATTAAAAAAAAGATTAACTCCTAGGGGAAGTAATTTAAAAGGTCCTGTTTCTAGAAATGTTCGAAGAAAAAAATTTGTTTCTTCTTTTTCTAAAAATATATAATTATAATATTTTTGTCGTCTAAAGGTTAGGACAATGAGTTTTCACCTCATAAATCTGGGTTCAATTCCCAGCAGAAATGTTTGTAGAACTTGTTTTCAAATTTATATAAATATTGATATAACGTTACTGATACACCACATGTTTTATTTAAATTAAATATATGAACTTATATTAATGTAAGATATTTTAAAATGAAATTTACCAGAACTTTAGTTTATTTTACTATGGGTTTAAATTCTTTAAAATTGAACGAAATTAAATTATTTTATAAAGATTGAATTTTTGAAAATTTTTATGAAACTTTTTTTAAATATTTTATTTTAATATTTTTATTATTTTTATTTATATAATTTTTATTGTTTTTTAAATTAAAAATGCCTTAATTATTGTAGAAGTTGATTTTTCAATTGTTGTATTATTTTTTATTATAGGGATTTTGACTAATTTATACTATTTATATTTTGTATCTAATTTATTTCAATATAATTTGATTTTTTTAGTGTTTGTTTTTTCTTTTTCAATAATTTTGTATTATTTTTCTAAATTTTTTAATTTTCAAAATGTAATAAAAAATTATACATCATCAGATATACTTAAATTTATTTTATTAGTTTCTTTATTAATTTCTTTTTTCATAAATTTATTTTCTTTTTGAATTTTTATAAAATGTTATTATAATTCTTTAAATTTTTTTTTATATTCTGATTTTTATATTAATAATAATTTGTTTTTATTTAATATCCCTTTGTTTAATTTTTTGAGTTATAAAACTTCTATTGAATTTTTTGGTTTTATTTTTATTTTATTGGCTTACATAGTTGGTTTTATATCTTTTTTAGCTTTAGACACAAGATTATTTAATAAAAATATAAAATATATATTAGTTTGTAATTTTTTAGTAATTATAATTCATTTATTTACTATTATAAATGATTTATTACTATTATTTTTATTTTATGAATCTATGTTAATCCCATCTTTTTTATTTGTTTATTTTGTAAGCCCATATAGAAGAGGTGTACAAGCTTCTATATATTTTTTAGTTTGGACTCAAATAGGTTCATTATTAGTATTAACTTGTATAGCTTATATATATTATACAATCGGTAATACTACTTTTGAATCTTTGAGAAATTTTACTTTTACCCAATCTGAAGTATGATATTTATTTATGTTATTATTTTTAGGTTTTGGTTTTAAAGTACCTATTTGACCTTTCCAATTTTGATTAACAAAAACTCATGTTGAGGCTCCTGCTGGTTTTTCTATATTTTTAAGTGGTTTTTTAGTAAAAACGGCTGTTTATGGGTTTTATAAAATTTCTAATGAATTAGGTTCTGATATTGATACTTCTTTTTTTTCAGTTTTTTGTATTATGGGTGTTATTGATGCATCTTTAAAAATGTGAGGTCAGTTAGATATAAAAAAATTAGTAGCTTATGGTACTGTACAAGAAATGAATTTAATTTATATTGCATTTTTATGAGGTGACTCTGGATCTTTTATAGGTGGTGTTTTATTTTGTATAACTCATGCATTTTTATCTTCAATGATGTTTTTTTTAGTAGATTGTATTCAAAGAAGATATAAAACTAGAATAGTTTCAGAAATAACCGGTATTCTTCATACAACCCCTAATTTAGGTATATCAATTATTTTTATGCAAGTATTATATTCTGGTTTACCAGGTACTTTAAAATTTTTAAGCGAATTTTATATTTTTTCTGGGTTTTTAAATTCAGCACCTTTTAGTTTAATTTTGTTAATGTACGGTGCTAATTTTTTAGGTTTAATTGGATTTAGTAAGTGTTGATTTAATGTTATTTTTGGTTTAACTTTAAAAAATCAAAAACATATGTCAGTTGATTTAACTTTAAAAGAAATTTATATTATTATGATATGTATTTTTTCTATGTTTTTTTTTGGTTTTGGTTTTAATTGTATTATTTAATTTGATTGTTTTGTGTATGAATCGTTTATATTTGTATAATATTAAATATTTTAATTTTATTTTTTATTTTAATTTATTAAAGTATTTTAATTTTATTTTTTATTTTAATTTATTTAATTTTAATAAAAAAAAATTTTATGTAAATTTAAATAAAATATTATTAAATAATAATATTAAAATTAGACGTAATAATAATATTTTTAATTATTTTAATTTAATTTTTTTTAAAAATAGTAACAGTAGTGTTAATGATAATTATATTAAAATTAATTTTATTAATTTTAAAAATTTAACTAATATTATTTATAATTTTAATACTAATAATTTAAATTATTTAGTTTTTGATAATAGTAAATATTTACATAATCTGTATGTAAATATGTTTTCTTTAAAGTCATTAATTATTTTTAGGAGATATTTTTACATTAATCCAAAACATTTTACTCATAAAAATTTCATATATTTTTATAATCAATTTTTAATTAATAATAATATTTATTTAATTATTATTTTTAATTTAAAAAATATTTTAAATTTTTCACATATTTTAGAAGCTTTTAATGTTAGTTTATTTACATTTTCTGAAAAATTTATTTTTTTAAAGAATAGTTATAATATTTTTTTAAAATTAAATTTTAATAGAATTTATTTATGCATTTTATTATTTAATCAACTTTGGTTTATCTCAATTAATTATGTTACTTTTAAAAATAAATTAAATTTTTTGAAATTAATGAGTACTGTTTCAATTTAAGTTTTTTTTATTGTTTTCTTTTACGTAAAAAAACAATTTAATTATAATTTTTGTAATTTATTTTATTTTAAAATTATTTTTTTTTTTTTATTTTCACGCTTTTATTGTATTTTTTAGAATTTTTTAAAACATATATAATTTTAATATTTTAGATAATTACTATATTTTTACCAGTTCTTCTGAAACTGTTTGCTGTACAGAACCAACGATTACACCACACTATAATAATATTTTAACAAATCGAATTTCATTTAGTAATTTTTATTGATCAGAAGACTAACTTAAAATTAATTCAGATAGTAAGTTTTTAAATTATTATGAATTGGTTGAATTTTATAATAAATCTTATTTAAGTTGCAGGTATAGACCACCAGGTAATTATATTAGACAGTTTGAATAGTATTTATATTTTTTTTATATTTAATTATATTTATAATTTTTTTAATAATTTTTATTTAAAATAAAATAAAATTAACATATTAATCTTTATGATTATTTAAATTTTTTAAATAAAAATTATTTTTAATTTTTTTTTTAATAATATTTTTTTTATTTTTTCAAAAAATTTTAAATTATTTTTTAAAATTTAATTTGTATTTTTAATATGTAATGTAGAATTTGATAAATGATTTTTTAAATATTATACCTGAGGGTAAATATAAAGGTATGAGACTTTATCACGAAGATAAATGTGGATCTGAACATGTTTTACCTATTGAAATGTATTACTTATTTCAAAATGCTTTAAAAAATAACTATAAAGTTTTTTTTTTAAGTTGTAAACCAATTCATAATATTGAAATACCAGAAAATGATTTAAATTTTATAAAAAAACCCTTGCAATTTCTTAAAAAAAACGAAGAGTTAGAATATTTGACTTATAATTTTTCTGAAAAAACTTTAAAAATTAAAGATTTACAGTACAAAGATATTTTACAAATTTACACAATAGGTATAAAAACAGATTCAATAGGTTCTTTTTTTATATATCCTGAATTAATTAATGATCTTTATTGTTTTCATTTATTTATAATTGTTAAAAATAATTTTAATTTAGATGTTTTATTATCTTTAAATTTTAATATTATAAAAATAAGTTCAATTATACAGCATAACGAAAATACTATAACTATTAAACTAATGCAAAAAATGTATGATTTACTAAATTTACAATTTAAAGATTACATTATTCCTTTTAATGAAATTGAAAAAACCAAACCATATGATATTTTAAAGTTACCTGAAAAAATTGAATTAAATAATTTTTATGATAAATATTTTGATTTTAGAAAAAAAAATCCAAATACTAATTATAATTTTTTTAAAATAAAAATTGAAGAATTAAAATTAAAATTAGATATTAAAGAATGTGAATTATGAGACGATAAGTTATATAAAAAATTACATTTTTCAAAAATGTGTATGCATTTTTATTTTTTTCATGAAATTATTTTATCTGATACTGTGTTTTTTACAAATTTTATTCAATTACTTGATGGTTTTACCATTGAAAATATTGAAGGTCATGGATTTAATTTAGATTTTGATAATTTACAATACTATTCTTTAATTGATATGTTTGTTAATGATAATTATCAATTATTTAGTATTTTTGAAACTGTGTATACTTGAAGTAAAAAATAATTGTTTTTTGTTACTATTTATTTTTTTTAAAATGGCTTGGTATCAACGTATTTATTTTATAATTACTAGTGTGATAGTTAGTAAATTAAAATTAATAAGTTTTAAATTATTTTTAAATATAATTTTATTGAGTACAATACTTATTTTTTTAATTTATACTCAAAATTCTGTTCAATGTTTTAATTTACATCGTAATTATT